>Ga0164313_10001338_pt1 | contig 21752 bp, 18 predicted proteins | sample GuaBasSedimGuay4_FD_113735 | JGI IMG/M metagenome (GOLD analysis project Ga0164313, IMG submission 113735) | Subseafloor sediment microbial communities from Guaymas Basin, Gulf of California, Mexico - Guay4, Core 4569-4, 0-3 cm | ecosystem: Environmental > Aquatic > Marine > Hydrothermal vents... | reverse complement strand
GCCACCCTCAGCACCATATCGTTTCCCGAATTTTTCGTGGCCTACATATTGATCGTACTTTTTTCTGTTCAAATCGATATTTTTCCCAGTATCTCCAACATCAACGACCAGATGGCATTCTGGGAAAAGATCTATGCGATCATTTTACCATGCCTGACTCTTACGATGGTGGTGGTGGCCCACATGATGCGTCAAACGCGGGCGGCTATCATCAATATTCTGGCCAGCCCGTTTATCGAAATGGCGCAGCTGAAGGGCATCAAGCGCGTCCGTGTAATCGTGATGCACGCCTTTCCCAACGCGCTGTCGCCGGTGATCAACGTCATTGCCCTCAATATGGCTTACCTGGTGGTGGGCGTCGTTATCGTCGAGGTGGTGTTTGTCTATCCGGGTTTGGGCCAATTACTGGTGGACTCTGTATCCAAGCGGGATATCCCGGTGGTACAGGCCAGTGGTCTGATCTTTGCAGCCACCTACGTGAGTCTCAATCTTCTGGCCGACATTTTAGCCATTATCAGCAACCCCAGACTGCGCAACCCCAGGTGAGGAGAGCCTGACTATGACTTTTTTTAAACTATTGCGGCAATCCCCCTTGAGTGCTCGCATCGGCATGGCCATGGTGCTCATCAACATCGTGGCGGCGATTTTTGCACCTCTTATCTGTCCTTACGGCGAAACCGAGATAGTCGGTGACGTATGGCTGAGCCCCAGCACAGATAACTTTCTGGGTACGGACCACCTGGGTCGAGACTTGTTTACCCGTCTTGTCTATGGTGCCCGAAACACCATTGCCATCGCTTTTATAACTACCATGCTGTCATTTGTCGTGGGCACGATCATGGGATTCTTTGCGGCCACCTTAAAGGGATGGACGGACCTTTCCATCAGTCGGTTGGTCGACATTCTGATGGCCTTTCCCACCCTGATCTTTGCTTTGATGGTGCTTTCGGTGGTGGGAACCGGCACCACGTCTTTGATCGTGGTGATCGCCCTTCTGGACTCGACCCGGGTCTTCCGTCTGTCACGGGCGGTGGCCATGGATATCGAGGTAATGGAATTTGTCGAAGCGGCCCGGTTGCGCGGCGAACGCATCTGGTGGCTCATGCGGCATGAGATTCTGCCCAATGCATTGCCACCCCTGGTTGCCGAGTTCGGTCTGCGATTCTGTTTCGTATTTCTGTTCATCGCGTCCTTGAGCTTTCTGGGTCTGGGTATTCAACCGCCCACCGCTGATTGGGGCGGCATGGTCCGTGAAAATTCCGGCGCGATTACCTTTGGGATCCTGACCCCGCTGTTTCCGGCCAGCGCTATCGCCTTTCTGACCGTGGGCGTCAACCTCATCGTGGACTGGTTTCTGCAGGTTGCCAGTGGATTAAAAGACTAAGATGCCCTTCGGGCGTTATTACGCCTGACGGCTGTCATTAGCGCTATCGCGCGTCATTTTGGCCTGCGGCCGATATTTATGCTTCGCATGTCATTTACCCTTCGGGTGTCATTAGCGCTCGCGCGATATTCATTGTTGCTGTTTTGAACAACTAATTACGCCGAAAGCAAATTACAATAAATTACAGCGAAGGAAATAACACGAAGTAAATTACAGCGCAGCGAATTACACGAAGTAAATTACAGCGAAGCGTGATAACACGAAGTAAATTACAGCTAAGCAAATAACACGTAGGTAAGAGAAATGAGAGAGTAAGGAAAAAAACATGGCTCCGATATTAAAAATGCGCAAGATTTACATCGAAGGGATGAGCGACGAGGAGTGGAACCCCATAATCAAGGGCATTGATCTCACCCTGGAACGGGGAGAGGTGCTGGGACTGATCGGCGAATCAGGTGCCGGCAAATCTACCATGGGCATCGCTTCCATGGCCTATACACGTCAGGGGTGCAGGATTTCCTCAGGTTCGATTGTATTTGACGGTAAGGAGCTGTTCGGTGCGCCCAAGGAAGTCCTGCGAAAAATTCGTGGCAATCGCATCGCTTATGTAGCACAAAGCGCGGCAGCCTCATTCAATCCGGCTCACCGCCTGATCAAGCAGTACGCCGAAGCACCGGTACAGCACGGCGTCATGAGCTTCGAAGAAGCGGCCACGGAGGCCAAGGATATTTACCAGCGACTGCTGCTGCCGGACCCGGACCACATCGGCTATCGATACCCCCACCAGGTGTCCGGCGGTCAGCTGCAGCGAGCCATGGTGGCCATGGCCATGGCCTGCCAGCCGGATTTAATCATCTTCGACGAGCCCACCACCGCCTTGGATGTCACCACCCAGATCGAAGTTTTGGCAGCCATCAAACGCATCGTGCGGCAGTTCAACACGGCCGCCATCTACATCACCCACGATCTGGCTGTTGTGGCACAGATTGCCGACCGTATTATGGTGCTGCGCTACGGCAACCTGGTGGAGGAAAGCGATACCCGGACAATGATGGCCAATCCCAAGGAAGATTACACGCGCCGGTTGCTGTCGGTTAGAACACTGAAGGAAGACAAAGACCTGTCGAAAAGCGAAAAAGATGTCATCCTGGAAATCAAAAACGTGACTGCCAGTTACACTGGAAAAACCAATGTGCTCGAAGACATCGATCTCAAAATAAGAAGAGGCAGAACTGTGGCCCTGGTAGGTGAGTCCGGCAGTGGTAAAAGCACCCTGGCCCGGGCGATTACCGGTCTGCTGCCGCCCAGCAAAGGCAGTGTGATCTACAACGGAAACGAATTAACGCGGGAACTGAAATCACGACCCAAAGAGCAATTGCGGGTGATGCAGATGATTTATCAGATGCCTGACACGGCTTTGAACCCCAAACAACGAGTCAGCAAGATCATCGGCCGTCCTCTGCAATTCTACTTCGGGTTGAGCGAGAAAAAACGGGAACAACGGGTCTTGGAACTGCTGGAAAAAATCGAGCTTCCCGAAAAATACTACGATCGGTATCCGCCGGAGCTGTCCGGTGGCGAGAAGCAGCGCGTATGTATTGCCCGGGCCCTGGCTGCAGAACCGGATCTGATCATTTGTGACGAGGTTACCTCGGCCCTGGATCAACTGGTGGCTGAAGAGATTTTAAAACTACTTCAGGACCTTCAAAACGAACTAAAGGTATCCTATCTGTTTATTACCCATGACCTGGCAACCGTCAAAGCTATTTCGGACGAGATTGTGGTCATGCTGCAGGGCAGAATTGTGGAGCAGGGGGTTAAGAAAGAGATCCTGGCTCCGCCGCACCACGAATACACCGACTTGTTACTTTCATCCGTGCCGGAAATGGACCCCGACTGGCTGGATAACCTACTCAAGGAGCGTAAGGAGAAAGGCAAACCATCCACCATCATGGATGCTTGACTTCGATCCAACTATAAAATCGTATAGTGATTTTATTCGGGCTTATCCCGGTTAGGAACGATAATATGAAGATCATGGTGTGCTACGACAATTCCGCCGTATCCAAAAATGTTGTCAGAGAGGCGCAGACACATGCTGCCCAATGGAACGCTGAGATCAAGGTTGTTTCGGTCGTCATGCGTGTTGAACCGATCAAACATACAAAACTTGTAAAGATGGAGGAGCGACTAGAGCAGGAAATCCAGGAGCTTTTCGAGGGAGTGACGATTCCCTACACGGCCCAATTGTATGTCGATGACAGGGAGGTCGGTGAGAAGATTATGGCAATTGCTCAGAGAAGTCGGGTGGACCTCATATTTCTGGGAATTAGAAAGCGATCCAAGGTCGGTAAACTGTTGTTCGGTTCGACCGCTCAATACGTGATTTTGAATGCATCCTGTCCGGTAGTAACATTAAATACAGAACAATCATGACCTATCCCATTCACTCAGATAGATCTGTCTGGCAAACACAAAAATTGAAAAGATCAAACTGATAATGAGCAATTTACTTGACGGTATTGAAGAAATTCTGTTGATGGGCCCGGGCCCTTCCTGTGTTCATGATACGGTATATGAGGCACTATCCAAAAAATCCCTCGGCCATCTTGACCCATACTTCATTCGTATCATGGATGCCATCAAAAAAGACCTTCGAATCCTGCTCAAGACAGACAACACTCTGACGATCCCCATGTCCGGAACCGGCTCTTCCGGGATGGAGGCCTGTTTTGTCAACCTGATCGAAAAAGATGATTCCGTGCTGGTACTTATCAATGGTGTATTCGGTATGCGCATGCAGGATGTGGCCCAGCGATTGGGAGCCCATGTCGACACCTTGGAATTTGAATGGGGTACGCCGGTGGTGACCGGCGAAGTGCAGTCAAAGCTTAGAAATAAGTCGTATAAAATTGTTGCGGTGGTTCATGCAGAGACCTCCACGGGGGTGAAAAACCCGGTGCAGGAAATTGGCGCGTTGTTAAAAAATTCTGAAACAATTTATCTGGTGGATGCCGTCACCAGCCTCGGTGGTATTGAGATCGCCATGGATGCATGGGGAATCGATGCCCTCTACAGCGGTACGCAGAAATGTCTTTCCTGCCCCCCAGGCCTGGCACCACTTTCATTCTCGGAAAAAGCAGTCGCAGCTTTAGAGAACCGTAAAACCAAGGTGCCAAACTGGTACCTGGATCTTTCCATGATCAAAAAGTACTGGAAAGGTGCCACCCGTGCCTATCACCACACAGCCCCCATCAACATGCATTATGGTCTGTATCAGGCATTGCAACTGATCATGGAAGAGGGGCTTGAAAAGGTTTACCAGCGGCACATGGCCTGTCACGAAGAACTGGTGAGTGGACTTGAGATCATGGGGCTTTCAATGCTGGTGGCGCCTGTCGACCGCCTTCCCATGCTCAACTCCGTGAGAGTTCCGGATGGTGTTGACGAAGCCGCTGTGCGCAGCACGCTGCTTAATCAATACAAAATTGAAATCGGGGCCGGTCTGGGACCCCTGGCCGGAAAAATATGGCGTATCGGGCTAATGGGCCACACCGCGCGACAGGAGAATGTCTCCCGTCTGTTAGCTGCCTTGAAAGAGATACTATCCTAAGTTATTCGCACACCCTGTTTTAACAAGGCCCTCTGCAGGGAAACAATATCGACTTGGCTGCAACTCACGTTATCTTTTATGGAAAGAGCTGCGGCAACCCCTGCACCCTGGCCGGTGACCGTGCAGCACATCATCTGGCGAGTGGCTGAATGCGATATTTGATCTCCGGCAACACATCGCCCGGCTACCAGCAGATTTTCTACCTTCTGCGGAACCATGATACCATAAGGCACCTGGAAGTAACGGCCAGTGGTGGGCAGAATGACAATTCCATACCCATCTAAAAATTCTGGAAATATTCCAATGGTATCATCAAATCGTCCCTGATTTCGAACATCGTTTTCCGTCAGGTTGTATCTACCGATGATTTTTCTCGATTCCCGTATACCTAAAGATGAACCGAAGGACCTGAGGGCGGCGTTCTCAAAACCCGGCATATATTTCTTCAGGGCATTGATAGCCCACATGGCCTGTCTTCGTCCCTCGATTTCTCCACGTGTAAGGTCGTGTATGTCGGTGGCATCATAACCCGGCATATAGACTATATTTAGATAGGTGGCATCTCCCTGTTCACTGATCCGACTCCAGGTTCCAGAGATTTTAACGCCTTCAGGGATTTCACCGGCTTCTTTGGCCATCTGAAACGGCGCAGACAGGTACGGGCTGAACATTTTATCTTCTTTGCCCGTAGTTTTAAGCGCCCAGTCCTTATAAGTGGAAGGATGGGTTCCTACATGTGACAGGAAACGTTTCCGATCAACGCCTTTTAAAGCAAAACTTACCGTTACGCCCAATAATTCATCTTTTGGCGCCATGTGCCAGGGTGCGCCCGCCAGGTGGGCGATATCCGCATCTCCGGTGGCGTCGATTACCCGTTTTGCAAGGATGGCCTGTCTGCCGGACTTACTTTCCGTGATGATTCCCCGGATGATATCACCCTCCATTACCGTCTCCGCTGCCACACAGTGAAGGATCGGCAAAATGTCCGCTTCCTGAACGAGTGTGTCGGCCAGGACCTTGAATAATTCCGTATTTAAAGCCTCACTTTGGGACTGAGGTTCGGGTTCGGTCGCGCCCATCTGCTTGGCACGCTGCTCGAATTCGATGCCGATGCCTTGAATATCCAAGGTACCCTCGTGACGGTACCAGGCGATAGATTCCACGCCTGCCTGGGTGATATTGCCCCCGAAACATCCGTATCGTTCCAATAAAATGGTACGAACGCCTTCCCTTGCGGCTGCAAGTGCGGCCGCAAGGCCTCCCGGTCCACTACCGACCACGAGCACATCCGTTTCTGCCAGAACCGGTATTTTCCGGGCGTCCTCCCTGATCTGTTTCATGCGATTCCGATAACCAATCTTAACCAATTGGGTTAATTATATTAATTCCGTCATTTAAAACCTGGTCCTTTGGGATAGGTCAGAGATATTTGTTTAGCACAATCTCAGGTGCATTCTCAATATGTAAAAGATGGATCCGGTTTACAACGCAGAAAATTGTTTATATTTTACGGGATTATAACCAATAAAAAGGTAACCCCGAAAGCGCACAGGGATTATCCATACGCGATACCACCAACCTTCTTTTGGGTTATAATCCCGATATTTTATCTTGCATAAAACAGAATCATGGGTTAAAAAACCAGTTTATATTTTAATGGAGTAAAATGAATGGCTCGATGGTAAGTTCACCCTATCGTCGGCAATACTGAAAAAATCATTTAGCACAATTCTGCGGGAATCTGAATGTTTGTGAAACTATTTTGTCGATTGATACTGTCTGTTTTTGTTCTCCTGATGCCATTAACAGGGATGGCGGAGGAAACAGAGGGTAAAGAGGATCAGGCGCAACAGTGGGCCATAACCTTGGGACTGTTCACCCGTCACGTCAACCCGTCCAGTGATACCAATGAACATTCGGGAATGCTGGGTTTATCGTATACCGACTGGATTATACTGGGATTCAGCAACAGCTATGATGAGCAATCTTTTTTCGGTGGGAGACGGTTTCAGACAAGAAAAATAAGTCATCCACGGAACAGAAACTTTTTTATTCAGGGCAATCTGTATGCCGGCCTTTTGCACGGTTACGGCGATCGTTTTATCAACATTGCCGGGATCACTCCGGCAGCAGCTCCTACGGTGGGATTCGGGTACAAAAACACCACTATAGAGTTCCTTTATCTCCCGACACCCAGTGGTGGGGTTTTCACCAGCACTTTGACCTATCGTTTCTAACCCGCATAAACAATTGAACCGAATATTTCATGAAATTCACGAACGCGTGTATCTGCCTGGGTTAGCATCACTCAATTTCAGCTTTTAACCTTTCGGAATCTCTAAATAAAATCGATCGAATGCCCAGTTTTTCGGCAGCGCGGACGTTGGTTTTGTCGTCATCTATGAATACCGCAGATTCCGGTTTTATCCCCTCGGCGTTGAGGATGTGCCGATAGAATTTCGAGTGAGGCTTGGACACGCCCATTTTATTTGAAGCATAAACAGCATCGAACAGGTCGTAATATCCACGTGGCACGAGATAGTCGTAATGGGAATCAAAGACGTTTGTCCCGCATACAACCCGTGTACTGTTTTTTAACCGCGACAGGATGGCGACAACACTTTGATCAAGATGTGGGTTAAAATATTTGGCAAACAGATCCTCTTTAACCGGGGCCCCGTAATTAGAGGAAAACCGCGCCCAGAATTCATCGCCGGTTATTGCACCATCCAGGAGTCTTTCCAGACGTGATCCGGCCAGCCTGTAAAAGCGTTCGGCTGTCATTCCCAGTTGGCCGCATACCGCCGGAAATACATCCGTATTATAAGCGACCACCCCTCCCATATCAAAAATGTAAAGCTTCATGTAAATTATTCTTTCCTCGCTGAAAATACGACCGCCCCGCTGATAAAATAGCGGGATAATCGGAAAAATAGAATTAAAATAGGAATGCTTGCAATTGCGGCCACGGCCATCATGGCTCCCTCATCAGTGTGTTTTTCAGCCGTGAAGCGAACAATGTACAGGGGAATCGTTTTCATCTCCTCACTCTGGGCCACGAGCAGCGGCCATAAAAGATTGTCCCACTGGCCTTTAAAAGTAAGAATCGCAAGGGTCGCCAGCGCAGGCACACTGTTGGGCAGGATAATTCTCCTGAAAATCTCCGGTTCACTGGCGCCATCGATTCGTGCTGCATCGAGTATTTCGTCAGGAAAAGTGATATAATACTGGCGCATTAGAAAGATTCCGAATGCTGTTACCAGGAACGGAGCGATCAGCCCCGCATACGAATTTTGGATTCCTATCTTGGTAATGATTAAATAAAGGGGGATCATGATCACTTCAAACGGAATCATCATCGTGGCCAGTATCATCATGAAAGCAACGTGCCGCCCCCTAAAATGAAATTTTGCCAGGCCATACCCGGTAACGGCCGAGAGAAAAACAGTCGTTACCGTTACGGTGGCGGCCACGATGAGTGAGTTGAGGATGTTTCGAAGATAAATAAAACTGCCGTCGTTACCCCGTATACCCTGCCAGTAATTCTGCCAGTAAATTCCTTTTGGAATCCAGCGATAAGGCATTTTCATGATATCGCCGGCGGGCATGACGGATGCCGTGAACATGAATACAAGGGGCGCCAGAATGTACATCGCGGTGATGATAAGAAACACCCAGACAAAGGTGTTGACAGCGATGGACCGGGCCGTCCTTTTATGGATATTTTTCAGATATCTTTGCACGAGCTGTCCTTTATTCCGTCATTTAAAGCCTGGTCCTTTGGGCCAGGTCAGAGATATTTGGCTATGCAGATGTTGGTAGTTACTTAAATCCGAAGCACGAAATTCGAAATCCTAAACGGTTCGACAGGCTCACCGCCCTGAGCAACGTCGAAGGGCAATATCGAATGATCCAAATTCGAATGACCTAAACAAGACCTTGGAGATACCAGCTCAAGCACTATGTTTGAATCATTTGAGCATTTGATATTTGGATTTGTTTCGTATTTCGATATTCGGATTTAGAATTTATCACACGCTGAATGTGCATAATATTAATGCCTTATAGGGTTGAATTAGTGCCGGGCCCTTTGGACCCTGGTATCTACTCAATAACTGATCTCGTCTGATCGTGCGGCTTTGAACTGAAGCCATGTAAAAAAAAGCATAATGACGAAAAGTATGATGCTCATGGCACTTGCCAGACCGATGCGGTGATCACGAATCGCTGTGTTATACAGGTTGAGCGTTACCACGTTGATGGGCCCGATAGGTGCGCCCCCCTGGGTGAAAAGATACTGGGTGCTGAACGTTTTCAGGCACTGAAGCATGGCCATGATGGATACGAGAATGGTTGTCGGTTTTAACAACGGCAAGGTAATATACCAAAATCCTGTCCAGGAATTCACACCGTCTATTTTAGCCGCTTCATAAATGCTTTTTGGAATAGATGTCAGTCCGACGACGAAGATAATGGTGAAGTAGCCCACGTATTTCCAGAAGTAAACCAGCATGGTTGAAATCTGAACCATGCTGGCGTTGGCAAGCCATTTGTGGTCGATCCCGGGGGTGTTCATAATGAAGTTAACCAGTTGATTGCCTAGTCCCCGCGGATCGAATATGAGCAACCAGATCGCCGCTACCACAACGGACGACAGCACGGCCGGCGAATAATAAGCCATCTGGAAAAACTTCTGGAATCGTTTTCGGGACACGATGAACTGGGCGAAAATGAGGCTGAATATAACCATCGGTATGAACGTGCCAAGCGTGAATACCACCGTAGCCCGGATTGAATTCCAGAAATCAGGAGACTGAAGCAGATAAATGTAGTTATCCAGTCCGATAAACTTCGGTGGCTTCAGAGACAACAGTTTTTTCTTGAACAGGCTTGTGTAAAGGGCGTTCAAAATTGGATAGAAACTGAAAAATGCAAAAAAAACCAGGGATGGGAAAATAAAACCCCATCCCCATCGGTTTTTTTTGTGTTCGATACCCCCCTTGACCCTGATTCTTTTCATCTATTGGACGTCCAGGCGAAAAATAAAACGAATTTGTTCCGTCCTTTAAAACCTGGTTCTTTGGGCCAGGTCAGAGATATTTGGCTATGCTGATGGCGGACGTTCCTTAAATCCGAAGCACAAAATTCGAAATCCTAAACGGTTCGACAGGCTCACCGCCCTGAGCAACGTCGAAGGGCAATACCGAATGATCCAAATTCGAATGATCGAAACTAAGACATTGGCGGAGATACAAGTTTAAGCTATGTTTAAATCATTTGAACATTTGATATTTGGATTTGTTTCGTATTTCGATATTCGGATTTAGAATTTATCACACGCTGAATGAGTATAACATTAACTCTTATAGGGTTGAATCAGTTCCGGACTCTTTGGACTCGGGCATCTACTCCTCCAGTGCTTCCTGCGCTTTTCGTTTCAAGTTTTTCAAGGCTTCTTCCGGTGAAACGCCGGAGAGCATTACAGACTCGACCGCCCCCCGCACGTGTTCCTGTATCTTGGCGCTGTTTTCACCGTAGTAGACGACATGGCCTCTTTCCATATCCTTCTTGAACACATCCGAGTAGGGCATGCCCTTGAATGTTGCAGACTCCATTAGCGTGACCGTGGGTTGGATAAGACCCACTTTTGAAAGGTATTCCTCAGAATGACGCAACATGTAGCCGATGAACTTCCATGCCATGGACTGGTTCTTCTTCGGTTTCTGCGCATTGACCACCAGGTAGTGTCCATAATAGGCACAGGCAGAGTCATTGACGGCGTTTTTAAATTTTGGGTAGGGAACGATCCGCCATTCACCGCTGTTGTAGAACTCCGGATTGTCCGATCGAATCCGTCCCGCCTGGTAAAGGCCGGACATGCACATTCCCATGTCATTATTGTCTTTGTTAAAAAGTTTTCTGGCGTTTTTGTAGGTGGGCGATCCTAGATTTTTTCCGTTCGGGCCCCATGCCTGCATGAATGCAAGAAATTTAATCCATGCCTGGTCATTGATAATGGCCCGTTTCCCGTCATCACTGATGAGCTTTCCACCGTACTGCTCGACCATGGGGACCATGGATACCAGGTAGTATGGATACCGGAAATCGAATCCTCTCCGCTGGATGATTTCACCTTGCCGTATGGCGATCTTTTCCGATACCGCAACCATATCTTCCCACGTTTTCGGATAATCACGCGCAGGGTCGAGTCCGGCGGATTTAAATATGCGATCGTTGACGTAAACACACCAGTTGGTCAACTCCAGTGGAAGTCCATACAGAGAGCCCTCGTAGGTGACCGGATCGAGAACTTTTGATATGTAGTCCTTATAAATCGACTTCACGTTGTCATATCCTGCCGCCTTGGGGTCCACAGGCGCAAGCCGTTCGTTAATGATATAAGCGTACTCATCTTCAATCTGTAGATTGAAAATATCCGGCCCCTGGTTTGCTGCAAACGCCGTGAGAATTTTCTCGGCCATCTTTTTGGATGGGTTGGTGACACGTTTAATCACGACACCGGGATTGGCTTTTTCAAATTCACTGATATAACGGTTTTCGATTTCGGTTCGATTGGGATCTTCGTGGGTCCAGTAGGTGAGTTCCACTGCTGCCTGGGCTGAAATAGCCCATAAGGGTAACAAGAGCGCGACAATTAAAACAATGATACGTTTTTGCATAATAGTACCTCCTTTCGATTTCATATGTCCTGGGATAATGATTGCAGGTATCCCATTGGTCGATATGTAAAAGAAGAACGTTCAATCTTCTGTTCAACTCGGAAGAACGGTACAGGAACCTTCAGCAGGAAAACATGGTTTAACTAGGTTGAGCGATTGTCGAGGTTGTCGCCTGCGATGGTTTTTTTGACGGTATCATAGTAATTTTTAAAAAACAAAATTTATCTTAAAGATATGGCCCTGTTCGGCATTACGGTCTCTTGGGAGCGAGTTTTTCACGTTCGCACAGGGATTATCCATCCGCGATACCACCAACCTTCTTTTGGGTTATAATCCCATTTCTTTTTATGATCCGCTCTAAATGTTTCGATTCCGCCCAGCCTCTTTTATCTTTTGACAGCTGCAGCAGTGTCCAATCGTCCTCAGTGCGTTCCAGACGCACAACCGTCCCTGCATGAAGTTTAAATAGAAGGGTATCTCTCGAATCAGGACCGGCCTGAACCACGACCTCCTCCGACAAAACCACAGCACGGTTATCGGTTGCCCACGCGTACCACTTCAACGTGACGGCGCATACACCGACACTGATAACGATGGTCAGGAAAATTGAGAGGTAATATGTCCATTCGGTTTTTTTATAGAGTCTTATACAGAGAAGAGAAAAGAACAGGACGTTCAAGAGAATAAACGCGAAAAAGGTCTCATACCGGTTGAGGCCACCAAGGCCCAGAAGGCTGTTTAAGGAAGACGTCTGCAAATCAATTGAGGCATCCTGGGCCTGGTTTCTTGCATGGGAAAGATTAAAAGAGAGATCGTCGTCCCGTGGCATCAAGAGAGATGCTCGTTCGTAGAAGAGGATGGCCCTTCCCAGATCCCCGAGTCGAAAATACGTATTGCCAAGGTTATAGTAAACCTGTCCGTTTCCATGTCCGTTTTCAATAAGACGGATGTAGCCATCTGCAGCGTGTTGAAACTGATCGTTCTTATAGGCCTGGTTGGCTTCAAAAAACTGTTCAACAAAAGACGTGCCGGTCTCTGCATGGGCTATGTTCAAAAAGCACACGAACACCAGTATCCCTATGGTTATGTGTCGGACCTGCCTGGTCATGAAATTCCCTTTTCTATTACCCTGGCAAGACCCAACAGCTCGCCGACGGCATCTGAATCATTGAAATGATTACCCGCATATACCGCCGTTTCGAACCGCTGGACCAGTGAACGCATGTTTTTTGCTGTTTCAGCGTCCACGCCCTGGTCCCGCAAAATCTTTTCAGCATCATCAGCCGTCAGGGTGCCGATGGACAGGCTGCATCGATCATTCAGATAATCCTTGAAGGCATTGATGAGATCCTCGTAGCTAATTTGATCTTTTTGGCAGCGTTTCTTTAAAGTGCTAAAGGCTTTTTTCGATATTGATTGGGCCAAACGTTCAGGCGATAGGCGTTGCACTCTCAATGCACCCAGGAGCATCAGATATATGAATAGGGGCCCCACCAGCACAAACCAGAGAACCCAGCCCATGGAAAGAAAACGAAAGGGAACGGACAGGTCCACAGCATCGGTATGAATCGGCAATATATCTTCCCCCAACTGCTGAATCTCTTTATTATTTGTCCTTCCGCCCGTATTGTTTTTGTCAGACAAGGAATTCAACCTTGCGACACTCTCTTCTGATTTGCCTGGCAGAACAGATAAATAATGTGTGGGGGTAACCAGGACATGGTATTTTTTTGTTTCAGGGTTAAAAAAACTCAAAGACAATAACGGGACTTTATATTCACCGGTATTTTCAGGAACCAAAGCCCATTTCATGGTTTTTGTCCCCCTAATCCCCTGACGGCTTTGCTCAGTTTCCAGAACCGGCTGGTCGCTGTACGTACGGGCAAAATCCATTTCAGGGAGATCCAGATCAGGTATGCGATTCACGGTACCCCGGCCTTTCACCTGAATGGTCAGGGTAGCGGACTCACCCGCTTTTAAACTGGAAGGCTCCAGCGTCGATGCCACCTGGAACGTGCCCACAAGACCTGTGAAATCAGCCGGCCTGCCTTCTTTGGGAAGAGGATTCACATGTAAGTTGATGGGGTCGGTTGTTAATGTCAACGGCCTGTTTGATGAGAAGCCGGAGAAAGAATCATTGAAAGAATTGCCAAGCCTGGAGCGGGAGCCGGCCTGGCGCACGGTCAACTTCAGCCGGGAAGGAGTGATGATGAAGTCGCCTTGCTTTGAAACCATCATGGCGTGACGGATTTCCAATACCTGATACGTACGACCTTCATCTGTGGATTGGTACTCGAGGGGTCGGCCGAGCTGATGAAAGCTGACATATTCCATTTCCGGCAGACCCAGGGAGAGATTGCCAATGTTGACCCGGTAATAGAGCTTCAATGTGTAAAGAACTTGCTCATCCACAAAAATATCCTGTGATGAGATGGACGCTTGGATGAAAACCGGACCGCGATCTGAACTGCCTGGTTGTGATGCTGTTCGGACCACCAAGGATTGGCTCCCGCTCTCATATATTTTACCATCCACGTTTACCTTGACGGGCCCGATTTTAAATTCACCGGTTTTCCGGGGCTGGATAAAATAGGTGTAGTCGATGCCTGAATTGACCTTGCCGTTGATGAATTCCATTCGGCTGGAGGTTCCTCCATTGGTTACCAGAAAGGATTCCAGGCCATGGAGAAAAGGCGGAGCATCGCTCTTGCGGGATCCGGAAACATGAATTTCCATGCGCAGGGTGTCTGACAGGGTAGCTTCTACCCGATCGAGCCGAAGTGTGACAGTCACGTCGTCTGCCGCCCAAACAGTGAACATGGGTAATAAAAGGATACACAGGATACCTGCGATTGCCTTTATCATCTTACCAGTCCCTTCCGGAAAAAGAATTTTGGCGATTCTCATCAGATAACATAAACCGCATTATTTCAGACGGATCTTCTTGGATGTTATCCAGTAACGCTTCGGCTTTTTTCCTGTCAATGTCAGACGGATTGTCACCTTTTAAGGGGTCGGTTGATTCTAACTCAGGCAAGGCCTCGCGTGGCTTTAGATCGCCGGAAAGCGTGTCTTCATCTATTGATTCAGGTGGTTTGTTTTGGGCCGATGCCTGATCCTCATTGTTGTTGGACTGCTCCTTCTCGTCATTCTTAGGTGTTTGATCATCTATTCTTTGACGATCTCCGTTTTTCTGAGGATCTTCATTTCCCTTGTCACTTTGTTGAGGTTCTTTGTCAGGCGGTTGTTCCCCCGGCTTCTGGTTGTCGGTTCCTTCCTGATCGTTTCCCTGAGGCGGCGTGTCGGATTGGGGTGTATCCGTCGGTTCCTGTTCTTGTTTCTCTTGCTCTTTTTTCAGAGCCCTTAAAGAAAGTTCAAGGTTGTAGCGCGCATCTTCACTGGCGGGTTGATCAGCAAGCGCCTGTTTATAATACGTGGAGGCAGACGCATAATCGCCCTGCTTGAAAGCGGTATTACCCAGATTGAAAGCGGCTTTAAATCGTACATCCTCATTTTCTGTTCTTCTTATGACACTGGAAAAAGCTGCGGACGCTTCTTCGTATTGTCCATTCTGAAAGGCTGCACACCCACGATTGTAACGAAATCGGATATCTTTGGGATGATCCATATCCTGCTGGGAATAGGCTTGTTCCGCTTCCTCATACCGCCCCTGCTGATAGAGTTCATCCGGTGTTTCAGCTGCTTCGACCGGGGATAAACAAAGCCAGGGGGTGAGTCCTATGGCCAATACAACGATAAAGAATGAAAATTTTCTTTTGGTATTTGTACGGCGCTTGCCATCGAGCAGTTCTTCGAAAAGCAGTAAAAAAAAAGCAGCCAGAATAAATAGATTGAAATGTTCTTCATATACCTTGATTTTCCCGCTTTTAAGGGTTTGGGCTTCCGTCTTTTGCTTGATGCCGTCAAAATAAAGGATATCCAGGTCCAGGTCTCCGGCCATGGAGCGGACATATCCGCCGCCGGTTTCCATTGCGATATCCTGTAAGGTCTTTTCATCCAGTTTGGACAGCACCAGGTTGCCGTTTTTATCCTTTTTAAACCCGCCCTGGTCTTGGCCGGCAGGTATGGGGCCACCGGATGGGTCGCCGATGCCGAAAACAAAAATTTTAATGCCTTGGTCTGCCGCTTTTCGGGCGGTTTCCAGGCCTCGGTTTTCATTATCCTCGCCATCGGTGATCAATAACATGACTTTGTCGGTTTCGTCCTTGGCATCAAAAGCGGTCAGTCCGGTTTCAATGGCAGCACCAAGATCGGTTCCCGGCACCGGGATGATACCTGGCTGGAGCACATTTAAAAACATTTCCAGGGCCGCATAATCGAGGGTGAGGGGGCATTGAACAAAGGCAGCACCTGCAAAAGCTGTCAGGCCCACCCGATCGCCTTCAACAACCTTGAGAAAATCGATGATCTCCCTTGTGGCACGCTCCAGGCGATTGGGTTTCACGTCTTCAACCATCATGCTTCGTGAAACATCCACCAACACCATGATGTCCACTCCTTTGCGGCTCACTTCCTGGTATCGACTCCCCCAACGGGGACCGGCCAATGCAAAGATCAAGGTGCCTAAAGCAAAAAGGAGCAGCAGGGCCTTTAGAAAGCGTTTGCCTTTGTGGTCTTCGGGGGTGAGTCTTTTCAGCAGGGTTTGTTCGGCAAACCGGCCCATGGCCCGTTGTCGTCTGCGGTGCTGCACCATGAGCACAAAAGCAATCAGAGGCATTGCCCAAAGAAAATGTAGGATCCATACATTTGCAAATGTCACGGAATCGTCCTCAATAACGTGGTGCGGATGGTGATGTCCGCTGCCAACAAAAGTATTGCCGGTATAAGGAAAAAGGAATAGAGCTCCTTAAAATGGAAGAACTCTTTAACCTTGATTTCTGTTTTCTCCTGCTCATCGATGATAGCGTATATTTCCTGCAGGCGATCCGTATCCGCAGCCCTGAAATATTGACCTTTTCCTGTGTCGGCAACCTTCATGAGGGTTTTTTCATCCAGGTCGACTTTTTGCCGAACGATCTTTGTACCAAAAAGCGTTTGAACCGGGAAGGGCGCAGGTTCTATCCCTCCCACCCCGATGGTGTATATTTTGATTCCCAGAGCTTGTACCGCATCTGCAGCATCTGCAGGGGTGAGCCCTTCTGTGGTTTGCCTGCCATCTGTTAACAGAATCAGAATTTTTGATTCAGCCTCAAGATCTTTTAAGCGTTTCCCGCCTACGGCAATGGCATTTCCAATGGCTGTTTGATCGCCTGCCATACCGATTTCCATCCTTTTCACCAGATCCATCAAAAGGCCCTTGTCCAATGTCAGCGGGGACTGGGTAAATGCTTGGGTGCCAAAAACCACCAGGCCGATCCTGTCCATATCCCTTTTTTCAATGAAATCCGTGACCACTTTTTTTACCGCAGCCAGGCGGGAGACCGGTTGATTGTCGATGGTAAAGTCCAGGGCTTGCATGGAGCCGGACGTGTCCAGGCACAGCATGATATCAACCCCCGACGAATCAATATCCCGTGATACATTGTACAGCTGGGGACGGGCAGCGGCCAGAACCAGCAGGACAAGGCATCCTGTTCTTAATATCAAAGGGATATGCCCTGCCAGTCGATGGCTGCCTCCGGAAAGTTGCGCGAGGGTACCGGTCATGGAATAGGTAATCCCCACTGGTTTACGGGTAAGGCGCCAGGCAAACCAGGCAAGAACCAATATCAAGAGGGTCAGCAACGCAGGATGAGCCAGACGAAATATCACTGTGGCACCTCCTGAATGGATGCGCTTTCCTGTGAACCGTTCGTCATCGGGCGGGTCTGTTGAATATAGGTTCGGGCCATCAGGATATCTTGATCTTTACGGTCCGGTGCCGGTACTGAATCGGAAAATTTGACCAGGTCGGCTTGCCTGAGCAATGGCAGAACCTTTTGATCATAGGGATCTGTTTTGATAAATCTTGCGATCTCTTCGGTTGTCATTTCGGCTGCCGGGAACCGGCGGATAGATTCAATGTAGCGGCGTATGGTTTCTGAAAAAATAAAATAAAATGCTTTCACGTCCCCATTTTCAAACAAACCACTGGCAATCAGGTTGTCGATTTCCCTGTCGGCTTTTACATGAGGCGGGTCTTCCATTGTTGCCTTCATGTCACTTATGCACCGTTTTTTGCGCCACCATATAAAACCGGAAATCATGCCAAGTAGTATGATGGCCGCAAAAGTCCATACTAGATGCGTTAGCCATCTTGATTGGGTGGAAATAATGTCCTGAATCGGTCTCAGGGTAGCATCCTCGGGCTTTTCACCCAGGTTGGACAAAATTGTGATGGTAATGGGGTCTGTAGCCACCTGTTGTTCATTCTTTTGATGGTCAATATACGTGAGACTGAAGGGACCCAGGTCAAACGATTCCAGTTGATCAACAAGAAATCGGAAATTTATTTCATTGGGTTCTGTTTTCTGCTCAATGATGGTCAAGGCTTCAAGGCCGTCGACACCGCCGCTCTCAGGTAGTTTGGCATCCTCGGGAATCTCAACCATCAAGGTCACCCATAACAAGTCACCGATACTGGCAGTATTATTTTCAACGGATGCAGACAGTGTCGGCAGGGAACTTGTTTCTGCTGTCTCGGACCATGTCGGCCCGGACCAAAGAAGGAAACAGACCAGTGCCCAAAGGAGAAGCAGGTTTTTTCGAGAGTATGTAGGATTCATTGAAAACAGACTCACCGACGCTTTCTCCTTTTATCAAACAACCGGACGAGCGGCTCGGAAACCGAGCCGTCTGTTTGAATGTCCACCAGATCCACCCCGGTTTTGCTAAGCAGATTTGTGAGACGTGCCTGTTGCGCCTGCCGATGGATTCGCCATTTTTCCCTTAACGCTTTGCTACGGGTGTTCAGCAGCGCCACACGGTTTGTTTCCGGATCGGTTAGATAGGCCAGACCCACATCCGGCAAGGTTTTTTCTGAAGGGTCTGATATGCGGATCACGGACAGGTCATGCTTGCGGGATGCAATGCCGAATGGGAGCTCAAACCCCATATCCATACAATCGGATACGAGAAAAACAATGGCATGGCGTTTTACCACCCGATTCAGATAATCCAAAGCGCCTTTGATGTCGGTTCCCAGGTCAGAAGGCTCATAGGTAAAGATCTCTTTGATGAGGGTCCAGACATGAGCGGCGCCTTTTTTAGGCGGTATATATTTTTCTACCTTGGAGCTGAACAGGATGGCGCCCACTTTATCGTTGGTTCGAATAGCGAGGAAGGCCAGCATCCCTGCCGTTTCGGCCAATAATTCGCGCTTGAATTTCTTTTTTGTACCGAATGATTGGGAACCTGATAAATCCAGTAAAAACATTACGGTAAGCTCTCGTTCTTCATGGAAAACTTTAATGTAGGGATGCCCGAACCGGGCTGAAACATTCCAGTCGATGGTGCGAACATCGTCGCCGGGTTGGTATTCCCGAACTTCGGTGAACTCCAACCCCTGTCCCTTGAATGCGCTTTCATATTGCCCGGCAAACAGGTCGTTGGCCAGGTGTCTGGTTTTGAAATGAAAGCCTTGAATTTTTTTCAGCAAGTCGTTGGATAGCATTGTAGCTCTATTATTTCATGAAAAATTTCAAGCCAAATAGCAAAATAGGCTCATCTTCCAATTGATTGGGAGAAAGGGTTCCAGGGGTCCAGGATTCAAGGGTTCAAGTGTTTGTTTCCCAGCGATAGGTCGCTTTATCCCATACCCTCGACGGGTTTGATGGCTATGGGAAAAAGCATATCTTCTTATTTTTTGGCTCAAACCGATCATTTCCTCTGTAGGAAAACGTTTCATTTCTATATATGCGAACAGTTAACTCTTTACAATTTTAAGCTTTGAGCGCTGATGCCACACTTTGTATCACTCGAACCCTTGACCCCTGGAATCCTTCGTTTAAATATGTTCGGGCTATGGAACCTCGATCCGCTCCAACAGTTCATGTATGATATTGTCTGTGGTGCGTCCCTCCGCTTCTGCTTCGTAACTTAAAATGATGCGGTGTCTGAACACTTCCGGTGCCATGGATTTGACGTCCTGGGGGGTCACATAGCCACGCCCGTTCAAAAATGCCTGCGCTCTGGCGGCAGCTTCAAGCCAGATCGATGCCCGTGGTGACGCTCCGTAACTGACCATGGATCCGATATCCATGCCGAATTCATCAGGATTTCTGGTGGCTTGTGTTAAGCGAACAATATAATCCACCAGCCTGTCTTCCATGTGAATAACGTGCAGGGTTTTCCGGGCTGATTTGAGGGAAGAGACACTCACTACACTGGTGGCATTGTTGTCAGCGCCGGAACGGATTCGTTTGACGATCTCTTTTTCTTCCTCTGCCGAAGGGTAATCCACTTTAATTTTCATCATGAAACGGTCGATCTGGGCCTCGGGAAGCGGATAGGTTCCTTCCTGCTCGATGGGGTTCTGTGTGGCCATCACCAGGAAAGGGTCATCGAGCTTAAAGGTTGTGTCCCGAATCGTGACCTGGTGTTCCTGCATGGCTTCGAGCAATGCACTCTGTACTTTGGCGGGAGCACGGTTGATCTCATCCGCTAAAATAATATTGTTAAATATCGGTCCTTTATTTACCTCGAAGGAACCGTTGTCCGGCCGGTAAATCTGGGTTCCGATAATATCTGCAGGAAGGAGATCCGGCGTAAATTGGATTCGTTTAAAAGACGTATCGATGGTTTGGGCCATTGCTTTGACTGCGGTGGTTTTGGCGAGCCCCGGCAGGCCTTCCAACAGCAGATGGCCTTCGCAGAGCAAGCCGATGAGCATTCGGTTTATCAGCCCTGTTTGGCCGACAATGACCTTTTCGATTTCAGCGACTATCTGCCTGATAGATACACTCTCTTTTTCAACTTGATGTGTAATTTCCTTGATATCCATACAAACAATATCTCCTGTAGAGGTTACCTGTTCCACCTATTTATTCGATCGGGTTCATTTTTTTGTGCAACAATAATTTAAAACATGATTTGATATGGTCAAGAGTTTACATAAGAATATGATAGATTTGGTTTTCAGACAACATTTTTGAACGGGATTATAACCTAAAAGAAGGTTGGTGGTATCGCGGATGGATAATCCCTGTGCGAACGTGAAAAACTCGCTCCCAAGAGACCGTAATGCCGAACAGGGCCACATCTTTAAGATGAATCTCGTTTTTGAACATAGCTCACCCTTTCAATTTATCCAGATTTAATCATATCTTGTGGTTTTAATACTTTCCTGACATATAGTCTGTAAAGGGGGTTATAGACGAGCTGTTACCGTCAATATATTAACCCGGCGACTAAATAGCCAACCCCGTCATGCCGGACTTGATAAGCCTGCCCCGGCAAGTAGTTAGCCGGGGGCATCCAGTGTTCTTCTGGATAGCGCTAAAACTTCACTTCGTGCCCCGCCCCCTTCCTGCGAAGGGGCAGGCACGCGGGAATGACAACCTGCGGGCATTTGTCCGCCGGAGTAATAAACTACTTAAACGCGACTTTTACAAGAGGAGATATATATGAATACGTTAAATCGATTACGGGTAACTTGTTCCACAGGGTTATTTTTGTTTTTTTTATTGGTTGCCGTTGTTTTTATGGCGAGCTGTGTCGGGTCTGGAAACTACGGACGGCTTTTTCCTAGCGATAATGTAAAAAAGTCATTTGAAACTTACCAGTTACCGCCGAATCACACTTACTATTATAGTGGACCGGATGCTTTCCCGAGAGCTATTATCGGGATTCAAAATGAGTATCACCTCGAATCAAAATTTTGGAAACCGGTTGATCTTACGAAGACCCAACTGAAAAGATGGTTAGAAATGGGGGGCCGTTCAAGGGATGACTATTATCCAAATAAAAACGGCTCAGATATACTCGCTCCTGACGGTGGGAAAATAGGTGTCTGGTATGCGGTGAAAAACTGGAAGGACAGGGCAACGGTGAAAATGATTGATGACAAAACAGTTAATGTCAGCCCCCCGATAAAGTACAGTAGCGGACAGGAAAGGAAGATGATCCCCTAAAATTG
>Ga0164313_10001337_pt1 | contig 21763 bp, 24 predicted proteins | sample GuaBasSedimGuay4_FD_113735 | JGI IMG/M metagenome (GOLD analysis project Ga0164313, IMG submission 113735) | Subseafloor sediment microbial communities from Guaymas Basin, Gulf of California, Mexico - Guay4, Core 4569-4, 0-3 cm | ecosystem: Environmental > Aquatic > Marine > Hydrothermal vents... | reverse complement strand
TCAATCAAAGATCACCTCCAGAAAGCGCTCGAAGCCGCTGACGATCTGCGCCGTGGCCCCCTCGATGTCGTCGGTCCGGACATCCACCCAGTGGATGCAGAGCTCGTCGTCGCAGAGATCCACTGTCAGGGTGCCGGGCGTCAGGGTGATCGAGTTGGCGAGCAGCAGTCGCGCCACCGGATGGGTGAGCCGGGTGCGCACGCGGACGATCCCCGGGCGAATGGGAAGCGAAGGAGCGATCACCCGCCTCGCGACGTCGAGGTTCGATCGCACGATCGACAACAGGAGATAGGGAACGTAGACAACGGCTGCGGCCAGGCGTCGCGGTTGCAGGATCCGGAGGCTTCGGCCGGTGAACGGCGCGGCGCCGGCGATGAGAGCCACCGCCGCCGCCACCAACAGACCTGCGATCAGCTCTTGGGGTTCGGCGTTGCCGACAAGCGCCATCCACAGCGCCCACAGGGCTGCGGTAGCCGTCAGGAAGGAGAGGATTTTGTTCATGAGGACTCCTCAATTCGTGTCAGCTTTTCGGTGTTGGGCACGGTTTGGTGTCTCTTCAGGATGTCGACTTCTCGGGGATGCGCCCGGCGCGCTGCGCGACATCCGCGAGAAACCGCATCGTTTCCGGGACCGTTGGGTCGGTGATGCGGTAGTAGTTTCTGGTGCCCCGCCCCTCGCGTTCCACCATCCCGGCGAGCACCAGGTACTTGAGCTGCTGGGAGATGGTGGACTGGCGCTCCCCGGTGGCTTCGACGAGCTCGGTGACGCAAGTCGAGTCCTGCATCAACCGGCACAGGATCTTGATTCGAACGGGGTTGGCGAAATGGGCGACAAAGTCGCGGATCCACGCGCAGGCCTCGCGGTTTTTCAGGAAATGGGCGGGGGAGGGGAGTTCTTCAACCATCACAACATTAGAATATAACGATGTTTATGAATGTCAACCCCGACCCGTGAAGAAGATCACGATTGATGGTGCGGTCGGTTCCCCCTGGGCGTTGTGCAGGTGACTTGGCGTTTTAGCCTATGGCGTGGTATTCCCGCCCCCACAATCATCGCAGTTCCCTCCGTGTCACCCTGAGCACCGGGCGGCAATGGTCGCGACCGAAATGGCATACAATGCCCACGCTTGTTCCCCGAAAAGGCGGTCGGTTTGAATTGGATCATGAGCCACGAACCTCTTGTGCGTTTGGGATTCTTCTTCGGTGTCTTTCTGGTGATGGCGTTGTGGGAGATCATGGCGCCCTGTCGTCGGTTGAGAACCGCGAAGGGAAGGCGTTGGGTCGCAAATCTCGGGATCCTGTTTGTGGATGCGCTCGTCACCCGCGCCCTCTTTCCAGCTGCGGCGGTCGGGATGGCGCTTCTGGCTGCCGAGCGGGGTTGGGGACTGTTGAACAACATCGAGTTGGCGCCGGCCGTTTCGATCGTCGTGTCCATGCTCATATTGGACCTTGTGATTTATCTCCAGCACGTCATGTTCCACGCAGTCCCTGCGCTGTGGCGGTTGCACCAGGTACACCATGCGGATGTTGATTTCGATGTCACAACCGGTCTTCGTTTCCACCCTGTGGAGATCGTGCTGTCGATGCTCATCAAGCTCGCCGCTGTGGCCGCGCTGGGGCCACCAGCGGTTGCGGTCCTCATTTTCGAGGTGGTGCTCAACGCGACCGCGGTTTTCAATCATGGAAACGTTCGATTGGCTGCCGCGGTGGACCGTGGGCTGCGGTGGATCGTGGTGACACCTGACATGCACCGCGTCCACCACTCCGTCAGACCGATCGAGACCAACAGCAACTTCGGCTTCAATCTTCCGTGGTGGGACCGGCTGCTCGGCACCTATCGAGATCAACCGGTGGACGGGCACGAGTCCATGACCATCGGGCTCGATCGTTTTCAGGACCGGCCTCGGCAGAATTTGCTTTGGCTCCTTGCGCTTCCATTCAACCGGCAAAATGGCGGTGCTCGTTCATCGGCGTAGGCCAGGTACTGGTCTGGGTCCCAGGGCATGGGATGAAGTGTACTGGTACTTTTTCATCGCTATCGCTATCGCTATCGCTATCGCTATGGCTGCAGCTACTGCCACCCGCATCGGTTTCCTTCAGCGCCGGCCTTCTGGTCCGCCTCGCGCGGCCCAGCGTCGCACCACCGGCGTGGTCGCGAGATGGATGATTGAAGGACTGCGACCACGCCGGTGGTGCGTCGACGGCCTGCTTCCGACGTGGAGAGGTGCACCGGATTGTCCCGCCGCGGGGGTTGCCCGGCATCGGCATTGTGTGAGGCGCGTGTGGCTGCCGGAAGGTTGTGCCTGCACAATGCCGTGCCCGGCACGCCCCGGTGAGCAGTGTATCCCGCGAGCATTCGTTATGAGGCCTTCGGGTGGAGGAGGCGCCAGGTCATGGCGCGGACATCGTCGAAGAGATCGAGCGAGGATTCCGCTCGTGTCGAGTCGATGGCGCCTGCGCCCAGCAGGAGGCGAAGGTGAGTGTCGACCTCTTTGGATGAACCGTAGGCGATACGCCAGTGGTGAAACCGGTCGCGGCCTGTTCGGCCGGCGCCCTCAGCGAGATTTGCGGGCACCGAAGAGGCGGATCGAATGATCTGATCGGCGATCGGTTTCAGTGGTGCCGGAACCCGCATTGCCAACGAGATCGCGAGACCCGCTGCCGTGGTTGCTTTGTCGAGGGCGTCGAAGCCGGTTTCGAGCTGTCGTTCGTGCATGGTCACCTCCGGGTTGTTCATGCACTCCCCCAAGTCGGTGCGATGACCCATGTCAAGGGTCGCCTCCGAGGCGACTCGTCTTGCCCTTGACATGGGTCATCTCACCGACTATCCGACTCTTCAAGAACAACCCGGAGGTGACCATGCAGGGACAGCGCACCGGATCGTGGCCACGGTCTCGGATGCGGTCTCGGGTGCGGTCTCGGCCACGGTCACGGCCACGGACGCGGGAAAGCGAATCCCAGACCGCCCGCTTGACATCCCCGACCCTCACCACGCATCCTTCAAGTAGCGAAAATATCGGAGGCCTCCATGTCAGCAAGCATCGTCTGCGCCGACTACTATCACGCCATGGTCAAAGACCGCCCGGGCGCAGCCTACGAACTGCTCGCGCAGCTCGCCCAGACCGGGGTCAGCTTGATGGCCTTCAACGCCATTCCCATGGGGACCGACCACACGCAGCTGGTTCTCTTTCCGCGTTCTCCGAGTCGGTTGATGAAGGCGGCAGAGGAGGCGGGTGTCGAGCTCACAGGTCCGCAGCACGCGCTCATCGTCCGCGGTGATGACAAGCTGAGCGCTCTGGCGGAGACCCACCGCAAGCTTTTCGACGCCAACATCAATGTCTTTGCTTCGGGTGGAGTGGTCGCCGACTGCGGACGGTTTGCCTACGTCCTGTACGTCAACGAGAAAGACTTCGAGCACGCGGCCAGGGTCCTCGACGCAAGCTGACTGTGTTCGTGTAATCTTGTTGCTCGCAGTGACGCCGTGCGGTGATTCCCCTGCAGTCCGGCGTCGGGAGGTGGGTTCGAGGTGAGGGCGCCGATCACCAGACCGGTGACTGATGGGAAGGGTGAAGGATCCCGTGGCGGGTCGGACCGCGGTCTTGCGCCGACGCGGCGCCCCGAGGTGCTCGACTCGTGAAACACTCCATCGCCCTCTTTTTCCTGCTGATGTCGGTTTGGTTGCTGAACTCCGGCCACTACACCGTTCTCATCACCTCGTTTGGTGTTGCCAGTTGCCTGCTCGTTGTGTGGCTGTCGCGCCGCATGGGAATCGTCGATGACGAAGGAGTCCCGATCCACCTCCTGCCGCGATTGCCTCGCTACCTTCCCTGGATTGCAAAGGAAGTCGTCAAGTCGAATCTCGATGTGTCGCGGCGAGTCCTCAGTCTCGGTCGGCCGAATGTCAGCCCACGTCTCTTCGATGCGCCGACGACGCAGCAAAGCGATCTCGGTCGGGTGCTCTACGCCAACTCCATCACCCTGACTCCGGGGACGGTTTCGATTCGCGTCCACGGTACCAAGATCACCGTCCACGCCATCGCCGACGAGGTTGCCGATGATCTCCTCGAAGGCGAAATGGATCGCCGGGTGACCAGACTCGAAGGCGAGAGCGAGTGACCGAGGTCTTCGCCGCCGCGACCGCCGCCATCGTGGTCTGCATGGGACTGACCCTGGTCCGGTCCATCGCCGGTCCGACGGTCTTCGACCGGATTCTCGCGGTCAACAGTTTCGGCACCAAGACGGTGCTGCTCATTGCGCTCATCGGCTACCTCAGCGGACGACCGGATTTCCTCGACCTCGCGCTCGTCTATGCGCTGATGAACTTCATCGGCACCATCGCCGCTATGAAGTTCACCCGTTTCGGCGATTTGGCCGGGATGGAGGAAGAGGACTCGGAGGAACTCTACTGATGGCGAGCCCCATCGAAGTCCTGAGTTGGGTGATGATCCTCACCGGATCGGTATTTGTCATCATCGGGGGCATCGGGCTCCTGCGCCTCCCGGACTTCTACACCCGGATCCACGCCGCCGGGATCACGGACACCCTGGGCGCATGGCTGATCCTCGTTGGCCTCATGCTGCACGAGGGCTTTACTTTAAACTCAGCCAAGCTCGCGATGTTGCTCTTCTTCCTGCTCGCCACGGGGCCGCTGGCGTCTCACGCGTTGGCCAAGGCGGCGTTCCTACGGGGTCTCGATCCGCTTCAGGGGCGAAATCTCGTCGATCGGCACGAGGTGGACGACAATGCTTGATATTGTCCACCTGATTCTGTTTACCTTTCTGGCGGTCGTCGCGGTGGCCATCATCCGGCTCAAGGATCTCTTTGCTGCGGTCATGCTCATGGGGATTTTCAGCCTGCTCTCGGCCTCGCTCTTCACGGTGATGGATGCCGTCGACGTGGCCTTCACAGAGGCGGCGGTCGGCGCCGGAATCTCCACGATTCTGATGCTCGCAACCCTTGCCCTCACCGAGAGCGAAGAACACCCGGAGCACAATAAGATCCAGGTCATGCCGCTCATCGCCGTGGTGGCGACCGGGGCGGTCCTGGTCTTCGCCACCTTCGACATGCCGCGTTACGGCGATCCGGAAGCGCCGATCCACCATCGTGTGGCACCCCACTACATCGAGCACACCGACGATGAGATCGGTGTGCCCAATATGGTGACCGCGGTGCTTGCGTCCTACCGGGGCTACGACACCTGGGGTGAGACCACGGTGATCTTCACCGCCTGTGTCGGAGTCATGCTGCTGCTCGGCGGACACGCTATTGTCGATCGCTTTCGTCGGCGCAAGGACTCGGGTTCGGAGGGTGATTCGTGATCTCCCACTTGATCCCCCGTGTCCTGTCAAAGCTGCTGATCCCGCTGATCATGCTCTTTGCCCTCTATGTCCAGTTCCACGGCGACTACGGCCCGGGCGGCGGTTTCCAGGCAGGGGTCATCTTTGGTGCGGGGATCATCCTCTACACCCTCCTCTTCGGTCTCGACCGGGCCAAGGAGGCCTTCCGTCCGAGGGTCTTGGAGATCTTCGTGGCCGGGGGAGTCCTGCTCTACGGCGGTGTCGGGATTGCCGCGATCTTCGCCGGCGGAAATTTCCTGGACTATGACGTCCTCGCACACGATCCGACCCACGGACAACACCTGGGCATCCTTCTGGTCGAGCTCGGTGTCGGGATCACGGTGGCTGCGGTGATGGCGACCATCTTCTTCCAGTTCGCCGGTCGGGGGCGCACCGATGATTGAGTGGGGCCTCTATAACTACTGGGTGGTGATCTTCCTGATGATGACCGGTCTTTATGTCGTCATCGCGCGTGGGAATTTCGTCAAGAAGATCATCGGGCTGAATATCTTCCAGGTATCGGTGATCATGTTCTACGTCAGTATGGGCAAGGTGCGGGGGGGAACGGCGCCCATCGAGGCCGCGGGCTTCGAGGTCTACTCCAATCCACTGCCCCATGTGCTCATGCTCACTGCCATCGTGGTCGGGGTCGCGACAACCTCCTTGGCCCTGGCTCTGGTCGTGCGGATCCACGAGGCCTACGGCACCACCGAAGAAGACGAGATCCGGCAGATTGAAACCGATAAGGACCATTCGTGATTGACACCCTGTGGTCGCTCATCGACAACGATCTCCCGGCGCTTCAGATCGCGTTGCCGCTGCTTGCGGCGACGCTCTGCATCCTTGTCCGCCGGCCCATGGCGGCGTGGTCGGTGGCCATGGTGGTGGCCTGGTCCTCGTTCCTCAATGCCGGTGTGCTCCTTCACCGCGTCTTGACGACCGGGACCATTTCCTACGCCGAAGGTGGTTGGCCGGTGCCCTGGGGCATCGAACTGCGTATCGATCTGCTCAACGCGTTGGTGCTGCTCGTGGTCACGGGGATCTGTGCCATCGTTCTTATCGCGGCGCCGCGGAGCATCGATGCTGAAATTCCCCGCGAAAAGCAGTATCTGTTCTACGCCGCGTATCTCCTGTGCATGACCGGGCTCGCCGGGATGACCGTCACCGGTGACGCCTTCAACATCTTCGTTTTCCTGGAAATCTCGTCGCTGTCATCGTATGCCCTGATCTCACAGGGACGCACACGACGGGCTCTGACCTCGGCCATCCAGTACCTGATCATGGGCACCATCGGAGGTACGTTCATCCTGCTCGGCATCGGGATGCTCTACATGGTGACGGGCACCCTCAATATCGTCGATCTGGCCAATCAGCTGGCTCTGGTGGGCCCCAATCGCACGGTCCTGGTCGCCGCTGCCTGCATAGGCGTCGGGGTGGCCATCAAGCTGGCGATGTTCCCTCTTCACATCTGGCTTCCCAACGCCTACACCTATGCACCTGCGGTGGTGACGGCCTTTATCGCCGCCACCTCCACCAAGGTGGCTTACTACGTTTTAGTCCGGTTCGCCTTTTCGGTTTTCCGCATCAACCCGACCTTCGACGGTACGCACAGCAACGCGATCTTCATGACCCTCGGGCTGGCGGCCATGTTCGCCGGCTCGTTGGTGGCCGTCTATCAGGACAACGTCAAACGGATGCTCGCCTACTCGTCGGTGGCTCAGATCGGTTACATGGTCCTCGGTCTGAGCTTTGCGAACGAGTACGGCCTCACCGGGGGTCTGGTCCACGTCTTCAACCACGCGATCATGAAGTGCGGGCTCTTCCTCGTGCTGGCCTGCGTCCTGCTTCGTGTGGGCTCGACGCGGCTTTCGGCTTTCGAAGGGCTCGGGCGTCGGATGCCCCTGACGTTCGCCGCTTTTGTCGTCGGGGGGCTGAGTCTCGTCGGGGTGCCCTTGACCGTGGGCTTTGTCAGCAAGTGGTATCTGGTCCTCGGCGCCCTCGATGCGGGATTGTGGCCGGTTGCGGTCCTGATCCTCGCCAGCTCCCTCCTCGCGCTGGTCTATATCTGGCGGGTGGTGGAGGTCGGCTATTTCAAGGAACCGCCTGAAGGAGCGGACGTGGTCACCGAAGCGCCCCTGAGCATGCTGGTGCCGACCTGGATCCTCATCGGCTCGACCATTGTCTTCGGAGTCTGGACCTCGCTCAGTGCCGGGGTTGCCTCGGCCGCGGCTCGGATGCTCATGGGCGGTGTTTCGTGAGTGCGACCACCGCCGTCGGACTGGCCGTCGTGTGGCCGCTCTTCGCGGTGGCGCTCATCGTTGTGCTCCAGCGGTGGCCCAATCTTCGGGAAACCGGAACGCTGCTCACCGGGGGCTCGCTCTTCGCCATCGTCGCCGGGGTGATCCTGCCCGAGGTCCAGGCGGGAGGACGCCCGAGATTCGATCTTTGGGAGGTGCTCCCGGGGCTGGGACTCGCCTTCGAGGTCGAGCCCCTCGGGATGATCTTCGGTCTCGTGGCTTCGGGGCTGTGGATCGTCACCACGTTCTATTCGATCGGCTATATGCGCGCCCACCACGAGGAGAACCAGACCCGGTTCTACATCTGTTTCGCCATCGCCATTTCGGGTGCCATCGGGGTGGCGTTTGCGGCAAATGTCTTCACGCTCTTTGTATTCTACGAGCTCATCACCCTCTCCACCTTCCCATTGGTGACCCACACCGGGACAAAGAAGGCGCGCAACGCCGGCCGGATGTATCTCGGTATTCTCATGGGGACCTCCATCGCCTTCCTGCTCCTGGCCATGGTCTGGACCTGGCTTGCCACGGGGACCACCGAATTTACCCCGGGCGGCATCCTCGCCGGCAAGGTCGAGGGTACCCAGTTGATGATCCTGCTTGCCCTGTACGCGTTCGGCACCGCTAAAGCGGCGCTGATGCCGTTCCACAAGTGGCTCCCGGCTGCCATGGTGGCTCCGACACCGGTCAGCGCACTGCTGCACGCAGTGGCGGTGGTCAAGGCAGGGGTCTTCACCATCCTCAAGGTGGTGGTCTATGTCTTCGGGATTGATCTGCTGGCCGCTACCGACGCCAGCCGCTGGCTGACCTGGGTCGCCGCCTTCACGATCGTGGCGGCGTCCTGCGTGGCCCTCGGCAAGGACAACCTCAAGGTCCGGCTTGCATACTCGACGATTTCTCAGCTCAGCTACATCGTGCTCGGGGCCGCACTCGCCACCACCGCGGGGGTGATCGGCGGCGGGATGCACATCGTCATGCATGCCTTCGGAAAGATCACCCTCTTCTTTTGCGCCGGCGCCATCATGGTCGGTGCGCACAAGACAGAGATCAGCGAGATGGACGGTCTCGGACGGCGGATGCCCTTCACCTTCGGAGCGTTCCTTCTCGGGTCCCTCAGCGTGATCGGCCTCCCGCCCATGGGCGGCTCGTGGAGCAAGTGGTTCCTCATGCTGGGCGCGGCCGAGGCCGATCAGTGGGTCATGATGGTGGTGCTCATGGCGAGTTCGTTGCTCTCCATCGGCTATCTCATGCCGGTCGTGGTGCGCGGATTCTTCCGGCCCGCGCCTGTTGATGATCATCACGGGGCGACCGGGATCCACGAAGCGCCCCTGTTGTGTGTGCTGCCGCCGGTCTTCACGGCACTCGGTGGGATCGTGCTCTTTTTCTACGCCGGCGATATCTGGCGGTTGTTGATGGGGATGGTGCCATGAGCGATCACCCGCGTGACGAGCGCAAGTACTGGCTCGACGAGCCGCGAAACGTCAACAAGCTCGTTTATGGGCTCTATGTCATCTGCGCCCTTTTCGCGCTCGCCGATCTCTTCCCCTACAAACACCATCTCCACTTTGGTTTTGAGTACTGGCCCGGATTTTCCAGCATCTACGGTTTCGTCTCCTGCGTTGCTCTGGTGTTGGCCGCGACTCAACTTCGCAAGATCCTGATGCGGGACGAGGACTACTATGACCCACAATGAGCGATTCTCGCCGGCGATCTGCGCAAACCTCTTGGTCTCTGTTGCTCGCGAAAATGCTCGACGTACCTCGGGGTACGCCTCCGCTTTTCGCGAGCAACAGAGCCTCAAGATCTTCACACATCTCATCCGGGAGGATCGCTCACTGTGGGTCTGATTGAGTTCCTCCCTCCCGGCGCGATCCTGATCCTTGGCGGTCTGTTGGTGCCGCTGCTGCCCGGGCGCATCAAACCCTGGGCGGGGGTGGTGCTGCCGATCCTCGGTTTCATGCATCTGCTCGCCCTCGACAAGGACTTTGTTCAGACCCTCGTGGTCTTCGGCTATGAGCTCACACCCGTCCGCGTCGATGGCTTGAGCCTGGTCTTCGGCTATGTCTTCTTCATCGCCGCGATCTTGGGTGGGATCTATGGTCTCGGCGTCCGAGACAATATCCAACTCGTCGCGGCTTTGACCTATGTCGGTTCGGCCATCGGCGGGATCTTCGCCGGTGATCTCATCACCCTCTTTATCTATTGGGAACTCACGGCCGTCACCTCGGTCTTCCTGGTATGGGCCGGACGCACAAAACGGTCCGCCAAAGCCGGGATGCGGTACCTCGTCATCCAGGTCGGCTCCGGGGTCATTCTCTTGGCCGGGGTCATTTTTCACTTTGTCGACACCGGTTCTCTGGACTTCGACAAGCTCATCGGCGGCGATGGTCTCCTCGGCTCGGCGAGCATCGGCGTGCTGCTCATCTTCATCGCGTTCGGGATGAAGTGTGCTTTCCCGTTGCTCCACAACTGGCTCCAGGACGCCTATCCGGAGTCGACGGCGACCGGCACCGTCTATCTCAGCATCTTCACCACCAAGATGGCGGTCTACGCCCTTGCCCGAGGCTTCCCCGGCACAGGGGCCCTGATCATCATCGGTGCGATCATGACCGCGTTCCCGATCTTCTTCGCAGTCATCGAGAACGACCTGCGGCGAGTGCTGACATTCTCGCTCAACAACCAGCTCGGTTTCATGGTGGTCGGCATCGGCATCGGTACCGAACTGGCCATTAACGGCACCGTCGCCTACGCCTTCGCAAACATCATTTTCGAGGGTCTGCTCTTCATGGCCATGGGGGCGGTGCTCCTACGCACCGGTACCTGTCTGGGTTCCGAACTCGGAGGACTTTACAAGACCATGCCGTGGACCGCCGGGCTGTGTATCGTCGGGGCCGCTTCGATTTCGGCCTTTCCGTTTCTCAGCGGCTTTGTCACAAAACCACTGATCCTCGACGAGACCGCCTCCGGTCACCACGTGGTCGTCTATCTCATGCTGCTCTTTGCTTCGGCCGGTGTATTCCACCATTCGGGGATCAAGATCCCCTACTTCGCCTTCTTTGCCCACGACTCGGGCAAGCGGGTCAAGGAAGCGCCGCCCTACATGCTCTTCGCCATGGGCGTCATGGCGATCATGTGTATCGGCATCGGTGTCTTTCCCGAGGTGCTCTACCGAGTGTTGCCGTACCCCATGGAGTATCACCCCTACACCACGACCCACGTCATCACCCAGTACCAACTCCTTCTTTTCTCGGCGTTGGCCTTTGTCTTCCTCCAGAAGACCGGGCTTTACCCACCTGAGTTGCGATCGGTCAACCTCGATTTCGACTGGACCTATCGCCGGGCGCTGCCCACCGTCATCGGTTGGGCGGTTAGCGTGGGCCGCGTTGTGACCGCTGCGATCATGGTCCCGATCCGCGGTTTGGTCCATCGGACCTACCTCCTGGTCTACCGGTTGCATGGTCCGGAAGGAGTCTTCGCCCGAACCTGGACCACCGGATCCATTGCATTCTGGGCGGTGGTTGTCCTCTGCGGGTATCTGCTCTACTTCTTCGCGAGATAGCCTCATGCTCAGTGATGGCCGGTGAATTCGAGCTCTCTCTGTTCGGTTGTTTGCTATCCTCGATAGAACAGAGGTGATGGTTTGCAAGAGGATCACAGCTTCGCCAGGTGGCTGTTAGACAAGGGGCTGCTGTCCAAAGCAGACCTCCGTCGGGCCCGCGATGCTCAACGCGGCCGGATGGGGCGACTCGATACCGAGATCATCGATCTCAAGCTCTTGTCGGAATCCAAGACCCTCGAATTGCTCGGCAAGTACCACCGGACCCGTACCGTGTCGGATGCGCAACTCGAGTACGCCAGCCCGGATACCCTCAGGATGATCACCCCGAGGATCGCCGCGCGTCTCGGAGTGATCCCATTCAGACTCGAGGGTCGGACCCTGTCGGTGGCGACTCTCGACCCGGGTGACCTCCTCGTCGAGGACGAAATCGCCCAGCTGACGGGCTGCATGGTCGCAAGCTTTGTTGCGCTCGAGATCCGATTTGTGGAAGCCCTCAACCGCCACTACCAGGCACCGACTACCGCCCGGTATGCGGGGCTCATCCGGCGACTCTCAGGGGTCAAAGAGATGCCTGAGCCGGCAATGATTCCCAAAGACCTCCACGAGGTTCGAGAGGCCCAGCCGCCCCGGGCGGAGAAGCGCGTTCCACCGGTGAAGGATGACCGACCTTCGAAGGTACGACCCAAAAAAGAGGCGCTCGAACTCAGCGCCGACGAGCTGAGTCTATTCCCATCGCTGCGCGGGGAGGGCCGACCCGAAGTGCCGGAAGAAGAACCCCGGAGCGAGCCGGCGCCCGCGGTCCGCGAGGAGTCAGGACCGATTCCGGTTCCCCCTGAGGCGATCGAACTCAACCCGGAAACCTTGCTCCAGGCGGCGGCCCATGCCATGCAGAACGTCGAAATGCGGGATGACATTGCCGACGCCATCCTCGGTTTCTGCGCCCCGCTGTTCCGGCGCCGGATGATGCTCGTCCAGCGCAAGGACACCATCATGGGTTGGCGGGGCGAGGGTTTCGGGGTCGACGAATCTGCGGTAAAGGCCATCAGCGTGCCGACCGGTGATCCATCGGTCTTCTCCGGGTTGCTGCAGGGGGTGGAATTCTGGCTCGGCCCGCTCCCGACCATGCCGCGGAACTCCGACCTCGTGTCCGCCCTGGGAGGAGATCCGCCGAGAGACTGCTACATCCTCCCGGTCAAGGTGAGAGATCGGGTGGTCTGCTTTTTCTATGGTGACAACATGGGAGAAGGCGTCGGTGGTCCGCCACTCGCGGAGCTCAAGAGGTTGGCAGCGAAGGCCGGTCTCGCATTCCAGGTCTATCTGCTCAAGGGCAAGATCCGGCAGATCTGATTTCAGCTCGTTTCTCCGTTGTGGTTCTCCTGCAGGATCGGGATCGCGATCTTGCATAAAAGCGTGAAGACCAGGAAGCCGACGGCGAAGATCCCCGCCCCGACACGTACCTCGCTGAGAGTGGGGACGTACTCGTAGAATTCGCCGAGGGTGTCGGGGGTCATCCCCGGGATCACCAGTGCCATCCCCTTCTCGATGTAGACCCCGGCGAAAATCAGGACGCAGCCGATGTTGAGAGTGACCAGGTTCGTTCTGGTCGCCGGAATCAAGAACAATAGAAAGGCGACGACGCTGAAGATCAGGGACGCCCAGGCGAAGGGCACCAGCGCATCGTGGCCGTGTACCCCGCTGTAGAGGTACTGGGTGTGGATCAGGTGGTGGGTGTTCGAGTAGTACTCGCGGAAGATCTCGGCGCCGAAAAGGAAGAGGTTGAGAAACATGGCGTAGGCCATGAGCTCGGCGATCTTCCAGATAGCCTCGTCCTTGATCTTGATCTTGGTGGTCCGTTGGAGGATCTGGAAGAGGATGAGCAGGACGGCGGGACCCGAGCAGAAGGCAGAGGCGAGGAAACGCGGGGCCAGGATGGCCGAGTTCCAGAAAGGTCTGGCCGCGGTACCGGCGTAGATGAAGGCGGTGACGGTGTGGATGCCAATCGCCGCAGGGATGGAGAGCAGGAGCAGCGGCACCACGAAGCTGCGGTTGTATGGGCGTTCGTGGAATCCCGTGTAGAGCAGGTGGATGACGATGACGAGGTTGAGCGCAAGATAGGCGTTGAGCACCATCACATCCCAACCCAGAAGCGAGCTCGGCAGGTTGATGCTGCCGATGAAGGGCATCAGATGCCACACCCGATCCGGTCGGCCGACATCGACAAAGACAAAGAGCATGGACATGACGATGGCGCTCACGGCGAGGAGTTCGCCGAAGATGGCGATCTCCTTGATCGGCTTCCAGTTGTAGATGTAGGCCGGGATCACGAGCATGACTGCAGCTGCGGCGACGCCCACGAGGAAGGTGAAGTTGCCGATATAGAAGGCCCAGGACACCTGATCGCGCATGTTGGTCGTGATGAGCCCGCCTTCGAACTGGGTCCACCAGGCCGTGAATCCCCAGATGCAGATGATGGCGAGAAAGCCGATCCAGATGTAGAAATTGCGACCGCCTTTGAAGGCGATTCTCGCGGATCCTGTGATGAAGGAGGCGATGTCTTTGAGCATGTTCTTCCTCCCTCAGGTGGCGTAGAAGTAGTAGAAGCGTGGGCGAGTATTGAGTTCTTCTTTGAGAACGAAGACTCGTTTCTCGTGCATGAGGTAACGCATCTCACCGGCCTCGTCGAGGAGGTTCCCGAACTTCCGGGCCCCGACAGGGCAGATCTCGACGCAGGCGGGATAGCGCCCCTTTCGGGTCCGTTGAATGCAGAAGGTGCACTTCTCCACAACCCCTTTTGGTCGGGGTCGATTGCCGAAGTAGTGGGTATCGGGGTTGATCTCCTCGGCCGCGATGGTCGGCTCGGACCAGTTGAAGTGGCGGGCGCCGTACGGGCAGGCCGACATGCAGCAGCGACAGCCGATACACCAGTCGGAGTCGATGACTACGATCCCATCGGGTTCCTGCCATGTGGCTTTGACCGGGCAGACCTTCGTGCAGGGCGGGTTTCGGCACTGCTGACACGCAACGGGGACATAGAAGGAATCGGGTTCGGGGACCTCTTCCGGGTCGTAGTAGATGTTGGATTCGGCGAGGTCGATGCCGTGTTCCTTCTTCATCTCGAGCACTCGAATCCAGTGGATCTGTGGGTCGCGCGATTGGTTGTTCTCGTGGACGCAGGCATAGACGCAGCGTCTGCACCCGACGCAGCGCGAGAGATCGAGGCCGTAGGCGAACTCGACTCCGTCCATCGCCGGGGTGTCGGTGACGGTGATGTCGTCGCGGCCGTACTTCTTCCGGCAGGTCTCCTCGAGTTCGGCGAGGATCTCTTCTCTGCGCGCGTCCGAGAGTTCGACGAATCTTCTTCTGAGGAGCCGCTCCATCCAGCCCGCGCTCTTTCCCGAGGCGGCGGCCGAGATCCCGGCCATGGTCGTCAACCCGGCGCTGATCATGAGTGTCCGACGGTCGATGCTCTTCTCACTCATGGGGAGCCTCCTCGATCTCTTCAATCTCCTCTGGCGCAGCCTGTGCGAGATATTGCGGCCTCACCGGTGGCGGCAACGGTTCGATGGTGTGGAATGCGGGGGCGTGGGGGTCGTGGCAGTGAGCGCAGAGCAGATAGCTCTTGCCTCCGTTCCAGTAGCCCTGCCGACGGCCGTGGATGCCCTGGCGCCAGTCTCGGAAAATGGTCCCGTGGCATTGGCCGCACAGAAGGTACGATTCCTCGAACGGAATCAGGGTGCCGTTGACCAGTCGCAGAACATCACGATCGTCCGGGTTGTGGCAGTCGAGACACCAACGATCAGACGGTCCGTGGTTGAGCTCGATGTCGTCGTGCATCTCGACCAGTTCCCTCGGTTCGGGATTGACCTCCTGGTCCGCGTGGCATTCCGTACAGGGGAAATACCCGCTCTCGGACCAGGGTGGGGGAGGCACCAGAAAACTGCCGTCATCGGGGTCGGAGCTGGCCTCCTCGGTTCCGGGGATCAACCCAGCGTCAAAATCGACCCCCTCGACATCGGCCGGGCCGATCGCCACCATTCCACCCTCGCCCTCGGCGACATGACCGACTCCTCCGCGGACGATGGAGAAGAGAACGAGCATCGAGATCGTGACAAAGACGATGAGCAAGACGGCGAGGGAACTGGAGCCAGGGAGGAGCTTTTCTGAATCGGTTTCCGACGTGGCCTGATCTCTGGGTTTCTCCACATTGTCTCCCTTTCGCCGCATGTGGCGCCGCCCGGACATTCGATGCGCGAAGACGGTTCCTGTATCGAGAATCGACCCGTTGAATATAATCCGTCCTTGACGGTGGTCAAGGATTTGAAAGAATGAGCTTCTATTGTTAATCCAATATTGAGAATCGTCGGTTCACGATCCCACGGAGGCAAGACATGACAACGGATGTGGAGCGAAGCGTTTCGGGTCTGTGTCTGATGGTCCGTCCGGAACACCTCGACGAGGTGGAATCCTCGCTTCGCGAGATCCCGTGGCTGGAGATCCATGCCCGCGAGGACGCAACCGGGCGACTGATCGTGGTCCAGGAGCATGAAACGGTCAAAAAGCACCAGGAGGGCCTGCGCCGCCTGCAGACCATCCCCAATGTCCTCACCGCCGACCTTGTGGTTCATCGCAGGCTGACCGCGATGGATGAGGTCGCCCGAGGAGCGGAGGAACAATGAGCAACGATCTGTCACGCCGCGATTTCGTCAAAACCAGCGTCGCCGCGGCCACCGCTGCGACGGTGGGCGTCAAAATGGTCGAGAGTGGTCCGCTGCCCGACCTCGAGAAAGGCCTCGCCTGGGAGAAGAGCGTCTGTCGATTCTGTGGCGTCGGCTGCGGGGTTGTCGTCGGAACCCGGGACGGGCAGGTGATCTCGGTCAAGGGCGACCCGGAGAACCCGGTGAACCGCGGGCTTCTCTGCGCCAAGGGCTATGCCAACGCCGACATCATGTACGGCGCCGACCGACTCCACCACCCGTTGATGCGGATGAAGGACGGTCGTTTCGACAAGAACGGAGAATTCACTCCGGTTTCATGGGAACGCGCCTTTGACGAGATGGAGGCCCAGTTCAAACGGGCCCACGGCGAACTCGGCCCCACCGGGGTTGGAATCATGGGCTCGGGTCAGTACACGATCCCCGAGGGCTATGCCGCGGTCAAGTTGGTCAAAGCCGGTTGGCGTTCCAACAACATCGACCCCAACGCCCGCCACTGCATGGCGTCGGCGGTGGCGGCGTTCATCCAGGTCTTCGGCATCGACGAACCCGCCGGTTGTTACGACGACATCGAACTCACCGATACCGTCGTCACATGGGGCGCCAACATGGCCGAGATGCACCCCATGTTGTGGTCGCGCGTCGTCGAACGCCGCCTCCACCACAAGAAGGGAAGGATCGTCAATCTGACGACCTATCGGAATCGCACCTCGGATGCGGCCGACACCGAGATCATCTTCAAACCCCAGACCGATCTCGCCATCTGGAACTACATCGCCCGCGAGATCGTCAGCCGCGGCGCCGTGGATACGGACTTTGTCGAGAAACACTGCGTCTTCGCCGCGGGACCGACCGACATCGGTTATGGGATGCGTGGTACCGATAAATTCGCTTTCTCCGACGAACTCGATACCCAGTCACGCCAGAGGGTGGTCGTTCTCTCCCGCGAAGAGGCCATCGCCCAGGGTCTCGATCCGGATCAGGACCACACTGTGGAACAGAAATCCGCTGCAGGCGCAGGCGCCCACTGGATGATCACGTTTGACGAATTCAAGGCTGCGCTGGAACCCTACACCCTCGATTTTGTCGCCGAACTCGCCAAGGGTGATCCCGATGAGGATATCGAGAGTTTTAAGGCCAAATTGATACAGCTGGCCGAGTACTATGCCGATCCGGACCGAAAAATGGTGTCGTTCTGGACCATGGGCTTCAACCAGCACACCCGTGGTTCCTGGGTCAACGAACAGGCCTACATGACCCACCTGCTGACCGGCAAGCAGGCCAAACCCGGGAATGGCGCTTTCTCTCTTACGGGGCAGCCCTCGGCCTGCGGCACCGCGCGAGAGGTCGGCACCTTCGCCCACCGCCTGCCGGCCGACACGATCGTGTCGATCCCGGCGCACCGCAAACGGGCGGAGGATCTGTGGCGCCTCCCGAGCAAGACCGTGAACCCCAAGGTGGGCAGCCACATCACCAAGATGATGCGCGATCTCGAAGACGGCAGTATGCGTTGGCTGTGGGTCCAGGTGACCAACCCGTTCCAGTCCACCGCCAACGCCAACCACTGGCTCACGGCGGCTCGCGAGAAAGATTGTTTCATCGTCGTGTCGGACATCTACCCGACCTATTCGTGCAAGGTCGCCGACCTCATCCTGCCGTCGGCGGCCCACTACGAGAAGTGGGGTCTCTACGGCAACAGTGAGCGTCGGACCCAGGCCTGGCGTCAGGTGGTCAACCCGCCCGGCGAGGCCCGGAGCGATGTCTGGCAGATCCTGGAGTTTTCCAAGCGTTTCACCGTGGCCGAGGTCTGGGGCAAGCAGCCGGTGCCGGGGCTCGCCGCCGACGGCTTCGAGGACGGATTCCTGCCCGACGTGCTCGCCGACGCCGGGAAGCTCGGTTACCGTCCGGATCAGACCCTCTATGAAGTGCTTTTCGAGACTCAGGAGGCCAAGGCCTTCGCCTGGCCCGGTCCGGTGGGCGCCGACCACGCCAACTGCACTGCTGAGGCCGCAGGGATCGACTGGTTCCCCGAGCAGGCGCTCTTCGAGGACTACCGCCGCTTTGGTGTCGATCACGGTCACGATCTCGCTCACTTCGATGTCTACTACCGAGACGATGTCCGCGGTCTGCGTTGGCCGGTCATCGATGGCAGAGAGACCAAGTGGCGGTTCAACGGTGAGCACGACCCGCTTGTAAAAGCGGGGGCGGACTTCGATTTCTACGGCCCGGCTCTCAAGGCGATTCCGAAAGGTACCCTCACGGGATCATCCGGTGGCGACAAGATTTCGTTGGCCGGCAAGGCGAAGATCTTCTTCCGGCCCTACGCCGCTCCTGCCGAGAGCCCCGATGCTGATTGGGATCTCTGGCTCTGCACCGGCCGCGTCCTCGAGCACTGGCATTCGGGTTCCATGACCCGGCGGGTTCCCGAGCTCAACGCGGCTCAGCCCCAAGCCCAGGTCTTCATGCACCCGGCCGATGCCTCCGCTCGTGGGCTCGCGCGCAACGACGTGGCGATCATCGAGTCACGGCGCGGTGAGGTGCGAGCCGTGGTGGAGACCGCCGGCCGCAACACCATGCCCAAGGGAACGGTCTACGTCCCCTGGTTCGACGAGGGCGTCCCGATCAACAAGGTGACCCTCGATGCCACCTGTCCCATGTCCAAAGAGATCGACTTCAAGAAGTGCGCCGTCCGGGTGCGGAAGGCTTGAGGGAGGATGCCATGAAGAACACCATTCTCATTCTGTCGTTGGTGGTCGCCCTGGGCTGCTCCTCTGGTGCGCCGGATTCAACCGAAGCGCCACCCGTCGCCAAACTCGAACCCGCTCCCGAGATGGTGAAGACCACCCCGGATTCGGAGATAGGGCTCGCGTCCGGCAGCGCTTTCGAACAACCCGAGCAGGCGCCCATCAAGTTCAACACCGTGGATCCTGGTGATAGCGAAATCCAGGCCCGACCCAACGCCGAGTTCCCCCCGGTCATCCCACATTCGGTGCAGGACATGGGCCCCATCTCCCTGAGCGAGAACCCGTGTCTCGAATGCCACAACGCCGATGTCGCCGAGGACATGGGCGCCGTGGCGGTGCCGGCGAGCCACCGGATGGATCTCCGCAACTCACCTGGTGAATTCGGTGACGCGGTGACGGGCGCACGGCTGGTCTGTACCTCGTGCCATGTGGAGATAACCGACTAGAGCGGGCGTGAGCAGCTCTGGTCTCGTGGCTCGCCATCGCACGGAGAGACCGCAGATAGCGCAGATAGACGCAGATGAAATCGCACCATCACGGATCAACCGCGGATCACGTAGGGTGGGGCTGGCCCCACCTTCAGTCTGCGCGGAAGACCGCGTTCCTCGATCATTCAGAGCTGTAGGCAGGGCATTTATGCCCTGCGGCCAACCCCTTCAAGACACTTGAAGTCACCCGGCAACCCTGCCGCTGAGGGACGGGAGGATCTCCACGTTGGCACAACTGCAGACAGCAACCGCGATCTTGGCTTCCCGGAGCACCGGCCTTCTGGGACGCCGGGTTGCACCCGGCGACCCAGCGTCGCACGAGCAGCGTGGTCACGTGGTTGGTTGCCGAATCGACTGCGACCACGCTGCTCGAGCGCCGGCGGCCTCCTTCCGAACCGGGACAGATGCACCGGATCGTTCTACCGCGAGGGTTGCCCGGCATCGGCATTGTGCGCAGCGCGTTTGGCCGCCGGGAGGTTGTGCCTGCACAATGCCGTGCCCGGCACGCCCCGGTGAGCAGGCTTTCCGGCGTGCTTTCGTCAAGGGGCTTTGGGGTGGAGGTGACCATGCCGGGACAGCGCACCCGGCACGTCCCGGTGGAGAGTTTCTTCCGCGTGTCCTGACTCGGTTCCGATCCATCGACAACCGATAGCGATTGCGATAGCGATAGCGATGGGCCTCGTGAGGTCTATGTCATTGGGAGCGAGGGAGTCCGACGACCGAGTCGAATGGGTCTTCCACCGGAATGGAGGCACGCAACTTCATCAGGAGCACCTGCGTGATCTGTGGGCATTTCCTCGCGATGGATCGAGCATCCAGTAACGAGCTAGGATCGGTTTACCGACCGATTGCCCTCGCGAGTCGCCGGCAGCCCTCGTCGATGGCGTCGTGATCGGCAAAAGTGAAACAGAGCCGCGCAAATCGATCTCCAGTGTGGATCTCGCCGACCTGTTCATCCTCGTCCGGATAAAACGCGGCGCCGGGAACAAACGCGATCTTTTCGGCTACCGCACGGTCGAAGAGCTCGCGACTCGAGCACCGGGCCAGCTCGATCCAGAAGAAAAACCCACCCTCCGGCTCAGTCCAGCTTGCTGCGCCCGCCGGGAGGTGGTTCTCGAGAGCGGTCTGCATGGCCCGGCACTTTTCTGAGTAGACCTCGAGGATGGTCTTCATGTGACTGTGGAGGTATCCGTGCTGACAGTATTCGGCGACGAGTGCCTGGGTGACGGTGGAGGTGCACAGATCTTCGCCCTGGCGCATGAGCACCATGGCACGAATGAGCTCTCGATCGGCCACGGTCCAGGCGACTCGAACTCCCGGTGCCAGCACCTTGGAGAACGACGAGGCGTAGATCACTTCCGGGCCGCCGCCGGCGATCCGTGCGAAGTGGGGGAGGGCCTCGCCTGAATAGCGCAGCTTGCCGTAAGGGTCGTCTTCAAAGACAGGGATCTCGAGTTCGGCGGCAAGTTCGACCAGGCGTTGCCGGCGCTCCAGACTCATACAGGCTCCGGACGGATTCGAGAAATCCGGCACCGAGTAGATGAGCTTTGGCCGTCGACCTGTGGCGGCAACAGTCGCTTCGACGATCCCGGACAGCCGTTCGACCTGCATGCCTTCGGTGTCGCAGGGAATAGTGGCGAATCGAGCGCCGACATTGCGGAGACTGTGGATGGTGCCCGGGTAGGTGGGCGCCTCGATGACGACCACATCGCCCGGGTCGAGGAGGACGCGAGCCACCAGATTGAGTCCCTGTTGTGAACCCGACGTCACGAGAAGTTCGTCGGGATGGATGTCAACGCCGAGGCGTTTGGAGGTGAGATCGAGGAGGAACTCGCGAAGCGGCGGATAGCCCTCCGACGAACCGTATTGCAAGACCCGACGACCGTCACGGGATAGGACGTGGGCGCAGTCGGCAAAAAGATCGATGGGAAAGGCGGCCGGATCGGGGAACCCACCCGCGAAGGAGATCATCCCCGGTTGACGGATCATCTGGAAGAGCTCCCGGATGGGCGAGGGCTGCATCCTCGCCGCGAGCTCGGAGTATCTGAACATCGAGGACATGAGAGCCTCCTGGGGAGACAATTATGAATGATGAATGATGAATTGTGAATGCATTATCCACGAACCCATCGGCAGCTTCTGCCGATGGGTTCGTGGATAATGATAGGTTCATCGGGATCGGGATCGGAGAATCATGGCGACCTGGGCTATCGGAGACATCCACGGCTGTTGGCAGACCCTCGAGCGGCTGCTCGAGAAGATCGAGTGGAATGCCGCCAACGACGAACTCTGGCTGGTGGGTGATCTCGTCAATCGCGGTCCCGATTCGCTGAGAGTCCTTCGGTGGGCAGCCGAGAACGACGACAAGGTGAGCGCGGTGCTCGGCAACCATGATCTGCACCTGCTCGCAAGGGCGTGCGGGGCTGCAAAGGCCAGGAAGAACGACACACTCGAAGCAGTGCTCACTGCCCCGGACCGCGATGATCTCCTCGAGTGGTTGCGTGGTCGGCCGATGATGCACAAGTTCGGTCCGTTTGTCATCGTCCACGCCGGCCTCGCCCCGGAGTGGAACATCGAACTCGCGCAGGGCTATTCCGAGGTCCTTCACGCGGAGTGTAACGCCGGAGAAGG
>Ga0164313_10001336_pt1 | contig 21763 bp, 14 predicted proteins | sample GuaBasSedimGuay4_FD_113735 | JGI IMG/M metagenome (GOLD analysis project Ga0164313, IMG submission 113735) | Subseafloor sediment microbial communities from Guaymas Basin, Gulf of California, Mexico - Guay4, Core 4569-4, 0-3 cm | ecosystem: Environmental > Aquatic > Marine > Hydrothermal vents... | reverse complement strand
CTGAAAGGCAAAGGCCTGCCATCAGTACAGAACTATGGTAAAGGTGATCAGTTAATCCACGTCAATATCTGGACTCCCAAGAAGCTGACCGATGACGAGAAGAAGATGATGGAGAAGATGAAGACGCTGGAAAATTTTATTCCTCAACCTGGTAAAAGTGACAAGGGATTTTTTGAGCGGATGAAAGACTACTTTAGAGATTAGTATGTTTCGGCTCCCGACCCTGTTGATCTTTTTCCTAATGGTGCAATCCGCTTGCACGGGGGATCGGGTGATTTACGAAGAAGTACAGGAAATCGAGAACGGTCAATGGTTCCACGGACAGTCACGCAATTTCAATTTTGAAGTGCCTGACACAAGCCTGAATTACCGGCTTCTACTCTATCTGGAATACAATACTGACTATCGCTGGCAAAATTTCTACACGGAGATCACAACGACCTTTCCCGGTGATTCGGTCAAGAAAGATATCCTCTCTCTTGAACTCGCATCCAAAACCGGCCAGTGGTTTGGCAAATGCAATAGTCAGTCGTGCAGCCTCACCATCCCACTTCAGGAAGAGGTGCGCTTCAACATGGCAGGAAATTATAGTATTGCATTTGATCAATATATGCGCGATGAAGATGTCCGCGGAATTACCGCTATTGGACTCAAACTCGTCATTCCACGGGATTAATCACCCTGTGGAATTGAGTACTTTGAAAGCAGAGCATCCCAAATCACGCATCCCGAATCACGCATCCCGAATCACGCATCCCGAATCACGCATCCCGCATTACTCATAAAGATACATCGACCGGTTCCGGTCCAGCTCCCTGAAAAACGGATCTTTCAGATCCTTGATAAAGCGGATCGCTTCTCCTGTCGATTTCATCTCCGGGCCGAGGCGCTTGTCCACGTTTGGAAATTTGTCAAAAGAAAAAACAGGAACCTTGATCGCATAACCTTCAAGATGCTTTTTCACCTCGAAGTCCTTGAGTTTGGCACCAAGCATCACCTTCGTGGCAATTTTGAGATAAGGTACTTTGTATGCTTTTGCAATAAATGGCGTGGTGCGCGAAGCACGTGGATTGGCTTCAATCACATAGACCCTGTCCACCCCATCATCATCCGTCTTTATGGCAAATTGAATATTAATAAGCCCGCGGATTTTTAATGCAAATGCCAGTTTACGCGTATACGCAATCATGGTTTCAAGGACTTCGTCCGACAAGCTGTATGTCGGAAGCATCGCTGAGCTGTCACCCGAATGTATTCCTGCCGGTTCGATATGCTCCATGATGCCCATCACATGTACGTCGTCGCCGTCACAAATGGCATCGATTTCGGCTTCTTTGGCTCTTTCGAGAAATTGATCTATAAGCACTTTATTGTCGGGCATGTGCTTGTAAATACTGAGCACATGTCGTTCAAGATCGGTATCGTTGATCACAATTTTCATGCGCTGTCCGCCGAGTACATACGAAGGTCGTACGAGCACAGGATATGTCACGCGATGTGCAATAGCGAGTGCGTCATCGACATCATTTGCCACACCGTATTCCGGATAGGGGATATCAAGTTTTTTCAACAGGTCAGAAAATGCACCACGGTCTTCGGCAAGATCCATGCTGGGGAAATCTGTACCGATAATCTTTATCCCATTCTGGTGAAACTTCTCAGCCAGTTTGAGCGCAGTTTGACCTCCGAGCTGTACGATGACACCTTCGGGTTGCTCCAGCTCAAGTATTTCCTGAATGTGCTCCCAAAAGACAGGTTCGAAGTACAACTTGTCCGCAACATCAAAATCAGTCGATACCGTCTCGGGGTTGCAGTTGATCATGATCGATTCATATCCCTCCTCTTTCAAGGCGAGCAATCCATGTACGCAGCAATAGTCAAATTCTATGCCCTGGCCAATTCTGTTTGGGCCTGATCCCAGAACAACGACCTTCTTCTTGTCAGGAGTTGGAAAACTCTCATTTTCACTGTCAAATGTTGAGTAGTAGTACGGTGTACTCGCTTCAAATTCTGCAGCGCATGTATCCACCATCTTATACGTCCTACGGATATCTAGTGCTTTGCGCTGATCAGTTACTTCCTGTTCTTTGATGCGAAGCAACCACGCGATCTGAGCATCTGAATATCCCAATTGTTTTAACTCAATGAAGAATTGTTTTGGAATATCCTCGGCCACATTATAGCGCATCAATTCCTGTTCTACCTTGAGTAAGCTTTTAATCTGATTGATATACCATGGGTCGATTTTCGTGAGCCGGTGTATGGTATTGGCAGGGACACCCAGCCTCAATGCATCTTTTATGCGGAAAATTCTATCGTCGCCAACCACCTCGAGTCGTTCCAGAATATCTGCAGTGCGTATCCATTCCTTCTTATCTGCCCCAAGGCCGTTGCGATCGTTTTCCTGGGACTGACATGCCTTTTGAAGCGCCTCCATAAATGTGCGCCCAATCGCCATGACCTCTCCAACAGATTTCATCTGGAGCCCAAGCTGATTGACTGACCCTTGAAACTTCTCAAAATTCCAGCGAGGCATTTTGACAATCACATAATCGAGTGTCGGCTCAAAGTAAGCGCTCGTTGTCTTGGTGATCTGATTTTTGAGCTCATCAAGGTGGTACCCGATGGCGAGTTTGGCGGAAATCTTCGCGATTGGATATCCGGTAGCCTTACTTGCCAATGCCGATGAGCGACTTACCCGTGGGTTGATTTCAACCGCAATCAGCTTCTCAGTCTCTGGATCCTGTGCAAATTGCACATTGCAACCACCGGCAAAATTCCCCAGTGCACGCATCATTTTGATCGCGTCATTCCGCATTTGCTGATATGCGGTATCTGATAATGTCATGGCCGGAGCCACAGTAATACTATCGCCCGTATGGATACCCATCGGGTCCAGATTCTCTACAGTACAAATAATGACAACATTATCGTTGGCATCGCGCAGGAGTTCAAGCTCGTATTCCTTCCAGCCCAAAACTGCTTTTTCAACTAGTACCTCATGTGTTGGCGAAGCACTTAATCCTCTCCGCAAGGCCTCATCAAATTCTTCCTTGACATGTACAAATCCGCCCCCGGTACCACCAAGCGTAAACGACGGTCGGATGACAAGTGGATATCCGATCTTCTGTGCAGCTTCTTTTCCCTCAAGAAATGAATTGGCAATAAAACTCGGAGCCACATCCATGCCGATTTCGATCATGAGATTTTTAAACCTCTCCCTATTTTCAGCAAGGTCTATCGCTTCGAGATCAACACCAATCAGACGAACATTGTATTTCTCCCACACACCCTGATCTCCTGCTTCAATTGTCAGGTTGAGTGCAGTCTGACCGCCCATGGTCGGGAGCACCGCATCTATCTGCCGCTCTTCGAGTATTTCGATGAGACTCGCCACGTCCAGCGGAAGTAAATAAATGTGATCCGCAGTCACCGGATCAGTCATGATTGTAGCGGGATTGGAGTTGATAAGGCTGACCTCAATGCCTTCCTCGCGAAGGCTGCGTGCAGCCTGACTTCCCGAGTAGTCAAATTCACAAGCCTGCCCGATAATAATGGGCCCGCTACCTATTATAAGTACCGATTTAATTGAATGATCTCTGGGCACAGTTTTCGAGTTTTAACAGACGATTTCTCAAGTTCGCGCAAAGATACTATTCCCTTTGGAGTGATGGAGTTTAGGAGTGGAGGAATTTAGGAGTGCTTTGCTTGCTGTAGCTTCAGCGAAGGCAAGGAGGAATTGAGGAGTTTAGGAGTGCTTTGCCTGCTGTAGCAAAAAGCGATTATCGTATCCAGCATCAGCCGTCCACGAACCCGATCAACCAATCACAACCGCCCTGTCAAAATGTCCCCGGATCTGTGCCAGCACAAGACCAATGTCAACACGAATACGGCTAATGGGAAAATGCAATACACACCCATCTTTCTCGTTCATTGACTCTGAAACGGAATGCTTAGTATCAAAATTGGCGTCATCGCCAATCTCGACAATGAGATTTTCTGATGCACAGAAAAAATCTACCTCTTCACGATTCTCTCTCTTGCGGATGCTGAACTTCCGCCCTGCCAGGCGGCAGTCTTTCAGTCCGATCCAAAGTGCTTTTTGTTCAGGGGTTAGGTAACTCCCTGTTTGTCTGTGTTTCGTTTTCATATGCCCTTCAGTTTACGAAAATGATCAAGTGTATAGATATGTGTGTTCAAAGTGGGCAAATGTCACCCCTTGAGTAAGAAAGTGAGACATTAGTCGATGATCTTATCCGGGTTAAATGATGTGCCTTTTACATTTTGAATTTTTGTTTTTACATTTTGCAGTTAAAAGCGTCATGCAGGCAAGCAAAAAAACTTCTCATTGAACCAATCAACTAAAAATGTACTGGTATGCGACTACGTGCACAGCGACCTCCTGACCGGTCTCGAACGGATGGGATTTCATGTCGTGTATGCACCTGAAATCCAGAATCGAGAAGTACATCAATGGCTTCACGGGATGACGGGGATTATCGTAAATACCAGGACTCCAGTGAGAGGACCCCTTATGGAACTGTGTCCGACCCTGAAATTTATAGGTCGCCTGGGGGTCGGACTGGACATCATAGATACCGATGAGGCCCAAAAAAGGGGTATCAGTGTCATTAATACACCGGGCGCTAATGCAAATGCCGTAGCGGAGCATATGGTTGGCATGTTGCTCGCACTGTTTCGCAAGCTTCCTTCGGCTGACAGAACTGTGAGAGAGGGCAACTGGCTCAGAGAGCAACATCGGGGAAGAGAGATCGGGGGATTGACAATCGGTGTCATTGGTTTTGGAAATACGGGCTCTGCTTTTGCCGGAAAATTTGCAAACTGGCTGACACAAATCGTCGCGTACGACAAGTACAAGACGCATTACGCGGACCAACTGCGTTTTGTCGAAGAGGCTACGCTGCAGAGAGTGATAGAAGCAAGTGATATCATTAGTTTGCATGTGCCTTTGACAGAAGAGACAGAGGGGATGGTCAACAGTGCTTTTTTGAGGGCTTGCAAAAAAGGTGTGGTAATATTGAATGGATCGAGGGGTAAAGTGGTCAACACACAGGCCCTCATAGACGCTCTGCAATCAGGGCAGGTGAGCGGTGCTTGCCTCGATGTATTGGAAAATGAAAAACTGGCGACATATAGTGAAAAAGAGAAAGTGCAGTTTACTACACTTTTAAGCATGGAGAACGTTGTTTTCAGTCCGCATATCGCGGGATGGACTACAGCATCAAAGGCGAATATTGCACATCAAATCCTTATTGGGATTTCGGAAGTGTACGATATTAAAAGAGCAAGACAATAAAATGTCAGCTAGTATACCGAGCAATTGGTAGGCATGCCTCTGAATGACAGATAATTGCTTAATATTGTGGATTGCCAAACGGTAACTCTCTACTATTAATCGGTTGGGTAAAGTAAGACAGATGATGAAAAATTTTACTGCGTTTATCGCGCTCATGTTCGTGAGCGTGTCTTTTTTGTCGGCACAAAGCTCACTTGAAGGGAAGGTTATTGAAGCTGCAACAGGCGAGCCGATAATCTTTGGTAATGTCGCCCTCTATAAAAATGGTGTGCTTATCACAGGGACGGAGACCGATTTTGACGGGAATTACAGCATGTCAAACATCGACCCGGGGACCTACGATGTCGAGGCGACTTATATCGGATTTCAACCTTTGAGACAAACCGGAGTGATCGTACTTGCCGGTAAGGCAATCAAGCTTGATTTTGAATTGAGTACAGGTGTATTGCTCGATGTCGTCACGATCATCGAATATACAGTCCCGCTTATTGATCAGGACAACACAACTACGGGCGGTATTGTCACGTCCGAAAAAATTCAAAACCTCCCAATTCGTAATATTAATGCGCTCGCAGCGACCACCGCGGGCCTGTCATCAATTGACGGTGGGGATATTTCTATTCGTGGCTCCAGGGCCAATGCCACTGACTACTATATAGACGGTGTCAGGGTCAGTGGAGCATTGATTCCCGAATCAGAGATCGATCAGCTTCAGGTCATCACTGGTGGTATTGAGGCACAGTATGGTGATGTGACAGGGGGAATTATTTCTATCACAACCAAAGGGCCATCAAATTCGTTTTCCGGATCATTTGAAATTGAAACGTCGCAGTTTCTGGATGACTATGGCTATAACCTGATCAACGGAGCAATCAGTGGACCCCTCGTCAGAAATAAGCAGGGAAGATCAGTCCTTGGATTTCGTCTTTCAGGCAGATATTTGAATCAAAAAGATACGGGACCCGGCGCACTTGGGAGATATCGGGCAACGGAAAGTTCAATTGCGGCACTGGAAGCTGACCCAACTGTGAATTTTGGAGGATCTATCCTCAACAGTGCTGAATTTATAGATCCGGCTGAAGTCAAACTTGAGGAAGCAAGAAAAAATACTAACCGGGCTCAGTACGATATCACAGCAAAGATCGATGCACGACTCAGTGATGCCATAGACGTTACATTCAGTGGAAATTACAGCAATACGAATAGCACATTTGCACGTGGTGAGGGATGGTCTCTACTAAATTGGCAGTACAACCCACTCGCCAGCTCATCAAATATAAGGGGGAATTTTCGCTTCAGACACAGATTGGGCGTTAGGTCATATGACCCCAACCGTACCAATACCGATGCGCAGAAGGCATCATTGATCAGAAATGCGTCGTATACACTACAATTTGGATATCAGAAAAATCAAAACGATAACGAATCCGCACGGCACGGACAGAATTTCTATGATTACGGCCACGTCGGTACGTTTATGAATGTATGGACACCCGCAGTCGGTGAGTCGACCTATAGTGGCGCCGTACAGATAGGAAACACCTTTGTTGCACATGCAGGCTACGCGCAAAACTTTTTAGGCTGGACACCAAGCCAATACAATCCGACACTCGCCAACTACAACAATCTTCAGGAGGATGTGCCGGCCATGAACCAGTTTAATGCCTTTAACAGCTTTTGGTCAGACAATTTCAGTAGCACATGGAGTGGTCTCCACACAAATGTCGGCGCGATATACAATCAATACGGAAAAAGCGAGGGAGAGCGCTATTCGTTTCAGGCGAATGCCGCTTTTGATATTTTCCCGGGCGGTTCTGGCAAGGGACGTCACAATATTCAATTTGGAATACTCTATGAGCAGCGCGTCTCCAGGAATTATAATATCAACCCAAGACGACTTTGGGAAATTGCAAGGCTACAGGCTAATCAGCATATCATAGGTATTGATACCAATAATATCATCGGTACATTCTGGGAGGAATTCAACCTGCCGGGCGTACCCGATTCAATTGAGTTTGACCAGTTTCAAACGCTCTTGTCAATAAATTCAGACAATCTATTCTACAAGAGTGTACGCGATCTGACTGGACAATCATTGAATGAATATGTGAACGTCGATGAGTTGGATCCAAGAGACCTGACTCTGGATATGTTTGCCCCGCAAGAGTTAATTGATCAATCAATTGTCAATGGGTTGTATGGCTATGACTACTTGGGAAATGAAATTGCAACAAACACGACATTCAATGACTTCTTCACTGATTTTGATGACAATGGAAGGAGGAAGTTTACAGTAGCGCCGTGGAAGCCAATTTATACGGCAGCCTTCATTCAGGACAAGTTTACTTTTAAGGATATCATCTTCCGATTGGGATTGCGTGTGGATAGATATGATGCCAATACCAAGGTGATGAAAGATCCACTCTCGCTCTATCCGATTATGGGAGCCAATGATTTTTTCGATGGCCTGGGATCCCATGAAGATCGTCCACCAAACGTAGAAGACGACTGGAAGATATATGTAGAGTCTGAAGGTTCGACAAAAGTGAAAGCGTACAGAGATGGTGAGCAGTGGTATAATGCCGAGGGCTCACCTGTCAACGATGGAAGCCTCATATTCGGAGGTGAAATCGTGAACCCTTTTTATCAGGAGCGTGACAGCGATCTAAGGGATATCCAGAACAGGGAATATGATCCAAATAAATCATTTGAAGATTATACACCGCAAGTGAACTGGATGCCTCGTCTTGCATTTTCATTCCCGATATCGAATGACGCAAACTTCTTCGCGCATTATGACATCCTCGTACAGAGACCTCCTACGAGCAATATCGCGACTGCGATGGATTATTACTACTTTGAAACAAAAGGACCACCCACAAGTAATCCAAACCTGAAGCCGGAAAAGACGATTAATTATGAGCTTGGATTCAAACAAAGATTATCCAGTTCAAGTGCAATCACGCTTTCTACCTATTACCGGGAATTGAGAGATATGGTGCAGACAATTACAAATTTGTATGTGCCCGCGCCGGTCAACCAATATGAGTCGAGAGGTAATATTGATTTTGGTACTGTCAAAGGATTTAGTGTTGCGTATGATTTACGACGCACAAATAATATTGAATTTACAGCGAGTTACTCATTGCAGTTTGCGGATGGCACAGGATCCAATGCGACTTCGCAGAGGGGCCTGACAGAAAGAGGTAATATCAGATCTCTTTTTCCACTCAGCTTTGATGAGCGACACACGATCGTGGCCAATATCGACTATCGGTACGGATCGGGATCGCGCTACAATGGACCACGCTGGTTTGGAGCTGATGTGTTTTCTAATACAGGTGTAAACCTTCAGGTGCGTGGTGTATCAGGACGTCCTTATACTGCGACACAGGAGCCCACACAATTTGGAGGAACCGGGTTTGTCGGATCTATCAATGGTGCACGACTCCCATGGAATGTGACACTCGATATGCGTATCAATAAAAGATTCAGACTGAATTCGGGTGCTGAGCCAGAAGCAAAAGCGATATACATGAATTTGTATTTTAGGGTTCAAAACCTGCTTGATACAAGGAATGTGATTGGGGTTTACAGCGCTTCCGGGTCGCCTGAAGATGATGGATACCTGGCATCGCCGAATGGTCTTTCAGCGATCAATACACTTGATGAAAGCGGCCGTGACTCAGATGCCTTTGTGACATCTTATCAGTGGCTCATGCTCAATAATGGATTTTATACACTACCACGAAGAATGTTTGTTGGAGCAACTCTTCAATTCTAATCGGAAAACTTATTACGCGATGAATTCATTCATACGTTTAACTTTTGCTGTCCTTGTTTTTGGTCTATGTACTGCACCTGTAATGGCGCACGTAAATCCAGAAGCTGCAAATGCTATTATTAAGGACAAAAACATTGGTTATAGAAATAACTGCGCACAAGCGACCGGACAAATTGATATGAGTATCAATAATGTGCGTGCTCGACTTCTCAATGGAGGCGATGTCTGGTGGGATCTTGACCAGGGCAAGTATATCGTTCCAAATGTCACACCGGGATCTGGTATTCCGGAAGTATCTTCAATATTTGCCGGTGCCGTATGGATTGGTGGATTTGATGATGTCGGAAACCTGAAAATGGCAGCACAGACATATCGTGGTGCTACGGCAACTGACTTTTGGCCAGGACCATTGACAAGTATAGGAACAACTGACGCTGACACTTGTAAACAGTGGGATAAGTTTTTTACTGTTTTAGGTGCAGATATTCGCGCGCACATCAAAAATTATAAAGCCTCTCTGGAATCTGGCCTCCCACTTGATTGTGATGCGATACCAAGGGGTTTGCGTGGATGGCCCTCCAGGGGAAATCCATATTTCTTTGAAATAAATGGATGGAGCCTTCCAAGTGACCTTCAGGGTTTGGCAGGGTTTCATGATGAAGACAAGGACGGACTCTATGACCCTTGCTTCGGTGACTACCCTGTGATAGAGGTACGCGGGTGCGATGCTCCAAATTTCCCCGATGAAATGATTTTCTGGATTTATAATGACAATGGGAATATTCATACCAATTCTCAGGGTGATCCGATTCGAATGGAAATTCAGGTGCAGGCGTTTGCTTATGCCACGAATGACGAGATCAATAACATGACTTTTCAGCGGTACAAGCTGATCAACAGGGCTGTCTCGACGATCGATTCAACATTTTTTGCCATGTGGATCGACCCTGATCTTGGTTGCCATACAGATGACTATATCGGATGTGATACTTCGCGTAGCCTGATGTATGTGTATAATGAAGACGAACTTGACGGAACCACAGGATGTGATTGTCCTACGACTAGTGGACCTGTCAATACGTATTGCAGGGAAGTGCCAATGCTTGGTGTCGACTATTTCCGAGGACCGAGAAAACCACGCACATTTGCAGATACATTCCCGAGAGACTGGGAATTTAACCCGGCGTTTAATAATACTGCTTTCAATCACTTCCGTGATATCATCCACATATTTGATGATTCTACTTTTCTGATTGGTGATACGGCAAAGCATGTCGTTGGAGAAGAGCGCGCTGAATTGGGCATGTCCTCTTTTACATATTATATGAATGGAGGTGTTGGAACCTGGCCAAATGCAATGACAGATCCACAGGCTGGAGCGCCTCTCGAATTTTACCGTTATATCTCGGGCTCATGGAAGGATGGAACACCTTTTTCTCAGGGCGGTAGTGGGTACAACGTGCCACCGAATGAGCTGATCGATTACGCATTTCCGGATCCTCCAGCTGAGCAGGGATGGTCAATGTGTACATCAAGCCTCGATTTTGGTGATCGACGTACGTTACAGGCTACAGGGCCATTGCGCCTCGACCCAGGTGAGGTCAATGAGCTGATCATCGGAGCAGTTTGGGTACCGGATGTGGACCATCCATGTCCGGATGTATCGAGACTGTTTTTTGCAGATGGTCTGGCACAGGCATTGTTTGACAATTGCTTCATTGTACCCAGAGGACCCGATGCGCCGGATGTTGACTTCATCGAACTTGATCGCGAACTGATCATGATTCTGACGAATGATTCATTGAACTCTAACAATGCATTTGAATTGTATAGTGAGAAGGGACTCGAAATACCAGCTGGTGTCGAGGACAGTAACTACGTGTTTGAAGGTTATAAAGTGTACCAACTTGCCGGTCCGGACATTGGACCAAGTGAAGTAAACGATATCGACAAAGCGAGACTTGTCGTGCAGGTTGATGTAAAAAACGGCGTGAATACACTGTACAATTGGGCTTCAATTCCGGATCCTAATCCGTTGAATAATGAACCAATTTGGGTGCCGGTTGAAGTGGTCAAAGGTGCCGATGACGGTATCCGTCATACATTCCAGTTATTGGAAGATCAGTTTGGATCGGAAGACAGACGCCTGGTCAATCATCGAAAATATTATTTCACGGCGCTCGCATATGGTTATAATAATTACCAGGAATTTGACTCAAAAGAGATAATTGGTCAAAGACAACCGTATTTGGAAGGCCGATTGAATATTAAGACGTACTCGCCAATTCCAAGGCCGATTACATATGCACACCTGAATTCATTTTATGGAGAGGGCCCAATTGTGACAAGGCTGTCTGGAGTAGGGGCCGGGAATAATTTCCTCAACATCAGTGACCAGGTCAGGGATTCAATCGCTAGCCTGGGCTCAATTGATGAAATCGAATACCTCTCCGGCGAAGCGCCGCTCGAAATAAAGGTGTTTGATCCTCTGCGTGTCCAGGACGGAGACTATATCCTTGAATTTACAGACAATAATGGACCGGGTGAAGACCTGGCTCCCGATGCTCGCTGGATTTTATATCCTGAAGATGAGCCATTGGAAATCACCGATTCTGAGCGTGATATCGCTGTGCTCAACGAGCAGATTATCTCTGGTCAGGGCTTTACGGTCCGCATCGGACAGACATCTGATGTAGGTGACCAGGCAGACGAAAGCAACGGGGTGATCGGCATCTCATTTGAATATGATGATCCTTCAGGGCCACAATGGTTTACAGCTGTGCCGGATGGTGCAAACTTCCTGAATTATCTCAAGACGGCATGCCCTGATGAGCCGGATTGTAGCCTTGATCCCACTCAGGCATTTTCAAGACAGGTTTTCACACCATTTCATCTGGGTGACTATAGATATCCATCTACGGATCCGGCTGCACCCTTTCTTGTGACACCAACCTGGGTAGATAACTTTGAAGCTACAGTGCGGGGAACTTCTGGTGCCGCTTTGCAAAATCTGAATAATGTCGATATCGTATTTACTTCAGATAAGTCAAAATGGAGCCGCTGTATCGTGGTAGAAACCACAAACCGGCATCTGGATGGTACGCTGACACCTGAAGGGAAAAGCAAGAATATGGAACCGCGCGATTCACCTTCCGTAGGAAAGCAAGACGATGATGGTGATGGCAAAGCGGATCCTGATGGTGCAGTGGATGAAGATGGAAATCCTTTGAAAGGATTTGGATGGTTTCCGGGATATGCGGTAGATCTCGAATCAGGGAAACGTCTCAACATCTTCTTCGGTGAAGCATCTATTTATACTCCTGAAATAAAGGAGAGTATACCTGCATATCCAGATAATGGAAATGATATGATCTGGAATCCAAATACAGAGGTATTTACCAGTTCAGGTGGTGGCGGATTACCACCAGCGACTGATTTGTCGGTGGGAGGAATGCATCACATTTACGTCACACACGAGGACTATGACGGTTGTAAAAAACTCGGAGAACTTTTGAGAATAGCCGGCAGCCAGTTTGATAAACTGAAAGCATTGCCTGTTGTCACATGGACTGCGATACCGATCCTTGGTCAGGACACTGAGCTCTTGACTTACAATGATGGCCTGATACCAAATGGCCTCACAATAAAGATACGTGTCGATAATCCTTATCAGAATACTGAGAACCTCACCGGAGGGTATGATTATCCCAAGTATCGTATCACTTTTAAGAATACAGAAGCTGAAGAGGTCTCATCCAATGAAGAGATCAATGAAGCGCTTGCAGCAATAAATGTTGTTCCAAATCCATACTTCGCCTATTCGACGTATGAAGTGTCACAGTTTTCAAAAGTGATAAAGATCACGAACCTTCCTGCAAAATGTGATGTGACGATTTATTCGATCGACGGTCGGTTTATCAGACAATACAGGCGGAATGAAGCTGGAACGACACTTTCGCCACCACGGACCAACCCGCCATTTGAGTCAACGCAGATCGTGCCTGATGTAGAGTGGGATCTGAATAACCATGCGGGCATACCCGTCGCAAGTGGGGTTTATATTATCCACATCAATGCTCCGGGACTGGGTGAACGCACGATTAAGTGGTTTGGAGTAAACAGGCAGTTTGACCCAGCAGGCTTATAATTTGAGAACATGCAAAGAACAGATAGTATGCGAATAGGGAAATTAATCATGCTGGTAGCTATTGGATTGTGTCTCAGTGCACAATCGCTCATAGCTGGAAATCCTGATCGGCAAGGGGAAGCGGGGGCAGTAGAGCTCTTGTTTAATCCATGGGCGAGAAGTGCAGGTATGCACACGATGAACACATCGTTTATCACCGGTGCAGAATCGATGCGACTAAATGTAGCTGGCCTCGCTCGTACAAATAAAACTGAAATTTTGCTTGCTCATACCACTCTTTTTGAAGGGTCTACATTGGGGATCAATGCTTTGAGTTTCGCACAGCGCGTAGGGAAGACAGGTGTCCTGGGCATCAGCCTTGTATCTGTCGACTTTGGTGATATTGAAGTGACAACAGAAAACACACCTGAAGGAACTGGCGCGACGTTTTCACCAAATTTTTTCCACTTGGGTATTGGCTATGCCAAGACATTTGCCAATAAGGTTTCCGTAGGTTTTTTAGTCCGGGCAATCTCTGAATCGACAGCTGATTTGGGTGCATTCGGAATCGCACTTGATGCAGGAGTACAGTATGTAACAGGTGAAAATGACAATTTTAAATTTGGAATCTCACTGAGAAATATTGGCTCGCCAATGAAGTTTAGTGGGGATGGCCTTTCTTTCCGGACGGGAAATCCTGGTGGAGATACCGATTTTGATCTCACCGTCAGCCAACGGGCAGCACGATACGAATTGCCTTCTGTCCTGAATATTGGGCTCTCTTATGATTTCCTGGTTGGCGAGACAGTACGTCTTACACCATTGGCAAATTTCACATCAAATGCTTTTGCGAAAGATCAGATCGGTGCCGGTCTCGAGTTTGCCTTCAAAGAGATGTTTATGGCACGTGTCGGCTACAAGTATGATATGGGCGAGACGCTCGAAGGTGTGAGTGACAACGTATATAGTGGATTGGCTGCCGGAGTGACGATCGAGGTACCTTTCAAAAAGGATGGAGAAAGCAAATTCGCTGTTGATTATGCATACCGTTCGACTAACCCGTTCAGTGGCACACATAATTTTACTGTGAGCTTCAAAATGTGATCAGCTTGACTTGAAAGCGATTGTTTTGTAATTTTGTAGTCTAGCTGGAAAGATATAACCGTTCCTGTCAGTGAAATAGACAGGAACGTTTTTTTCGTACCCCATGCCAGAGAGTATAATCCGAAAATATTTTGTGTAGATAAATTAATGAGTTATGGCTGACATTTCATATTTGAGTCAGGAGGGATTTGACAGGCTCAATGCCGAGTTAGACGACTTGAAGTCAAGGGGCCGTCAGGAAGCGGCCAAAGCTATCGCCGAGGCACGTGAGAAAGGAGACCTGTCGGAAAACGCAGAGTACCATGCAGCAAAAGATGAGCAAGGTCATCTCGAGCGCAAGATTAATGAGCGCGAAAAGGCACTCGCACATGCCCGCGTCCTCGACCCAAGTCAACTGGACCTTTCGACGGCCAGTGTGCTGACCAGGGTCAGGATAAAAAACCTAAAGAACAACAAGGAAGTCACATATCAACTTGTTGCCGAAAGTGAGGCAGACCTCAAAGAGAGAAAAATATCGGTCTCTTCACCCATCGGTGAGGGCTTGCTCGGAAAGAAAGTAGGAGAAGTAGCCGAGATTCAAACGCCCGGAGGGAAGATCCAGTTTGAGGTCATGCATATCAGTCTGTAAGCATGGCTACCATTTTTACGAAGATTATCAACGGTGATATTCCGTGCTACAAATTGGCTGAGGATGACCGGTACTTTGCATTTCTGGATATCAATCCACTGGCTAAGGGGCATGCACTTGTAGTCCCAAAAGCAGAGGTTGACTATATCTTCGATCTCGATCCGGATACCCTCGCAGGGCTTTTCCGTTTTTCACAGCGCCTTGCCAAAGCAATAGAATTGGTAGTCACTTGCGAGCGTATCGGTGTGGCGGTCATCGGTCTTGAGGTGCCACATGCACACGTACATCTGGTTCCCATCAATGGCATTCACGATATCGATTTTAGCAAGCCACGTGTAGCCCTTTCGAATGAGGAGCTATCTGCATTGTCAAAAGACATATCAGTAAAATTTGAGGATTAGGTAAATGGTGCATCAGGTGCGATCTGTGAATGCACATGAAAACTACCTGATCCGGCCAGGGTTATCCTTCAAAAAACTCGCCCAGTTGCCATGCTGCTTGGGTGTATTCATTTGAGCTCCGGAAATTTTCAGGTAGTGACAATACGCGGTCGCGAGGGCATCTGTCGCATCGAGGCTGGCATGCTTGATATCTTTGCTGATGAGATGAGTCAACATAGATGCGACTTGCTCCTTGGCGGCATTCCCGTTGCCCGTAACTGCCTTTTTAATCTTTTTTGGCGAGTATTCGGCAATCTCCAGTCCCATCGTCATTGCTGCCGCCATTGCGACGCCCTGGGCACGTCCAAGTTTGAGCATAGACTGTACATTTTTTCCGAAAAATGGGGCTTCGATTGCCATCACATGGGGCAAATACGTTTCTATGACTTCCTGTAGCTGAAGAAATATTTCTTTCAGACGTGTTTGGTGGTCGCTTTTTGTATCGAGCTTGATAATGCCAATATCGAGCAGCTGTATTTGGTCGCCGTGTATTTCGATAATAGAATATCCCAAAACCGTCGTTCCGGGATCAACACCTAATATTTTTGTCACCTTCATCTCCTTCGCAAGTGATTAAAAAATGGAACCGAATATTCCGAAATCGCCATTAAGGCCATAATGTAGCACTAAGATATTAAACAATATTGCGATGTGTGAATGACCATGCCATGCGGATTTCATATTTTGAAGCCGGAAATCAACCCATGGAACACACAACCCGTCGTCGCAGAAGGCTCAACAACATCATAAAGGTGGTGATAGGCCTTGTATTCGTAGGTGTGATTGGATATCAGCTCCTGGTTGAGAAGGATACAGAAGCGATGTGGCTAAACCTTCTTGATAGCTGGTCTGCCGAGAATGCGTGGATGCTCATTACTGTGATAGCACTCATGCCAGTGTGTTGGATCCTGGAGGCCAAAAAATGGAAACTGCTGATGAGCCCTGCGCTTAAGATGTCATTTAGACGTGCGATTGGCGCCGTGTTGGGCGGGGTCGCAATCTCTTTATTTACACCAAATCGCATCGGAGAATACGGCGGTCGCATCTTATTTGTACCCTCTAAATATAATTGGCGTGCGGTCATCGCAACCCTGGTCGGTAGTTTTGCACAAAACCTGGTACACGTCACATTCGGGTTGATAGCGGTTGTGATGTTCCTCGTTTTCAGTTCCGTCGTGCCATACGCTTTGCGTACGGGCATTGGAGTATTGACGGTCCTGGTCCTTATCGTTGGTGTACTTGTGTATTTCAGGTTACCAGCACTCAGTATTTGGGCTGATAAATTCACACCTCCCAAATGGTTGCAGAGACCGTGGCGGGCATTAAAATATGTGCAGCAAATCACGGATCGCGATCTGCTGATCGCACTTGGGTTTTCGCTCACCAAGTATCTCGTGTTTAGCACGCAGTTTGTCGTGTTGCTACTCTATTTCGGTGTGGATGTTCCAGTAGTTTGGCTTTTTAGCGGAGTCGCTGTGATGTATTTAATGCAAACAGGCGTACCGCTCCCGCCATTCGTAGATGTTGTCGCACGTAGTGAATTGGCAGTTTTACTGTGGGCATCCTTTGCAGTAAATGAACTCTCCGTACTCGCAGCGAGTTTCTTTCTTTGGGTAATAAATTTGTTGATACCGGCGTTTTTCGGTTTAATAGCGATCAGCACCGTCAATGTTTTGAGATCATTGGGTTATGAAAGTCAAAGTGACAATGTACATCATGTTTCCGGCAGTAATGGCACTGTTGCTGGGACTGCTGTCGGACCATCCAAATGAGTATCGGCAAAATGGGGATGACCCGTCGATTCAGGATGAACGATGCGGTATCGTCAACTCAACCTTCTTACCCGGGGAGGAGGTTGTGTATAAGGTGTTCTACAACTGGGGTATTTTCTGGACTACGGCAGGCCTTGTACATTTCACCGTAGCGGAATCAGAAGATCAATATCACATAAAGGTGACAGGCAGTACCGCCGGCTTTTATGACAATTTTTACACAGTCAGAGACACATTTGAGACATGGCTCGATAAAGAGACGCTCCAGCCGACGATGTTTATACGCATCATCAATGAAGGAAAATACCGGCATTACAATAAGTTTATTTTCGATCAGGACCAGGGTATCGTCACGTCGTACAAGGGCGAGCATCGTGATGACCTCGAATCTTCGGAAGAGGTATTTACAGAGTGTATGCACGATATTATTTCAATTCTGTACCATGTCCGAAATATGAACTTTGATACACTTCAGGTCGGGGAAACATTTCCCATTGACATATACCTGGAAAAAAAATACCCTCTGAATGTAAAAATCATGGAGAAGGACAAGAAGCAGAAGGTCAGAGGGATGGGCAAATTTTTCACACACGTGTTTCAGCCTCAGCTCATCGCAGGAGAGGTTTTTAAGGAGAAGGATCAGATGACCATATACATCTCGGCAGATTCCAACCGGGTGCCGTTGCTCATAGAGTCTCCACTTACTGTCGGCAAAATCAAGGCCTTCCTTTTTCATTACCGGGGATTGAAGTATGACCTGACTGCCGAAGTCCAGTAACCAGATAAATTCTTATTTTGAGACAGAATAGGAACATCTGCCAAAAGATCATATCAGATCAGGGTTTTAACTAAATACCAGCATTCAAAAAGAGATTCCCTGGGTCGTCGGGCCAGACTATTCATATGATTGGTTATTGAGAAATGGGAGCACTTTAGCTGCCACATGCATGCGTTGCCCAGAGGTGGGAAATGACATGATTCACCCTTTGAAAAGAAGTATCTGAATGAGTACAGTACACAGCAGTAATACTATTTTTGGTCATCCGCGTGGCCTTGTGATTTGCTTCCTCACTGAGATGTGGGAGCGATTTTCATTTTATGGCATGAAGTTTCTTCTCGTGCTTTATCTGACCAAGTACCACTTGTTTACAGATGTGCAGGGATTGGATGTACTTGGATCATACGCCGGTCTTGTCTATGCGCTACCTGTCATCGGCGGGATGCTTGCAGACAAATATCTCGGAATGCGCAAGGCGGTATTGTTTGGTGGAACACTCCTGGTGTTCGGGCACCTGGGCCTCGCTTTTGAAGGTACACAGGCCACAATGGTCGATGGTGTGTTGCATCAGGATGAATTTGCATTGAAGATATTTTACTTCTCACTGGCCTTGATTATCGTCGGAGTTGGTTTCCTCAAGCCAAATATTTCAACAATCGTAGGTAAACTGTATGCGAAGGATGATCCACGGAGAGATTCGGGTTTTACGATTTTCTACATGGGTATCAACCTCGGCTCGTTTCTGGCCACTATCCTTTGCGGATGGTTGGGAGAGACTTACGGATGGGGATATGGATTTGGTTTGGCCGGTATTGGGATGTTGTTTGGTTTAGCCACGTTTACCTGGGGCCAAAAGTATCTTGAAGGTCATGCAGAGCCACACGAACCCGCCCTGCTCAAGGAAAAAGTGTTTATCGGGATTAATCGTGAAATGGTGATTTATGGCGTGTCCATTCTATTTTTAAGCGTCATTTGGTACCTGGTGCAATACAATCACATTGTACATACCACCTTGAATATCATGGCAGGGGTAGTACTCCTTTGGTTGATCTGGTTCCTGAGTACAAAATGCAACAAGGTTGAGCGTGAACAAATGATCGTACTCGTTTCACTCACAATATTTACCGTCGTGTTTTGGGCGCTGTTTGAGCAATCGGCGGCATCCATGACTCTATTCGCAGATCGCGTTGTGGATCGGACTGTCGTAGGCGGTTGGGAACTCACGGCTGTTCAGACGGGAGGGCTCAATGCCATGTTTATCTTCTTGCTCGCACCACTTTTTGCCTGGTTGTGGGTATTCCTCTCCAAAAGGAAGTGGGAGCCCAGTACTCCGGTCAAGTTCGGCCTGGGGATACTCCAGGTAGGATTGGGATTCGGAGCTCTTGTCATCGGCGCTTCCATGCCGGATGAGTCGGGCAAAGTCGCATTGATCTGGCTGGTCTTTGCTTACCTCTTGCACACTACCGGTGAATTGTGCTTATCTCCGGTTGGGCTTTCTGCAGTGACAAAATTGTCAGTACCAAAGGTGGTAGGTGTGATGATGGGGACATGGTTTCTCGCGACAGCGTATTCAGAATTGGTCGCTGCTCAGATTGCCAAGTTTGCCGCAATGGATACGACTGGCGGAGTGATCACCGATATCGGAGCGGCAGTTGCTAAATATTCGGAGTTCTTTACCGATCTGTTTTGGATTGGTTTGGGATTTGGCGTGTTTGTACTGTTGTTATCCCCTCTTCTCAAAAGGGGTATGCATGGGGTGCATTAGGCTTAAACTATCAAGAGGAACATCTCCTAATTTTAAAAAGAAACAATGAGTTTTTTTGGATCAGAGTATAATCAGAAGACAATCCTCGGACATCCTGTAGGATTATTCATTCTCTTTTTTACCGAGATGTGGGAGCGCTTCAGCTATTACGGCATGCGCGCCATATTTGTGTTATTTCTCGTTAGTAAGATTGAGGATGGAGGCTTTGGATGGGAGCGCTCTGATGCCCTTGTCTGGTATGCATGGTATACAGGTCTGGTGTACGCGACTCCGTTGATAGGAGGATGGATCGCCGACAGGTATTTCGGATATCGAAATGCTGTGATCTACGGCGCACTGCTGATGACACTGGGTCATGTCGCTCTCGCTTTTGAGATGTTTCCAACCTTTGTTCTTGGCATCGGTCTCCTGATTGCTGGCAACGGCTTGTTCAAGCCAAATATGACACCAATAGTGGGTCAGATGTATCCTGAGGGCAGTCCGCTCAAGGATGGTGCCTATACGATCTTTTATATGGGCGTCAATGCAGGTGCATTCCTCGGAATCGCGATTTGCGGTTATATGGGAGAGAACGTAGGATGGAATCTTGGATTTGGCCTCGCAGGAGTCTTCATGTTTTTCGGATTGCTTCAGTTTAAATTTGGGCAGGGCGTCTTTGGTGATCTAGGTGGTAAGCCTGACAAGCTTTCGCCCAAAGAAATAGCAGAAAAATTTGGTGAGACAGAAGTGCCATTCACCAATGGCGATCGCAATATGCTCATCGGCTCGATCATCCTTCTCGTGTCTACAGTTGTGGCCTTAAATGTGATTGAACTCGAGAATCCATTTTACATGATTCCGATCGCTCTCCCGTTTATCGTCTGGACGGTGATATTCCTTCTAAGACGGATGAACAAGTACCCGACCATAGAGCGCGACCGACTGAAGGTCATCGGAATACTGGCCTTCTTCGTGATTTTCTTCTGGCTTGCTTTTGAACAGGCGGGAGGAACGATGACGATTTTCGCAAGGGATTATACTGACCGGTCTCTCTCGACCGGAAGTGGTCAGCTTACATTTCAGGTACTATCATTGGTTCTGACCTTCATACCAATGGCAATCCTCACGTGGGTTCTGGTCATGCTGGGAAAACATCTCGTCAAACCATTCCCTCTGACAATACTCTTTACTTCGATCAGCTTCGTCATCATTTGGGGTATCATCATCTGGATTAATTATAATAACTTTTATAACGAAAATCTCGAGGTACCTGCCAGTTGGTTCGGCACACTCAATTCGTTCTTTATCATATCTCTGGCACCGTTCTTCTCATGGATGTGGGTCAAGCTTTCGGGCTCGCCAATCAATCCATCCGGACCGATCAAATTTGCCCTGGGCTTATTCTTACTCGGTATGGGCTTCGTCGCATTGGTCATCGGTGCTTCTGAAATTCCCCAGGGAGCAAAGACAGCAAGCGTCAGCATGATCTGGTTAGTCATTGCCTACTTCTTTCATACCGTTGGTGAGCTCTTCCTCTCACCTGTGGGCTTGTCATTTGTCAATAAGCTCTCTCCGATGCGCCTCATGGCACTCATGTTTGGAGTCTGGTATCTTGCAAATTTTGTTGCCAATACCGCCGGTGGTATCATCGGTAGCTATATTGACAAGATCACAGAAGTGACATCAATGAGTAGTTTCTTCATGATTTTTGTCATCAGTTCATTCGCCGCAGCCCTTGCTCTGGTACTCTTAAACAAGCCTTTGAAGAAGCTTATGCATGGGGTCAATTAGGAATTAAGGAGTTGAGGAGTGCATTGTCCGTCGCAGCTTTAGCGGAGGTGGAGAGGAGTCCTTTCCCGAAGTGATGTCACTATGGACGATTGTCAACCTATTTCATGAGAGGCCAATATTCGATGAGAGCTCAAATTGACAATTGTCAACTATCAATTATCAATTACATCCACCCTTATCCTCTCATCCCGATTCGCCAACTCCCATCCCGTATGAAATGCCAGCCGTGCGATATTGGCCGCTTTGTCAAACATGATCTTGTCAACGGTGTCTGTTGAT
>Ga0164313_10001335_pt1 | contig 21774 bp, 17 predicted proteins | sample GuaBasSedimGuay4_FD_113735 | JGI IMG/M metagenome (GOLD analysis project Ga0164313, IMG submission 113735) | Subseafloor sediment microbial communities from Guaymas Basin, Gulf of California, Mexico - Guay4, Core 4569-4, 0-3 cm | ecosystem: Environmental > Aquatic > Marine > Hydrothermal vents... | reverse complement strand
GGCTTCAACAACCGGATTGCTCCTACGATGCTGCTCCCTCGGCTACATGTGCGAACAAGCAATTCACATGGCTGACTCCTTTCATTCAGCAAGATTGACCAGGCTTACCCTGGCGCACCAAAGAACGCAAAGTCATCGCAATTTTTTAGTGGGAAACGCGTTCGGGAACGGCGGTGGGTAATCTCATCGTGGTTCTTACTTGTAGGTTGGCAACCGTAGGCTGGGCCTCGGCCCAGCTTCAGGGTCTCTCCAGCGGCGCGCTCGCTGCCACGCGAGTCAGACGACCTCGAAGCGACAAGGGAGTCCGAATCAAAAGATGATTGTGATGTCTTTGCGTCTTTGCGTCTCTGCGCCTTTGCGCCTTTGCGTTAATTTCCGCCCCGGCCACGCCTGCTCTCTTCACCGTTCAGTGTCGATCAAGCTACCCCGATTCACCATCACATCATTTTTGTGAAGTCCTTCGTGTCTTGGTGTCTTCGTGTTTGCGACGTGCGATAGCTCTGTGCCTCTGTGGTTCAATCCCCTCTCCCAACCCGGATTGCGTCATAATCACTCCATGACCAGTGACTGGCGACCGACGGCTTCGATGGAGGCGCTTCGCACCCGTGCTGAGGTATTGGCGAAGATCCGCGGCTTCTTCGCCGAGCGCGCCGTGCTCGAGGTGGAGACTCCCCTGCTCGCCTCAGCGCCGGGAACGGATCTCCACCTCCATGCCATGAGCACCCGCTACCGCGGTCCCGGCCACGACGACGGTCGCCGCCTCTGGCTCCAGACATCACCCGAATTCGCCATGAAGAAGCTGGTCGCCGCCGGCAGCGGGCCGATCTACCAGCTCTGCAAAGCCTTTCGCGACGGCGAGGCGGGCAGCCGCCACAACCCCGAATTCACCATGCTCGAGTGGTACCGCCCCGGCTGGGACCACCACCGGCTCATGGACGAGGTAGAGGAGCTGCTGATCACCGTGCTCAGCGGCAGCGGCAGAGAACAGCACCCCACTCCCGTCGGCGATCAACCCGATCATGCGCAGGCTCGGTGCCTGGCTCCTGGTTCACCGCGAGAGGCTGCCTGGCTCAGCTCCCATCGCGTTGGGAGCATGGAGAAACTCACGTACGCCGACGCGTTCCAACACCACGTCGGCATCGACCCCCATAACGCGACCCAGTCGGAGCTCATCGCCGCAGCACAAAATCGAATTGGAAAATCCGTCCCCAATCTCGGTGACGATCGTGATGGGTGGCTCGATCTGCTCATGAGTCATGTGATCGAGCCCGACCTCGGCCGGAGCGGACCGACGTTCATCCACGACTACCCGGCATCGCAGGCGGCCCTCGCGCGAATCCGACCGGGCGACCCCCCGATGGCCGAACGTTTCGAGGCGTGGGTCGAGGGAATCGAGTTGGCCAATGGCTATCACGAACTCACCGATCCCATCGAGCAGCGGCGGCGTTTCAAGGCCGATCTGTCGACGCGATCCGAGCGTGGCCTTCCCGTCGTCCCCGTAGACGATCGATTCCTCGAGGCTCTCGAATCGGGGATGCCCGACAGCGCCGGGGTCGCCTTGGGCGTTGATCGTCTGGTCATGCTCGCCGCCGGCGCCTCCCGCATTGACGAGGTCATCGCGTTTCCGATCGACCGCGCCTGACTCCGGCTCCGGCTTCGATGCCCTCGACAAGGCGATCACGGGCGCCGAGATCGCAGTCTCGCTCGCCCTGACAGCACGCGGGCGAAACCGCTCTTCGGGGCGTGCGGGTTTGACATTGTGCCTACGATGCCCATCCGGCTGTCCTCCACGCTCCGCACAATGTCATACCGGGCAACCCCTCGCGGTCCACCGCTCCGGTGCACCTTTCCAAGCCACGGTGCAGGCCGTCGGCGTGCCATCGGTGGGGTCGCAGTCCTTCATGCCGCCTTCTCGCGACCGCGCCGATGGTGCGACGCTGGCCCGCAGGGCCAGAAGGCCGGCGCTCCGGGACACCAGGCGACGAGGCCCATACCCGCCTCCAGGCACAACCCACCTTCTCTCGGACACGCGACTCCAACCGCTACGACTCTGAAGGTGGGGCCAGCCCCACCCTACGTCGCCAGCACGCTGAACACACCGCGTACCGGGGCGCGCCGGGGCCGGCGCACCGAGAACGAAGAAATCCGCTCATTGTATCCTTGGGTCTGTCAGGAACCCGGAAGGGGGCACCGATGACCGTCAACAAGATCCCAATCATTGCCGTAGCCATGCTGCTCTTCACGATCCCCGCCTTTGCAGCCGATCCCCCCGGCCGCGAGTTCACCGGCACCGCCGTGGTGAACACCACCGAGGGAACCCGCAGCATGCCCTTGACCCTGGTGGCGAACCGTTTCGCGTCGGAAGCCGAGGTGCAACAGCTCGCCGAGGTTCTTGCCTCAGGGGGTCAGAGCTCGTTGCTCGGCGCCATCCGCTATCGCAACGACGGTCAGCTCAATCTCGGTGCCGAAGTGCGTCCAATCTCTCTCGTCTTCGCCGAGGAAACCCGGGACGGTCATCGGATCGTCTTTCTCACCGCCCGCAGGATCGACATCAGCGAGAAACAGCTCGGTGAGGAATCACTCGAGTATCCGTTTGGTGTTGCCGAGATCGAGATCGACAGTTTCTCCGGTCGCGGTGAAGGATCGTTACACGTCGCCGCCGCCCTCGAGATCGACTCCACCGGCCACGTCGAAATCATCGACTACGACGGCCAGGACGGTCATTTTCGAGATCTCAAACGAATCCGCTAAACCACCACTGTTGTGTGAGCTCAGGAGGGATCATGTCTGACTCAAAAAAGACCGACTCGAAAATTGAACGCCGCGATGTGCTCAAACTCGGCACCGCCGCAGCGGCGGGCTTTGTCGCCAAGAGCGTGATGGGAGGCGAGGCTCAGCAGATGCCCGGCCTGCCGAACAACCCACTGACCCCCAAGACCATGCCGACGCGAAATCTCGGCAAGACCGGCTATCAGGTCGGGATCTTCTCTCTCGGCGGTCAGTCGGCGCTCGAGAAAGCCGACAACTTCGACATCGCGGTGCCCCTCATCGAACGGGCGCTCGATCTCGGCATCAACTATGTCGACACCTCAGCTCGCTATGGCGGGGTCGAGGACCGATGGTCCGAGCAGTATTTCGGCGAGGTCATGAAGACCCGTCGGTCGGAAGCCTATCTCGCCACCAAAAGCCACGACCGGACCCGGGACGGCTCGTGGAAGCTCCTCGAAAGATCTCTCAATCTGCTCAAGACCGACCACATCGATCTGTGGCAGATGCACGCGCTCTCGCGGATGGAACAGGTCGACGACTCCTTTGCCAAGGGCGGCGCCATCGAGGCCTTTGTCGAAGCCCGCGACCAAGGGATCGTGCGTCATCTGGGGATCTCCGGACACGCGGATCCGGATGTCCTGATCGCCGCAATCGAACGCTTTGATTTCGATACCGTCCTTCTCGCCGTCAATGCGGCCGACCCCCATTACCTCAGCTTCAAGGAGCGTCTGCTTCCGTTAGCGGTGGAAAAGGAGATGGGGATCATCGGGATGAAGATCCCCTCTCGCGGGCTGATCCTCGAATCGTGGAAAACACCCGACGACCCCGATTCGCGGTTTGCCGGCACCGTACCGGGCACCCTCAACATGACCGAAGCCATGCGCTATGTCCTGACTCTGCCTGTGAGCACGGTCATCGTCGGTTGTGACGACATCCCGCAGCTCGAGGAGAACATCGAGATCGCACGGTCGTTCAACCCCATGAACGAGACGCAACTCGCCGAACTCGAAGAGCGTGCCAAACCCGTCCACGAACAGGTGCTCTTCTACCGCAGCAGGAAGGCCTGAACAGATCAGCAGCGCCGGTCACCGAGCCGCACAATGAAACCGCAGAGACGCGGAGCACGCGGAGGATTCTCGGAGGAGTTCATTTGATCCGAGCCCCATCTGACTCCCGGGCGTGCGATGGGTTTATGAACTGACTCTGCGTCGGCTCTGCGGCCTCAGCGTCTCTGCGGTTTCATTGTGCGACGAGGACCCACGACCTTCCGACCGGCTATACTCGCCCCACCATGATCCTGATTCTCATCGTCGTCTTTTCGGTGCTCTTTGCCGCGACCCATCTGCTGCTGTCACACGGCGCCATTCGCGCCAACCTGGTGGCCAAAATGGGCCAGTGGCCGTTCCGAGGGCTCTACTCGTTAGTCTCCTTCCTGACCCTCGGACCGGCGGCGGTGCTGTGGTGGCAGAACCGCCACCTAGGGCCCGTGCTTTGGGAATTCAACCCGTGGGTCGAACGGGGCATTGCCCTCGTTCTCATGCTCTTCGCCATCGAACTCATCGCGCTCATGCTGGCGAATCCCAGCCCGGCAAGCATGCTGCCTGGGAACAACGAGCCACGGGGCATCCTAAGGGTCACGCGCCACCCCATGAACATGGGCCTCGCCCTCTTCGCCCTCGCCCACATGCTGAGCAACGGCACCGTCGGCGACCTGGCCTTTTTCGGTTCCATCTTCGTGGTCGGCATGGTCGGGCCATTCCACTTGGATGCGCGGCTCAGGAAAACACGCGGCGAAGGCTTCGCCGAGTTCTGTCGTCAGACCTCGGTCATCCCTTTCGTCGCCATCATCCGCGGACGAACGAAATTCCGCCCTGAGGAGATCTCCTTCCCGCTCTTCCTCATCGGCGTGATCGTCTTTGTCGCCCTTGTCATCTTCCACGGCAAGCTCTTTGGCGCGGATATCTTCTGATCATTTCCCATACGACGGGTGTGGAGTTCATTCCAACCGGGCCTTGCCGCGGCTCAAGGGGCGGCATACTCTGTGGCGGTGACAACTGCAGCTGCCCTCATCATCGGCGACGAAATCCTCTCAGGCAAAGTGCGCGACGCCAACACAGAGTGCATCATTGAACTCATGTGCGATCTTGGGGTCGATCTGCGTCGCATCGTCACCATGGGCGATGAAGAAGACGAGATCGCTTCCGAGGTACGATTCTGCTCCGATCGCTTTGATGCGGTCATCACCTCGGGCGGAGTCGGACCGACCCACGACGATCGAACCGTCGCCGCGGTGGCGAGAGCTTTTGGTGTCGGGGTCGAGCGCAGCCCCGACCTCGAACGCATGATCCGCAGCTGGTGGGGAGACCGTTTCAACGAGGGCGCCCTACGGATGGCGGACATCCCCGAGGGAAGCAACCTCCTCTACTCCTCCGATGGCAACATGCCCCTCGTGGTCTGCCGAAATGTCTATCTTCTGCCCGGGATCCCACGACTCTTCCACGCCAAGATCGGCGCCCTCAGAGAGGTCCTTCACGGCGAGAGTCATGCCGGTGCCAACCTCTATCTGAGCTCCGACGAGAGCGCAGTGGCCGGGATCCTCAGCGAGGTCGACGCTGCCTTCGACTCGGTCAAGATCGGTTCCTACCCACGCCACGAGGCATCAGAAGACCACCAGGTCTGGATCACCGTCGAAGCGGCGACCGCCGACGAGGTCGGCCAAGCCGTCGACCGCCTCCTCGAACTTCTCCCCACCGATGAAGTCGTCCGCGTCGATCGCGGGTAGGCGAACTCACCACAGAGACACAGAGCCACAGAGCATCTCATCGAGCAAACCGCAGATAGCGCAGATGAACGCAGATAGATCCATCGCAATTCAACGCAGAGGCGCAGAGCGGACGAATCGGGTTTGAGCCATCGCTCCTGCTTTTGCTTCTCACCCGGTTTCGTCGCGTGGGCGGCCGGCAGGGTCGTGTTTTCAACGCAAAGGCGCTAAGACATCGCAATCATCTCTTGAGTCGGGCCCCCTGGACGCTTCGAGGTTGTCGGACTCGCGTGGCGGCGAGTGTGCCACTTGAGGGACTCTGAAGCTGGGCCAAGGCCCAGCCTACGGCCGGCATCCTTCATGCCAGTTTTCATGCGATGGCTCTGCGTCTTTGCGCCTCTGCGTTGAATTGCGATGACTTTGCGATGGCCGCCTTTGCGATCTTTGTGGTCTTCGTGTTTTAAAAAACCGCCCGAGCCCCACGGGTCGATGACTGAAGGTAGAGCCATCTCGAACGCCGGACTCTGTGTCTCTGTGCCTCTGTGGTTCATCCCTCGGTCCAAGCGGGTTGGACGTGGTCGGCTATGATCGGGATCGATGGTTCAACCGAAGATAGATGATCAGACCTCCGAGTGGCTTGCCTTTGTCGAGCGGGTTCGTCAAGACCCTTCGATCAGCTTTGATGATCAGTGGGCTCGTTTTCTCGCTTTGACCGAGAGGCGTGATCCATCGCTCGGGCCGCTTCCGACCTGGATCCCATCGACCGAGGCGATCGAGAATTCAAACGTCGGCCGGCTCATGGCAGAACTCGGATTCGATTCGTACGACGCCCTTCACCGCTGGTCCGTCGAGCACGGCGCCGAGTTCTGGAAGACGGTGATCGACCGATTGGACATCGTCGCCGATACGCCGCCGGCGCAAATCCTCGATCTCACGAACGGCCCCACCGACCCGAACTGGCTTCCCGGCGCCCGCTTGAACATCACCGACTCCTGTTTCAAACCCGAGGACTGCGTCATCGCCATTGTCCAGGGCTCAGAGGGAATCGAAACCGACACCTATCTCAACTATGGTGAGCTTCGGGCCCTGGTCAACCGGGTCGCCAAAGGCCTCCGAGAAAACGGATTCGCCCCCGGATCCCGCATCGCCCTCTACATGCCCATGACCATCGAGTGCGTCGCCGCCTACCTCGGGATCGTTCGAGCCGGTTGCGCGGTCATCTCCATCGCCGACAGCTTTGCCCCAAAAGAGATCCGCCGCCGCCTCGAGATCGCCGAGGCCGACGGCATCGTCACCATCGACGAGTTCTCACGCGGCGGACGATCCATCGCCATGTACGACAAGGTCTGCGAAGCCTCGGCGCCACGCGCCATCGTGATCAACGACGAGGAGACCACCTCGCCACTATTGCGAAGCGGTGATCTTCTCTGGTCCGACTTCCTCGGAGCATCCGAGGACTTCGAATCTGTGCCGGCACGCCCGGACTCGCCGACAAACATCCTCTTCTCATCGGGCACCACCGGCGACCCCAAGGCGATCCCCTGGACCCACCTCACTCCCATCAAATGCGCCATGGACGGCCACCTCCACCAGGACATCGGACCCGGCAGCGTCGTCTGCTGGCCGACAAACATCGGTTGGATGATGGGCCCCTGGCTGATCTACGCCACCCTGCTGAACCGCGGTTGTATCGCCCTGTACGAGGGCCTCCCGAGCGGCCCGGACTTTGCTGCCTTTGTCGAGCGAGCCGGCGTGTCGATGCTGGGCGTCGTTCCTTCGTTGGTTCGGGCGTGGCGGGACTCCGACGCGTGTTCACCCGCAGACTGGTCGCGGATTGAGACCTTCAGTTCCACCGGTGAACCATCCAACCGCTACGACTCTCTGTGGCTGACCAGCCTCACCGGGCACCGGGCACCGGTCATTGAGTACTGCGGCGGGACGGAGATCGGTGGCGGCTATGTCACCGGCACCGTCGTACAACCGGCCTCTCCATCGACCTTCACGACTCCTTCGCTCGGGCTCGATCTCGTAATCCTCGATGACCAGCATCGACCGGTCGCCCCGGGTCAGGAAGGCGAGGTCTTTCTCGTCCCACCTTCCATCGGTCTGTCGCAGACACTGCTCAATCGCGACCACGAGAAGGTCTATCACGATGAGTGTCCCCCCGGCCCCTCGGGTGAGGTCCTTCGCCGGCACGGCGACCAACTCGCCCGGTTGCCTGCCGGCTTCTTCCGCGCCCAGGGTCGTGCCGATGACACAATGAATCTCGGCGGCATCAAGATCTCGTCACTCGAACTCGAACGCGTCATGGATCACCATCCCGCGGTCTCCGAGTCCGCCGCAGTGGCGGTCCAACCGGGTGGTGAGGGCGCCGAGAAACTGGTCGTCTTCGCCATCGTGACGAAGAACTCCGATTCGGATCAACTTCTTGCCGACCTCCGACACATGATCTCAAGAGAACTCAATCCGCTTTTCAAGATCCACGACCTCGTGATCGTCGATTCCCTTCCGAGGACCGCCTCGAACAAGCTCATGCGGCGCAAGCTCCGGGCCGCGTACCAGGCATAGAAAACGCCGCCGTCAGAGACGGCAGCGCTTCGTAAATCTGATCTGAGCTCGGCGGCTCGAACTAGTTCTTCGGCTCTTTCGCCTTGACCTTGACGTCGCGATCGGTCTCCATCTCGACCTCTTCGACCACCTTCGTCGCAGAGATCTTCATCCCCTCGGTGATCTTGTTGATCGGGACCATTTTGCCGTGGACCTCGAATTTAATGTCGCTCGGGACGTTCTTGAACATCTTGACGCCATCTGCCGTCCGAATCGTGATGTTCTGGCCGACGATGCTGACGATGGTCCCTTCCTTCACCTCGGTGACCTTGACGATCCTCGGGGTCTGAGTGACGGTGACGTTGGCCTTGAGCTTCATCCCTGGTTTGAGATCGGCGGTCGCCACCTTCTTGCCCTCGACGTCGAACCGAAAGTCGGGATCCACATCGACCAAACGAGCGCTGCCGTCGGACATTTCGACCAACAACTGGTTCTCATGGGTGTAGATCACGGTTCCGTCTTTGATCTCGTGGGTGGTCACGGTCTGGGCCTGGACGGCTACCGGCGCCAGCATGGCCGCCATCGCCACCGTCAAGACTGCGGTCTTCAGCATCGCTTTCATGGTTCTATCCTCCCCTAAAAAAAAGTTAAACGTCGCCCGACCCTCGGTGCTTCGTGATGGGGCGGCGCCATGTAGTCTGACGATCATAAGCTATCCTGGCGCCTGTGAGAATCAACACGCTCTCAACACCGTGCGCACTGGTCGATCTCGACCGCCTCGAACACAACGCCACCCGAATGGCGGATCACACCCTCCACCTCGGTGTCAGACTCCGGCCTCACGTCAAAACCCACAAGTGCGTCGAGGCGGCACGGATTCAAACCCGCGGCCACTTTGGCGGAATCACGGTCTCGACCCTGGCCGAAGCTAGAGGTTTTGCCGCTGCGGGTTTCCGCGACATCACCTACGCCGTGCCCATTGCGCCACAGAAGCTGTCTGAAGCACTCGAGATCTGTTCGAGGATTGATCGTCTCGCGGTTCTTATCGACCACATGGAGACCATTACCGCCATCGAGGAAACCTCCCGAGCCCATACCGCGGTCTTTCCCGTGTGGCTCAAGATCGACTGCGGTCTCCACCGCGCCGGCGTCGATCCCAAGTCGGAGCTCGCGATCGCTCTGGCGACCAGACTTCAGAACTCACCCCACATCGAGTTTCGTGGGGTGCTCACCCACGCCGGCCAATCCTACGACGCCACCAACCGTGACGAAACACTGGCTACCTCCCAGGACGAGTGCGCGATCTCCCGCGCGTTCGTCAGGCGGTTGGCGAAAACGAAGATCGATGTCCCCGAGGTCAGCATCGGTTCGACGCCAACGATTTCCGCCGCTCGGAATCTCGACGGCATCAGCGAGGTCCGGCCGGGGAACTACGCCTTCTTCGATGTCTTCCAGTCGGCCATCGGCAGCTGCTCCCAGAACGACGTGGCGTTTTCGGTCCTCGCCACTGTCATCAGCGTCCACCCGGAAGAGCAACGCGCCGTCATCGACGCCGGTGCCCTCGCACTGAGCAAGGACCCCGGCCCGATCCACATCGACCCGGACTGCGGGTTCGGCCGGATCGTGGCGATCGAGGATCAGCACCCACTCCCCGGTCTCCGGATCACATCGGTCTCTCAGGAGCACGGAGAGATCGAGGGTCCCGGCACCGCAGCCCTACGACCCGGCACTCAGCTTCGAGTTCTCCCCAACCACAGCTGTCTGGCCGCCGCCTGTTTCGACCGCTACCATGTTGTCCGTGGAACCCAGGTAGTCGACCAGTGGCGGCCGTTCCGAGGATGGTGAAATAGTTCAAAAATATTGACTTACCCAATTATTATCATCTATGATAATAGCATGGATACACTCCTCGACATCTCTGGCCAGCTTCGGACCCGACGACATCACATCGGGCTGTCACAGGCTCAGCTCGCTCGCCTCGCCGATACGTCGGTTCCGACGCTATCCCGATACGAGAACGGCTGGACACGATTTGAGGTCTCGACCCTACGAAAGCTCGCCACGGCACTGGGATGCGAGCTCGTCGTCGAGCTCAAGCCCAGGAACCCTGGTGGGGAACCGCCCAAACCTGCCGAGGTGGTTGAGAGGATCCGTCGCCTCTTCTGGGACACACGACTCATGGTCGATCACCTGGAAGAGAACGGGCTGTGGGTGGTGGAGCGGGTCCTCGAACTCGGCAATCTCGACGATGTACGGATGCTGATCGCTCACTTCGGTCGTGCCGAGTTCGTACGACTCGTCGGCGGTGCGCGCCTCGGGTCGATCAGAACTCGTACGTTTTGGCGTCACATGCTCGACAAGGAAGGGGTGGCATGCACGAGAAAGTTCTCCCGCAAGGAAGCCGCGAACTCCTGGCGAAGCTCGAGTCGCTGAATCTCCCCGAGCTCGGGGGCTGGACGCTGGCCGGCGGCACCGGCCTCGCGTTACAGCTCGGCCACCGGGTTTCGGTTGATTTCGACTTCTTCCAAACCGAAGGGTTCTCACCCGATCTTCTGTTCAGATGCCTCCGCCGCGCCGGCGAGGTCGAACTCCTCCAGGAGGATGACCAAACCCTGACCGCCATCGTCTCTGACGTCAAGGTTTCGTTTTTCACCGTCCCGGACGGGTTTCTCTTCGTTTCAACCGGCTACTCGTTCTTCAAGCTCGCCGATCCGCGCGACATTGCCCTCATGAAGCTTGCCGCAGTCTCGGGCCGTGGCAGCCGTAAGGACTTCATCGATCTCTACACCATCCTTCGCGGTGATCTGACCTTGGAACACTGCTTCGGGTGGCTTCCCGAGAAGTATGGCGAGGGCCGGACCAACGTCTACCACGTGCTCAAGAGTCTCACCTACTTCGAGGATGCCGAACGCGAACCCCTGCCGCACATGCTCGAACCCTTTGACTGGGAAGAGTGCAAGGCGTACTTCGTGCGCGAGGCGCACGCGATTGTGTTGCCGTAAACACAGATCATCAATTTCGCAGACCTGACCAATTTTCGGAGACCAAACCATGAGTGAGAAACGCGGCGACGCCGATCGGGTTGGAGGTCGAGCGGCTGGATGACGGTCGGGTGGTGGTCATGACTCCGAGTTCGCCCAACCCGTGGTCCGGGATGGTCCACATCATGACCGCCAAAGGGTGCAACGTCTCGACCTTCCCTTGACTGCCTACATGGAAAATGTGGAGCGGTTCGGCCAGGGGACAAACGAGCTTCTCCAGACTACTGGAATCGCGACCGCAGACCAGGAGTTTCGGCGGCGATTTCTCTTCAGATCAACCCACAAGAAAACCCAAGAGATTTCGGAATTCTGCAGGTCTCTCTCGACATTAGATCATCGAGGAATCTCGAAGAGGAGAAAACGATGCTGACCAACATGATCTCGACACACACTGTTCGTTCATGGTGTCTGGCCCTGCTCGCTCTCGTCGTGGCCGCAACCCCGATCGCTGCTGAAGAAGAGGACTGGCAGCCTGACGTGCCCATGCCCGACACCTTCGATTGGGTCCAGATGACCTCACTCGAATGGCTCAAGGGCGAGTTCATCTCCATGTACGACAACAGCGTCGAGTTCGACAGCAAGGAGTTCGATCTTCAGACCTTCGATTTCTCAGACGTCAAAGAGATCCGATCCAAGGGGACCATGCAGGTGGCTTTCGAGGACGGCACCATCGTGGTGGGGAAGATCCTCATCGATCAGAAGAAAGTTCGGGTCATGGGAGACGAGGATCAGGAGTTCCCCAGATCGGAGCTGCTGTCCGTCACCGCCGGCGCACCGAAGGAGATCAACTACTGGTCCATGAAAGCCAGCGTCGGCGCCAACATCCGCGAGGGCAACACGGAACAGGTCGAAACCACCGGACAGATCAACCTGATCCGCCGAACCCCAAAGAACCGGATCAACATTGATTATCTGGCCACCTTCAACAAGACCGATGGCGACACCGCGGCGGACAACCAACGCGCCAACGCCGGCTGGAACCGTTACCTCTCGAAGCGCTTCTACCTCACCCCGGCCTACGGCGAGTGGTACCGGGACCCGTTCGTCAACATCGAGAGTCGGTGGACCATCGGAGTCGGCGCCGGTTACGAGATCATCGACACCTCCAAGATCACCTGGGATGTCAACGGCGGCATCTCCTACCAGACGACGAGCTTTGTTTCGGTTGAGGAGGGAGAAGACGACTCGGCGAACACCCCGGCGCTCCGCCTCGGAACCGTCTACGACCACGAGCTGACCAAATGGTTGGATTTCCTCTTCGCGTATGACTTCATGATCGTCAACGAAGAATCCGGTACCTATACGCATCATCTGGAGACCGGTCTCGAGTTCGAGTTGACGTCGAAACTCGATTTCAACATCACCCTGATCTGGGATCGGATTCAAAATCCACGCCCCGATGAGTTCGGCATCGAACCCGAGCAGGACGACTACAGGCTGGTCTTTTTTCTCGGGATCGATCTGTAAGGACAAAGGCCACCGGCGCCACCAATTCACTCAGCAAATATTGAATCCGATATTTCGATGATCCTCTGTCGAAACCACTGGTGAGCCGGATCATCGTGCTCCCGGTGGGGCCAAACCAAGAATAGATCGACAGATTTCGTATCGATCGGCAACGGGGCTACGCCGAGGTCATCCAACAGCCCCAGCTTCATCACATCGAGTTGCGTCGTAATTCGATCGGTGCCGGTGATCATGACGGCCAGCGAGCCGAAATTCGGCACCGTGATTCTGTGCCTGCTCTGCCTCTGGTGTCGCGCACCGGCAATCGAGAACGACGTCCTCGAGGTCGCGCTCGCCTGCGCCTCCGACGCGGGACTGAACCCGGAACAGGTTTCGGTCTCCGGTCGCGATGTGACTCTTACAGGGATGACCTCGTCCCAGGAAACACACGACCTGGTCACGAGCTGCATCGCCGCGTTCTCGGGAACACGCACCATCATCGACGATCTGGAGGTGCTGCTTGGCGGCTCGAGGAGCTGCAGGACATTCTTCAGGGAGGGCGGGGATGACAACCCTTCCTTTCAAAGATCAGATTCGGGTTTTCGTTTCGGTGCAGAGTCAGACGACCCCTCAATTGCACCAAGCGCTCGCCCATCCACAAACGGAGTAACTTCAATCGATAACTCTAACTTGTTTTGACAGAAGTGTTTCGACGATGTATTAGTAACAGTGGAAAACCTTAGAAAAAGGAGGAGATCGTGATGAAGACAACAGTGCGTTTGATGCTCGTTTTGGTGGCTCTTTTTGTCGCGGCCCCGGGCTTTGCAGGTGAAGCGGCGCAGATGTGGAAATGCGAGATGGACGATGACGCAACCGAGAAGGCGGTAAAAGACAGGGCTCAGACCTGGCTCGAAGCTGCAAAGAAACTGGATGGTGGTGAGAACCTCAAGGCCTATGTGTTTTTCCCGGTTGCCGTCAACGCCGTTGGTGAGATGGACATGATGTTTATTGTCATCGCACCTTCTTTCACGGAGTGGGGTATGTTCTGGGATGCTTACGCGAATTCTCCGGTAAATGTAATAGACGAGCATGGTAAGGATTTGATCGTTTGTCCAAACAGCGTCCTGTGGGAATCATTCCCGGTGAAATAGACAGTCCTTGAATCGAACTGAGGGCCCGCCAGTCGGCGGGCCTTCAGTCATTCAATCGGCTCGTTTCTCTTTCACCTAAACTGAGCGATTCTGCCGGATGAGATGTGCCAAGTCCTTGATGCTCTGGTGTTTGAAAAAAATGCAGGAATACTGGTGGTATGTCGAGGCTTTTTGCAAACGCCCAGAGCGCAAGGAGTTGGTGCAGATCGCCTGAGAGAATCGCTCAATTTAGGTTTCAATCCGATCCGTGACCTCGGAATCGGCGGGGAGAGGTTCCGTCGTGCGATCATCATTCCGATCATCTGCGAGGTGCTTTCTGAAGACCTCCCCGTCTAACGAATCGCGACCCCGGCGTCTCGGCTCGGGAACCGCCGTTCGGGCCGAACCGACGGCTCGACCCAGAAGGGATTTGAATTCGATGTCAGTCGTATGGAGCTGCAATGAATGGGACTCGTTGGAGGAGGTGATCGTTGGGAATCCGCTGCGCGCGCGGTTTCCGACGGCTGACCTGAGTACGCGACTGGCTGAGTTTCCAGACCGTTCCCTCGAGGACATCCCTCAGGGATCGTTTCCGCAACAGATCATCGACGAGACCGAGGAAGATCTGGACGCCTTCGTCGCCGTTCTGAAGGACGCGGGCGTCACGGTCAAACGACCAGCGACCTGGCCGCACGATGCGACCTTCTCCACGATCAACTGGCAGTCCCAGGGGTTCTACAACTACTGCCCTCGCGACATCATGCTCGTCATCGGCGACCGGATCATCGAAACACCCAACGTCATTCGCAGCCGCGCCCAGGAGACGTTCAGCTATCGCACCATGATGGTGGAGTACCTGAAATCCGGCGCCAAGTGGTTCAGCGCCCCAAAGCCCATGCTCCTGGACTCATTGTTCGATGTCGATCTGAAGAGACCCACGCCGCGCAACGATGAACCGGCGTTCGATGCCGCCAATGTCCTGCGTCTCGGTCGGGATCTGATCTATCTGGTCAGCAGCACGGGGAACGAACTCGGGGGGCAATGGCTGCAGACAATGCTGGGCGAGGAATTTCGGGTCCACTTCCTCAAGGATGTCTATTTCGGCAGCCACATCGACTCGACCTTTGCGGCCCTGCGCCCCGGTCTGATCCTCTGCAGTCCAGCCAGGGTCAATGACGACACGCTGCCCGAGATTCTCAAGCAGTGGGAGGTCATCTACAGCCCGCCCATGGAGGGTCAGGACACCCGCGATGCGGACTATCTCTCCAAGAGCATCGGCAGTAAGTGGATCGACATGAATGTCTTCAGCATCAATCCGAATCTGGTCGTGGCCGATCGAGACCAGAAGGCGCTGATCAAGCTCCTCGAGCGGCACGGCATAGATGTCATCCCTCTGAAGCTGCGGCACTCGAAGATGCTGGGCGGTGGGTTTCACTGCGTGACCCTCGACATACGCAGAACCGGATCGCTCGAACGGTACTTCGATTGAGGCGCTGTGCATCTAGTCCCGAATCCCTGAGGCCCTGATGGCAGTCCCGATCTTGTCAGGCGTCGTGGTGGCCCTCCTGGTGCTGACATTCGCTGCGTGGCGTCGGTACCTCTGGGTGGCCAAGAATCCACGCCGACAGCAGGAGGACACCTGCCCCTACAGCCTGACGGATGTCTTTGGTGATGGACACCTCGTCAAGGTCTCGCACCAAAAGGGCGCCCAATGGCTGACCGAGATCTTCAGCCACTCCGCCAAGAGGTTTCCTGATTACACGGCCCTGCAGATCCCCCACACCGGAGAGTCCCTGACCTTTGCGGAACTCGACACTCGGGCGAAAGCCGTTGCGGCCGCCCTGTCTCCCCATCTCACCGGCCCGGATCAGGTCGTGGCCGTGGCCATGGCGCAGGACAACTGGCAGATCGTGGCCGCTCACCTCGGCATCCTCAAGGCCGGCGGCACCGTCATGTTCCTTGACACCACCCTGCCCGATGCCCTGATCGCCCACATGCTCGAGGACGCCCGGCCGGTGGTCGTACTCACGCGCGGGCTCGACAGCTTTCGCGGCCTGCCCACGCTGGACGTCTTGAAACTGCCCGAGGAGGGTCCGAGGGTATCGCCACCACCGTGGTTGGACGACCCGACCCAGCGCCTCGCAACCATCTTCTACACGAGCGGAACCACCGGGCTGCCCAAGGGGGTGGAGTGCCCGCACGCCGGGTACGTGAATCTCGCACTGACCTACGCGGACTATTTCGACCTCGTGCCCGGCATGGACGCGACCACGCTCACGTCGTCGCTGGGCTACGACGGCAGCATCTCCGAGATGTACAGTGCCTGGGTGTCGGGCTGCGCGGTGGTGCTTCTGACCAAGGAGCAGATCCGGTCCGGCCCGGATCTCGTTCCGGTCCTTCGTGAGGCCGAGGTCACAGTGCTCTTCTGTCCGCCCGTGCTGCTGACCACCCTCACACCCACTCCCGAGATCGATCTCCCCTACCCGGTGTGCCGTTACGTGGTTCCAGCGGGTGAAGCATTCCCGCCCGCGCTCGTGGAGCCCTGGACGCGCGGCAGACGGCAGATCATCAACACCTACGGCCCGACCGAGGCGAGCACCGACACGAGCCGCCAGAGCCTGCGACCCGGGGAGCCGATCACCATCGGCTCGCCCTTTGCCAACGTCACCTACATCGTCCTCAAAATCGGAGAGCTCCGGCCGCTGCCCCGCGGTGAGGTTGGTGAACTCTGCATCGGCGGGGTTCACGTCGCGCGCGGCTACCGCAACCTCCCGGAGGAGACGGCTCAGAAGTTCATCGACCACCCTGAGTTCGGTCGTCTGTACCGTACTGGTGACAAGTGCAGGATCGACGGTCGGACCCAGCGTGTGCACTTTCTCGGTCGAATCGACACCCAGCTCAAGGTCCGCGGCCACCGCGTGGAGACGCAGCCTGTCGAAAACATCCTCCAATCCAAGTTCAGCGAGATTGACGCCGTAGTCCTGGACTACCAGAGCGAGGAGCTCATCGCGTTCGTCACTGCGCCAACGCTTTCGAAGGACATTCCATCGGGGGTCGGCCCCGCACCTTCGGCATGGGCCGACCGGGTGACGGCGTCACTGGCCAACCGGCTTCCAGAGCCGTCAATCCCGACGAGGATCTTCCTCGTGGACTCGTTTGTCTTGAAACCGGTGTCAGGGAAGATCGATCGGGACAGCCTGCCCAACCTTTCGCATTTGATGAAACAGGCCGGGTCGGACGCTGATGAAACACGAAATGAACCGCCGTTTCTGTCGAGGCTGGGAGACGCCGGGGAGGGCGTCCCCATCGATGCCGTTGCGGAGGTCCCACCGGGCAGCGAAAAGGTGTTGGCAATCTGCAGGGAGATCTTCGACTCCCCACTGGAATGGGATGATGCCTTCGCCGATCACGGTGGGCATTCCATCGTCATCGCCCGTCTGGCCCAGCGCCTGCAGGCCGAAGGAATGGTGGTGCCGGTTCGGGCTCTCCTCAGCGACTGCGATACTCCGCGCAAGGTGGCCATCCGCCAACGGAAGGTGAAACGGGTCTCTGAGCACCCCACTGCGACGGGGCAAACCAACGGTCCGAGCCGCGCCGAGCGCGATGAGGCGGCGGCGAAGGTGCTCTCCGTCCGGCGCTTCACCATCCTGCAGACTCTGTTCCTCCTGCTGTTGTACTCCCCGCCGTTGATGGGCGTTCTCGGTTTCGTCGCGTTCTCAGAGATTGGCGAGTTCTTCATGACCGCCTATCTCTGGGAGTTCATCGCCGTCGGCTTCGCGGTGTATCTGGCGGCTCTGAGTCTCCCCTTCGCCAGCCTGCTCTGGGTGCTGCTGATCAAGCTCTTCATGGGTGGACACCTCTACCGGAACAAGGTAACGCCGGGCGTCTACCCCAAGTGGAGCAGATTGCATTTGCGGACGTGGTGTATCGAACGGCTGGAACGTTCGGTTCTGCGGCCGTTGGGAACGATGTTCCGTAGCGCACCTCTCATGGCCTACGTATTGCGACGGCTCGGCGCGACCATCGGTGACAACCTCCACTGCGCGCACGAGGTGGAGTTCACCGGACCGCTGGATCTCCTCACCGTCGAGGACGACGTCACCATCCAGAGCGGCGCCTACATCTCCATGTCGAGGTGGGTGGGGCAGGAGCTGCTTGTGGGTCCGATTCACCTCGAGAGCGGCAGTAAGATCGGGATGCGGGCTGCGGTTGCCAACGATGTCACCGTGGGACACGGCAGCTGGATCACCTCGTTCACGCCCATCCTCAGTGACATTGGCTCCAACGAGATGTGGGAGGGGGCTCCCGCGCGTTTCGCCGGCCGCTATACCACTTTGACGCGCACGGCGGACCGCTGCCGGAGCGCGTTCCCAGCCTGGTTGATGGAATCGCTCAACATCCTGATGCAGGTTGTCCTCGACTTCGTTCTCCTGGTCGCCCCCACCGCCGGGATCACCTGGTTCGCCGTCACCTTCATCCCGACCGGACAGACCGAGCTCGCCGGCGACTACTTCAAGATCACACCCCTGCCGGAGATCGTCTGGCACATCGGTCTCTACGCCTTCGTCACGACCTGGGTGACCATCGTTCTGATCTCGGTGTTGGGCTGCCTTTTTCTCCGAGTGACCGCTGCCACGCCGGGGCTGTATCCCTCGCGAGGACTCAAAAGTGCTCTCCTGCTGTATCGGATCAAGAGGTTGAATCAGATCCAGCGCCTGTGGACCTGGACCATCACCGGGCAATACCTGCGCGCCCTCGCCGGCCTGCGCTTCGAGCGCATCGGAGGGTCGGAGTGTGACGTGATGTTCAACCTCGTCCCGGAGGCCGCCAGCGCCGACCCCCAGGTGTTCTGGTCCCATGGCTGCTTCACCAACATGCTCGACTATGGCGCCGAGCACCTCACCCTCCGACATCTAGACATGCCGGCGAACTTCTTCGCCAGCAACAACTGCGTCGTAGAGCCCGGGCAATTCCCGACCAACTTCCTGCTCGGCGTTTCGACGCCGGGAGACGATATCCGATTCCGTCGTCAGATGCGGTCGCGGCTCGGCGAGCCCATCACGGTGGCGGGGAACCCGCCCGTGAGGTTCGCGAGTACGGACTTCGAGGCGGAGAATAAAACGCAGACCCTTCCGAGCTACCCGCTCTTTCTGGCGCGTGTGCTGCTGAACGACATCTTCAGCATCGGCATGCTGCCCATCGCCGAGTTGCTCGTCTACGCTGTCGTCTACACCATCCTGCTGCGTCTGGGAGGGCTTCCGGTCGTCAGCGCCATCACCGCGCTGGTGCTTGCAGAAATAACCCTGATGGTGTCGAGCGCAGCGATCAAGAGGCTCCTCGTCGGCAGCACGTGGGGTTCTTCCGATTCAGCGCCATTCTGGTCGTTGAGACACTTCACCTACTTCTTTGCACAAGACTGCTTCTTCGCCTGGTGCAGGAGGCCACTGTCGGCCTTGGCCGGCACCTTGCTGTCGAACACCGTCCTGCGGTTGATGGGTTGTCGGATCGGGCGGCGAACCCTCTTCGCGACAGCGCTGCAGGCGTATGACTGGAACGCCGTGAGCTTTGGTGACGATTGCGTCGTAACCGGCCTGCTGCAGTATCACTCCATGGAAGACATGATGCTGAAGGTGAAGCGAACCCACGTCCGGGACGGCAGCGTCATCAACTTCGGCGCGACCGTTATGGGGGGCGCGGTGATCGAGCCCGAAACCACCATTCTGCCCTTGAGCCTGGTCCTCAAGGAGATGCATCTGCCTACCGCCACCTACGAAGGGAGCCCCACGGAGACTGTGAGCGAGTCTCACACCTCCGCGCCTCGTCCGGAGGCCGCACAAAACGAGCTGTCCGACAAGACATCTCGCCGCGTCACATGACCAAAGACCAATCCGAGCGAGTCAAGGACCTGTTCGCGGGAAGCACTCGCGATCTCACACCGGAATCTTCTCGCCACACGGCTCGAGTGCTCTTCGTGCCGACTTCGCGAGATCCCGAGGCCTCCAGGCTCTGCGCGTCGGTCCTTTCGGAGGCCGAGCAGCGGAGGGCGGATCGTTTTGCGGCCGAAGACGACAGGGCCCGATTCGAGCAGCGGCGGGCGTTTCGCCGCTTCTGCACCACCGCCGCGCTCGGATCGTCCCAACCCCTGTCGGCGATCCGGTTCGAGACGACCCAGAACGGACGGCCGTTCATTCCCGAGGCGCCGGATCTCTGGTTCAGTTTCTCGTCCTGCAGGCTGGGCATGCTCGGGGCCTGGTCGTCGACGCACGGGATCGGTGTCGACATCGAAGATCAAACGCGTGCGGTGGATGCTCCGGAGCTCGCTCGGCGGTTCTTCTCGGCGGCCGAGGCCGACGCGATTCGAGGGTTGGTTGGCGTGGAGCGCTCCGAGACGTTTTTTCGGTTCTGGACTCTCAAGGAAGCGGCGTTGAAGTCAATCGGGGAGGGTCTGCCTTTCGGCCTCGACGCCTTCGAGTTCGAATTGAAACCGGTACCGCGCATCGTCCAGGCTCCCGTCGAATTCGGCGGCCCCGCTCGATTCGGCCCTTCCTTCATCGAGGGCACGGACGCCTGCGGGGCTCTCGTCGTCCGGCGACTGGCTTAGGAACGGTGCCACATTCACAATTACACAATGTGAACGTGGCACCCATCTGAGGACTTTAGGGCTGATTACGAGCGTCTCGATCAGGATCCAGCCGGCGGAAGGGGAACGAAACCCGCGAATGGCTATAATCGTTAAACCGTTGGCACCTATCATTCTGCCGGAACAGTCCTGGAGAACATGAAATGAAGGTCTTCGTTCTCGGTGGCACTGGATTCATCGGGTATCACGCAGTGCGGGAGCTGCTCGATCGGGGTCACCAGGTCACGGTGCTCGCCCTTGATCTTCCAGACCCAGATTTACTACCAGGGGAAGTCGATATCCGACTGGCCAATTTCGATGAGTGCCCGGACGATGAGGTGAAGAAACTCCTCGAAGGGCATGACGGCGTTGTATTCGCCATCGGCCTCGACGATCGGCACGTACCCAAAGCCCCGGCATACGATTTTTTCTACGCCGCCAATGTGACACCCGCCGAAAGGTTTTTCCGGCTCGCCAGCGAGGTTGGAGTCCAACAGGGGACACTGTGTGGCTCCATGTTCGTCTACTTCGATCGCATCTGGCCCGGCATGAACATTGCCAGCAACCATCCCTACGTCCGAGTACGCAAGGAGCAAGCAGCGGCAGCCATCCAGGCCGCCAGCGGCATGACCGTCGCCATCTTGGAGCTCCCCTATATCTTTGGCAGCATGCCGGGCCGGACTCCCCTATGGGCTCCGTTGATCGACTACGTCCGGTCGCCGTGGCCACTGTTCTACACGTCAGGCGGAACCACGATGATCTCTGTAGAACACGTTGCGGAGGCCATCGCCGGTGCGATGGAGTCCAACCGGGTCAGCGGCTGCTACCCCGTGGGTGACGTGAACCTGACCTGGCGGGAGTTGCTGGCCAGCTTCGGCGGGATGGTGGGCAGGACCAAGCGTGTGATCACGGTTCCCCCGGCGGTCATGAAACCCGCCACGTGGCTCTACACGGTCATGAAGAGGCTGGCAGGCAATGAGCACGGACTCCAACCGGTCAAGTTCATGGATCTGCAAACTATCAATACCTTTTTTCGCGATGAGGACCTGCAGGCCTCAAGGCAGGCACTGCATTTCGGTAGCGGCGGGATCGAGCAGGCCCTCCGGGAGACGGTGGAGGCCTGCCTACCGCCTGGCACGGCCGGCGGCACAACCAGCGGCGCGGTGCCCTGAGAACACAGTAGGTACAGGGTGCCTGGCTTTAGGATCTTAGGAAGTGCACCGCGGTTTGTAGATGCTTGAATCAACTTCCTAAGTTCCCAACGCGGCAGAGCCGCAACCGAAATGCAGACTGTGGTGAGAAGGTAAGAAGGTCAGCGCTCGCTACGCTCGCTGTAAAAAGGCCCATCGCAACAGGGAACCAAGCGCCCTCACGCTGGAAGCGTGCCCACCTTCTCACTTTCTAACCTTCTAACTTCCTCACACCTAGCGTCTTACGTCTGACGTCAACCCGGCTGCCTCG
>Ga0164313_10001334_pt1 | contig 21780 bp, 13 predicted proteins | sample GuaBasSedimGuay4_FD_113735 | JGI IMG/M metagenome (GOLD analysis project Ga0164313, IMG submission 113735) | Subseafloor sediment microbial communities from Guaymas Basin, Gulf of California, Mexico - Guay4, Core 4569-4, 0-3 cm | ecosystem: Environmental > Aquatic > Marine > Hydrothermal vents... | reverse complement strand
TCTGATACAGCAATGTTTAGCAGGATGAACGAATTGCCCCCTGATTTTTTAACAGGAACATTTTATGGTCCTGTTTTTTTAATTGGGTTATTTTTATTTTTATCCTGGTCTGTTTTAGTTAGAATGGATGTCTGGCAACGAATACTTGCTGCAAAAGATGAGAAAACTGCTAAAAGAATGAGTTTTTGGTCGGGTATGGGAATGTTACCATTTTACATCATATTTCCAATGGTAGGGATAGCCATCCGATTAGTCCTCGATTATGATTTGGGTGCTGATGAAACTGCTGACGTGGCTTATCTTTTTATCGACAGACACAGTTCAGGAGTGCTTATGGGATTCGCTGTGGTAGGTTTGCTTTCTGCATTAATGTCATCAGGAGATAGTTTTTTAAATATTATCTCTATATCTGCTGTAAAGGATTTTGTAGGCTGGGGAAAGAAAAAAGGAGAAGTTTCGAAAGAAAAAGCCCATTTAATGATTCGGATAGCAACAATTATATTTGGTATCATTGCTCTATTTGTATCACTGGTATTTCCTAACATTGTTGACTTAATGGTAGTTGGTATATCAACAATAACCATTTTTGTACCCATTACATTATTTGCACTAATCAGTAAAAATGCCTTTGCATACCGGAAAGTAGCTCTTGCCAGTATTTTAATTGCATTTTTTATAAACCTCATATTGTTTATCTATGGTATCTTATACCCTGATCAGTTTCAGGCAAAATCATCGTTCGTACCGGCTTTCATCGTGGGAAGTTTAGTTATGTTTATTGGTGTTCTAATTTCAAAACCCAAAAAAATTGCTAATGAGTCTTAATATTTATACCGATGAATATTTTATGAAAGAAGCCTTGAAAGAAGCTGGTAAAGCTTTCGACAAAGATGAAGTTCCTGTGGGTGCAGTAGTGGTTTGTAACAACCAAATAATTGCCCGCGCTCATAACAGTACTGAATTGCTTACTGATGTTACGGCTCATGCCGAGATGCTGGCATTTACTGCTGCTGCAGACTATTTAGGAGGAAAATATCTTAGCAAATGTACTTTATACGTTACGCTTGAACCTTGTGTTATGTGTGCCGGAGCTTCGTACTGGACTCAAATAGGTAAAATCGTTTATGGTACTAAAGATGAGAAGAGAGGATTTCAACGCTTAGGAAAGAATATTTTGCATCCTACAACTCTAATTCAGGATGGCATTTTAGAATACGAATGCAAGAAAATCTTAGTAGATTTCTTTGAAAAAAAAAGAAATTAACCCTGCCAAATACCTAAATAATTGCGCCTCAATATCTTTACCAATATTAACAATTGTTAATAAGTGTTGTTGATTTAATGTTAATTTAAAGGCCTATCAGAATATTGCTTTGATAAAATATTAAAGTGTACATTTGCTTTAGCAAGTGAAGATAAAGGGCAGGTTTTAATGAGCCCGGAAAGTGAAGCTGGAATCGCAAGAGGAAATTGGAACTGACCACAGGAAAGAGAAGGAAGAAGCGCAAGTGGAATCCAAATCGGACCAGACGGAAACTTGAAAAAGGGACTGGGGCACGAAGAAGCAGAAGCGCAAGTGGAAGTGGATTCAAACTCAGAGAGGGAGCTCGCAAGGGAAACCACAATGAGGAACCGCATTAAAACAAGGTTTAAGGAAAAGCGGAATCGCAAGAGGAAGCCGGAACAAAAACCTGAAGAAAGGGAAAGCCTTACGGGGCGGAACCAAGTAAACAGCCATAATAACGCAGCTTGCCACTAGCTTCAACGCCACGGCAGCGAAGAAAGTGAACCGCGCAAAGATTCTCACGAATAGTTGCGCGGTTGTTTTTTATATGAATATGCTAAAAACTGATAACCCTTGTTAGTTGCAAATTAATATCCCTGCTTATTTCTTTTAAAATATTGTATTGGGAAATAAGATCATTAATTTCTTCATTATCTGCCGTTTTCATTAGTTCCAGTACTTTCCTTAATTGTTTGTCAACATGCTTTCCTTTTAACGAAAGCCAGGTGGTAACCACTAAAAAACTCAACTGGTCTTCTTCCTGCTTAACATATATTTTATTCTGCTTCCAGTTATCGCTTAACTGGTATGGTGTTGCCAATAGTTCAATAGCTTCCGAAGCAATTTTTGTTCGGGTATGATTTGTAAAAAAAGCTTCATTTAATTCAGCTTCATTTTCCCTGGCTTCAATAAATTCATTTATTATCTCATTGAAATTACTATTTGAAAAAGAAATTTGCTCATTTTTTAATTCCGAAAGGATAAAATCATCCACTCGTGTCTCAATATCTTGATCTTTTTCAGGATCATCCACAGTAATTATATTCTGAGAATATTGTATGAGCAGTCTCATTAACTGTTTTTCATTTGAACTTAAATCAAACGGATCAACTTCTATTTGCTGTTCAAGTGACTGTTTTGTTTCGGCATCAGCTATTTGAACATCCCGGGATTCTGATTGTTTTCTGAAACGCTGTCTGAGTCTTTTATTAAGCTCATTCATCAGGGTTTGTTCAGGCACTTCCATGATCGAGCTGCATTCCTTAATATAAACTGACCTGTTTATTCCATCCGGAATATGTGAAATAGTTTGAACGATCTCTTTTATCAACTCAGCCTTTTTTGAAGGGTCCCCAACAGTTTCGTCTAATAACAGATTAGTTTTAAAATCAATAAAATCCTTGGCCTGTGTTGTAATAAATTCTTCTATTTCACTTGTGCGGTGTTTTCTCACATATGAATCCGGGTCTTCTCCATCAGGGAACAAAACTATTTTCACATTCATCCCCTGCTCCAATATTAAATCAATCCCACGAAAAGAAGCTTTTATTCCTGCTGTGTCCCCATCAAACAAAATGGTAATGTTAGGAGTAAATCTTTTGACCAGCCTGATCTGGTCTTCTGTGAGTGACGTGCCTGACGAAGCAACTACATTTTCAATACCGGCCTGGTGTAAGGAGATTACATCAGTATATCCTTCAACCAGGTAACAATTATTTTGTTTGACAATTTCACTTCGGGAAAAATATAAACCATAGAGAACACGGCTTTTATTATAAATATCCGACTCAGGGGAGTTTATATACTTAGCTGTAGATTTCTCGGATGAAAGTATCCTTCCCCCAAACCCAATTACCTTTCCGGTTAAGTTATGAATCGGGAAAATAACCCTTCCCCTGAACCTGTCAATTAATCCACTGTCTTTATCAATACTTAATCCAACTTTTGTAAGGATCTCTTTTTTAAAACCGTTATCAATTGCATGAGTTGAATAATTGTGCCACTGATCAATTGAGTAGCCCAATTCAAACTTTTTAATAGTCGATTCCCTGTAATCACGCTCTTTCAAGTATGATAATGCAACAGACTTACCCTCTTCTGTGTCAGTTAAATTGTCCTGGAAGTATTTTGACACAAAGCTGTTTACAGCAAACATACTTTCTCTTTCATCAATGTCTTGCTGCATTTCAGGAGTAACCTCCTCTTCTTCAACTTCAATATTATATTTACCAGCAATATATTTTAAAGCTTCGGGATAGGAATAATGTTCATGTTCAATTACAAAGTTTATGGCATTACCGGCTTTGCCGCATCCAAAACATTTGTAAATACCTTTTGCAGGGGAAACTGAGAAAGAAGGTGTTTTTTCGTTGTGGAACGGGCATAAACCCAAATAATTTACTCCCCGCTTTTTTAAGGTAACAAAATCACCAATTACTTCCTCAATACGGGCTGTATCAATAATTCGTTGTATGGTTTCTGGTTTAATCATATAAAGAAATCATTATGCTAAATTAAAACAATTCTCGGGTGCATATATAGAGTACTAAATAAAAAACGGCCCTCGCGGGGCCGTTTTTAACCAAAAACCAACAATTATGAAATAAAGCAGAATTTTACCCGGTTTGCTGGGAGCAAACCTTTCTGATATATTTATATCATCAAATTCTGAGTTCAAAAGTATATCTTTTACTATTGTGCAAATGTTAAGCAAAATTAATAAGTGTTAATAAATGTTAAAAGCTGTAAATCAATTATTTGAAGGTTTAAATTTGCTATATGAATAAATGGTCAACCTTTATAATTATTAGCCTGGTTACATTTGCCACAATTGGTTTGATGGTAATACAGGTGGGTTGGATTAAGGATGCTGTAAAGGTAAAACAGGCTGTATTCTTAAGGGATCTTGACCAGGCAATGACTAATATTATATATGAACTCGATAAACTAAGGCTTGAAGATAGATTAAGAAGGCAAAGAATAATTTATAAGCAAAATCAAGGTATTTACGAACTGTATGATTCACTTAATCATATACTGGCAACAGGGGTAGGCAATATCAAAACCATTTCAGAGATTAATTATATCCTTAAAAAAACAAATAAAATAGTTAATCGTGCTAACTGGCAATTATCAATTAATACTACTGAAAATGAGCCGGGAAGTTTTCTTGTAGCCAATAAAAACTTGATTGATTCAATAATAACCAATCAACTTAAAAAACACAATATAAAAACAACGCATGAGTTTGGAGTATACAGTCCTGCAACCAACTCAATGCTGGTACAAAGAACAGGCACATACCCTGATAAATTACTCAAGGAAAGTTATGTTTATGACCTGGCCCCCATAACTTCTTTATTTGCACCTCCTAATAAGCTGTTGTTGTATTTTCCTAATGAAAAAAGTTTTATTGTAAGGCAGTTATGGAAACTATTAGCAATTTCCATTTTCCTTTTTATTGTAATTATCTTTTCATTCTCATTTAGTATTTATATAATAAACAGGCAAAAAAAACTGTCATTGATGAAGAATGACTTCATAAATAATATGACACATGAATTCAAAACGCCCATATCAACAATAGCTCTTGCCTGCGAAGCGTTAAAAGATGAAGACCTGAGAAAAACATCTGATATTTACGACAGCTATATTAGCGTAATTGGTGAAGAAATCGGACGTTTAAAATCAATGGCAGAACAAATTTTGCAAACAGCAATAACTGACAAAGGACAATTAAAACTTAAAAAAACTGTAGTTGATGTAAATGAATTAATTATAAATGCGGTGAGCAGTAAAAAAATGGCCGCTGAAAAAAAGGGTGGAATGATCGAATTGCAATTAAAAGCGACTACTTCAAATGTAAAAGCCGACACTGTTCACCTCACCAATGTTTTGATAAATTTGATTGATAATGCTTTAAAATATACCCTCAACAAACCCTATGTTATTATCAATACTATTAATAAGGATCATGAAATACTTATTAGGGTTCAGGATAATGGTATTGGTATTAATAAGTCGAATCAGAAGAAGATATTTGAAAAATTATACAGAGTTCCCACAGGGAATGTACATAATTTCAAAGGATTTGGAATAGGCTTAAATTATGTAAAGGCCATTCTTGATCTCCATAAAGGAAGTATTCAGGTAGACTCTGAATTAGGCAGAGGTTCTACATTTACTATTTTATTACCTTTAAAATAAATACTTATGAAAAAGAAAATAAAAATACTTTTAGCCGAAGACGATAAAAACCTGGGAAGTGTATTAAAAACTTACCTTGAAGTAAAAGGCTTTCAAACAACTCTTGCCGTTGATGGAAAAGAAGCATTGGAGTATTTTAAAAGAAATGAATTTGATTTTTGTATCCTCGATATCATGATGCCTGTTATGGATGGGTTTACACTTGCGAAAGAAATCAGGAAACTGGATAAAGCTATTCCATTCCTGTTTTTAACAGCTAAATCAATGCAGGAAGATAAAATTCAGGGTTTTGAATTAGGTGCAGATGACTATCTTACCAAGCCATTCAGTATGGAAGAATTGCTGATGAGAATTAAAGCAATTATGCGCAGGGTTGAAGAAGGTAAAGATCAGTCGGATGACAGAAAATTCACATTTGGGCAATATCTGTTTGATTATAACCGCCAAATGTTGATGCTGGGCAAGAAACAGCAAAAATTAACTTCGAAAGAAGCTGAGCTGTTGAAGCTTTTATGTGAAAATAAAAATAATGTGCTTGACCGGTCGGTTGCTTTAAATAAAATCTGGTTTGACGACAGCTATTTCAACGCAAGATCGATGGATGTGTATATAACCAAACTACGGAAATACTTAAAAGGTGATCCCACAGTGGAGTTAATCAATGTTCATGGTGTAGGCTTTAAACTGGTCGCACTTTGATAATTATTTCTTTTCTGGAAAAGTTGAGTATAAACCAAGTGGTAAAGTATCTGATTTTATAATATTCCAGAAATTATCAGACCCCGGCCCCTTATCTTTATTTGAAAGAACAATCAGTGTTCTATGGTATCTCATATCTCGGATATAAAATGTACGAAATCCTTTCCACCAGCCAAAATGGTACACCGTGCTGTCCATACCATCTTTTAACCGCCAGCCAAAACCATAATTATTTTTACGCCTCCAATATGTTGGACTGCCCGGCATAAACGCTTCTTTTAATACTGAATCCGGTAAAAGGGTAAAATGATCCAGTGCCTGATCATATTTATATAAATCATCAACTGAAGTATAAACACCCTTATCTCCCATTACTCCATTTAAATATTCATTCGTCATCTCACGCCATCGCCATCCGCGGTGATAATAACCTGGAACACCCTCTTCAACATATAGTGTTACGCTAGTATCATATCTCATGTTATAAATAAAAGTACTATCCATACCAAGAGGTTCAAAAATCCGATCTTTCATGAAATCTTCAAAATGCTTTCCGGATACATCTTCAATAATATTAACTAATAATGCGTAATTGGTATTGCAATAATGAAATCCCGTATTTGGCTTGAAATACCGATCAGGCCTGTACTCTACAAATAAATCTATTACTTCATCATTATCTAAGGGAATTTTTTTATTAGTCCAATGATCCTGTGCAATACTCATATACCGTGGCAAACCAGAACGGTGTGTTAAGAGCATTCGGATGGTAACACCATCATAAGGAAATTCAGGAATATACATTCTGATGCTATCATCATAATTCAATTTACCATCATTTTTAAGTATCATGATGGCCATTGCTGTAAACATCTTCGAAACCGAAGCTAATTGAAACACATCAGAAGTGAAAAGTGAATCTCTTTTTCTTCTTACATTTTGATATCCATAAGCCTTTTTTAAAATTACTTTGCCCTTTTCAGTATAAAGCACATTACCGTTAAAACCTGTTAACCTGACAAGCCGTTGAAATTTTTTATTAAGTTCTTCAGCTTTTTCAGCAATGATTACACTATCGGCATCTCTAACTAAGCTTAAATTAACTTTCGGTACATCCTCCACAGATTCTGTTTCGGTATTACAGCCCGAACAACCCGCCAACATGAAGATGAAAGGGGATAGCAATAAGATTAAAAGGTATCTATACGGTTGCGACAAAATGTAATATATTAAGCCAGCAAATTTATGGAATAAGCTCTTTGAAATATGTTAATAAATGCAAAGACTACAGTATTTGTTAACAGAAGAAGAAATACAGGAAAAAGGACAACTGTTTCAGTCCGGTTTTTCTTCATTGCCGATACAGAAGCTGTCTAGAAAGTTAAATATTATTTGAAAAAGATTAGAATCCTGCTTTGTGTAACCCTGCCTGCGGCAGGTAGGTTTGAGTGTCCTTTGTGATTCTTTGTGGTTCAATTCTTTAAAATTTTACCACAAAGTCGCACAAAGTCAGTCACGAAGGAACACAAAGACTTTTTAGACAGCTTCTATAAACAGATAGATGTTTTTGATTTTTTAGCTTAAATTATAAACTTAAGCCAGTGACGTACCTTTGTTCCTTAGCCATTTCAAAGCTTCTCGTTCACTTAAACCGGATAATGTATTTTCTTTTACAAATTGAATTACAAAATCAGGATTTGTTTTTGAATATTCGCGTAGTGCCCAGCCAATGGCCTTCCGAATAAAAAACTCATTGGAAGAAGAAAGAGATTTAATAAATGAACTAAGTAGGCTTGTATCTGTACTGGATTTATATTTTAATTGAAATAAAAGACAGGTACGTTGCAACCACATATTATCAGAATTCATCCATCTTGTTGTCAGCTTTTGAATGCTTTCAGGAAATTGCTTGAAATAAGAGCCTGCTAAGTGAGCTGCAATAAAATCGGCGGTATCCCACCATGATTTATTTGTAATCATGTACTCGTACAATTCAATAATTTCTTTTTCAACTTTCTTTTGCTTCTTGCCAAGGAATTCCATAACAAAGTATTGGTACTCGCGTTGAGGAGCATTCCAACACCATTTCATAATTTCCGTTTTATTTTCTTCTGGAATTAAGCCATATTGCTTTTTAAACCGACCGTAAATTTCTCTTCTTAAAAGTGAGTTAATACCCAAAAACTCAAATTTATCCTTCATGTACTTTTGCATCTGAACTGCATTTTCCGGGTCAGCATGCTTTTTAAACTCAGTTTCCAGCGGAAGGATGTAATCGGGTATTTTCAACAGGAAGTTAATTTATGATCAATATTCTTTCGGAAGTGATCTGTTGTCCATCTTCAAATACTTCGGCAATCAATATTCCTGCAACCTGATCAGATGGTTCCCATCTCCATATTGTTTTTTTGCCATTTACCACAATGGTCTTCATTAATACACCCTTTTCATTATAAAAACGGATGGTATATTTACCTCTTGTGGCAAATTCAATGTTTAATTTATTTCTTGCAGGGTTTGGATAAAACCTGACCTTTTTTGCATTTGTCTTCTCCGAAATACCAACAAGCTGCTTATCCCAAACTGCAGTAGTATATTCGCCCAATTGCAAATCCTCAACATATACATACCCGATATTCCAGTTACCTACCCTGTTTTGAGGAACATAATACCAGTCATTTCGTGGATGATCTCTATATAGAATAACCAATGAGTCATTTTCGTTCAAAATAAGTTCATTATCCAGCCCTGTTAATGCATCATAATAAAACCTGCCCTGGGCCTGAAAATCATCAGATAAAACACCATCTATTTTCCAATACCTGTTTGGAGAAATTCGTAAACCTTCAACAGGAACTTTTAATGAATCAGCTGCCACATAATTATGCGTTGCCTGAATTAAAATAGAGTCTGTTAGGTTTTCTATTAAAACTTTAAATATTGTTTCAGGAAATTTATATTCCTCAGTCTGATGAAAAAATTTATAATTGTCAATAGTCGCATCATTGGTTTTTTCGAATGGGTCGAGTAAAACAGCCAGAGGTTCAAAATCGATAATTTTAACTGAATGGCCTGTTTTTCCTGAAAAATGAATGGTGTCGCTTATAAAATCAAAATTATCTTTTATAAAGGCTACTTCTATAATGTTTTCATCACCCAGGTAATCAAATCCGAATCGTTTTTGTTTTAGAAAAATATCCACTATAAAACTTGCATCTCCTTCCGTAATTTGGGCTGAATCAATACTAAAATGAGGAGAGCCGGGTGTAAATACCCAGTTTTCAAAAAATCCATTCATGTCAATTTCTGTGTGCGAAGTAAGAAAATCACGCATATCGTATGAAGAAACAGATTGGAAAGAAAACTGATTGAGATAAGCGGTAACAGCATCAGAAAAAAGCGAATCACCAAGGTATGCTCTAAGTGTATTCACTACCGTTCCTCCTTTGTCGTATGCTGTTTTACCATAGGTTACATTTTGCGGAATATCATTGAGGGGCCAAAAACCTCCATCGATAATATGAGCCTTTTTAAGGACATCATTATGCATATCTCGCATTTGCATTTTAAACGATTCTTCAGAATACAGTTCTGATTGATAATACAATTCGCAGAATGTCGCCCAGCCTTCATTTAACCACATGTCTTCAGCTGAAGAACAGGTAACTTCATCACCAAACCACATATGCGACAATTCGTGGGTAAGTAATGATTCGTAAGAAGTATTGCCATTTATTGCAAAATGTGGATAAGCAATATTAGTTGCATGTTCCATTGCACCAATTGCTGTTGACACATACCCTATTCTTTCAAAAGGATAAGGCCCAAATTTATCTTCAAAGAATGCAAGTATTTCATGTAGATTCACAAATGAGCCTGCTACTTTGGCAGTGTCAGATGGACGGGTGTATATATTTATAGGAATATCTCCCTCTAATCCCTGGTAAATATCTTCATAGAGTACATAATCGCCAATAGCTACTGATTCCAGATATGTGGGTATTGGATGCGATATTTTCCAGTGCCATGTTGTTGTACCATCACCATTATCGATAGTCTCCACCAGGATTCCTCCTCCAACACCTGTTTTTTCGTTCTCAAGGGTAACATATAAATCATAAGATGCCCTATCAGTAAAATTATCAACACATGGAAACCATGTCTTCCCTAAATTATGAGGTATTGATTCAAAACCAACTCCTAAATTAAAAGCATAGTTCCCACTAAAATGAAAGCCACCCCAATTTTCATGGAATGGCTGGCCATGATAATATACTCCAACTAATAAAGTGTCGCTTCTCAAAACGGGCCATGCGGCTGGAATCCGAATAACATTCCCGATATGTGAAAAAGTATGAAGAGAACCATTAACGAATACCGAATCAACTGTTAAATCCTGTAGTTCAAAAGGTATGTATTCCAGGTTGTTGATAAGCGGTATAATCCTGATTTCTGTATAGGCAGAAATAGATTGTTCATCAGTATCAATATCATTTAAATGAATACTATAATGAACTGCACGGATAGTATCACCAATGTCATTTTTAAATTTTTGATTAGTCTGTGCAAATAATATTTGTCCCAGGAAAAGGCTCCATAAAAGAATAACAATACGATACATAAGAAAATTTTAAGTTGCAAAACTAGTGTTTTTCATTATCAGTCAGAGCAATACAATTGGAATGTTCATTTTTGAACAATTTATGTATCTAACTGAACATAGAAATTTATTTTCTTTTAACATAATTTAAGTATTCTTTTGATGTTCAAATGTTTATATTTATGGCATATTTTTGGATAACACAATTTCTTAAAACACCAAAAAAATAATCATGGACAAGAAGTCAATAAGCTTACTGATACTCCTGGGAATGGTATTATTCAGTATTAATATCGCAGCACAAGAACTTTGGTCATTAGAAAAATGCATAAACTATGCATTTGAGAACAATCTGCAGATCAAGCAAAGTGTTTTGGATGCTGCCTCCTCTGATCAGGACCTCAGGCAAAGCAAACTGAATATGGTTCCTTCACTTAATTCGGGATTATCACAGAACTATCGCTGGGGGAGAAACGCTGATCCACAGACCAACGTTTATGCAACAAAACAAACTCAGCAATTTTATGCTAACCTTAATTCTGAGATTACCCTGTTCGACGGTTTGCAGCAGATAAACAATGTAAGGCAAAAACAATTTGATTACCTGGCAAAAAAATATGACTCAGACAAAATCCTGAATGATATCTCGCTTAACATTGCTGCCAGCTATCTGTTAATATTGTTCAACCTTGAATTGGTAAATAATGCACAGCGACAGGTCGATATTTCAGATGAACAGATTGACCGGACCGAAAAACAGGTTGAAGCCGGAGCTATTGCAAAGGGTAGTTTATATGATATTCAGGCACAGGGTGCAAGCGATCAGGCCAATTTAATAACCGCAAAAAACAACTTATTGTTATCCTATCTTGACCTGATGCAAATGCTCGATATTGAAGCAACTACGGAGTTTGATATTGAAAAACCTCAACTTGAGATCACCGAAACACCAACACTACTACCTCCGGAGATAATTTTTAACAAAGCTGTAGAAATAATGCCGGAGATAAAAAGTGCTGAATATTCTGTCCAGAGTGCAGAACGGGGTCTGGCGATAGCTAAAGGGATGCGGAGTCCACGGCTTTATGCCACAGGCCAATATGGTTCAACTTTTTCTGATCAGATATATACTGTTGAAGGTTCGGACCCCGTAACCGGCTTACCCATTTTCGGTGATGACGTTAAATCATTCTCCAATCAAATGACAGACAACCGTTTTGGATCATTGTATTTTGGACTACAGATTCCTATTTTTAATGGATTCCAGGTTTCAACAAATATCAATAAAACAAAAATTTATAAAGAAGTTGTTGATTTAAATCTGGAAATTGAAAAAAACAGACTGCGAAAAAACATCGAATCTTCATATGCTGATGCAATTGCTGCTTATCAGACATATATTGCAAGAAGCAAGTCAGTTGAAGCCTTTAAAGAATCCTTCAAATACACTGAAGAAAAATTTAATGTAGGCATGGTTAATTCAACTGATTACAACGTTTCAAAAATCCAATTAAGCAATGCTGAATCAGACCTTGCTTCGTCGAAATATGATTATATTTTCAAAACTAAAATTCTTGATTTCTATCTGGGGAAAAGCCTGACATTGACTGACATTGCAACCCTGCAAGAATAATTTCACTGTAAGGTTTATTATTATCTTAATTAAAAGTAATTTTATTGCTTTATTTTAACGAAACACCAATTTGTAATGGCAATACCAAAAAAAAGAAAACTCTGGCTTTTTATTGCAGCAGCAGTAGTTGTAATAGTAATTGTTGCATTAGTAGTTAAAAAAAGTCAAAATACAAAGAGCACCAAAGTGGCAACAGAAATTGTTGAGACACGGACGATTGTTGAAACCGTTTCTGCCAATGGGAAAATTCAACCGGCCAAGGACATAAAAATCAGTCCTTATATTTCAGGGGAGGTCATTGAATTATTTGTTAAAGAAGGTGATTTTGTTGAAAAAGGCACACAACTTGCTAAAATTGATCCTGAAATATACATCTCAAATTATGAAAGGGTAGAGGCATCATACAAAACAGCCCAGGCAAATGAAGCCAATGCTAAAGCCAGGGTTGCTCAAAGCGAGTCACAATTTACAAAAGCCCGGCTCGATTTTAACCGTAGTAAAATACTTTGGGAAAAAGAAGTTATTTCGGATGCTGATTTTGAAACAGCAAGTTCAACATTTGAAGTAGCCAAAGCTGATGTAGTAGCAGCTGAAGAAAGTTATAAATCGAGTCAGTTCCAGGTTAGCAGCGCACGTGCTTCATTAAAAGAAGCCAGAGAAAACCTGAACCGTACAAGTATTTATGCACCAAACGATGGTACCGTTTCTAAATTAAGTGTTGAAGAAGGAGAACGAGTTACAGGTGCATCACAATTTTCGGCAGGAACAGAAATTATGCGAATTGCTAACCTCGACATTATGGAAGTAAATGTAGAAGTGAACGAAAACGATATTGTTCGTGTGACCCTTTTCGATACTGCCATAATTGAAGTTGATGCATACCTGGACCATGATTTTAAAGGGATAGTAACGGAAATTGCTACTTCAGCCAATACCTCAGGTGTAAGTGCTGACCAGGTAACTAATTTTGATGTGAAGATAACCATGTTGAAAGATTCATATGCAGAGCTCATTAAGCCAGATGCCCCCATTCCGTCTCCTTTCAGACCTGGCATGTCGGCTACAGTCGAAATTCAGACTGAAACGGCCCCAAACATTCTAACCATCTCAATACAAGCGGTTACAACAAGAGCCGACACAACCGGAAGAATAAAATCAAGCCGGGAAAAAAGAGAAGAAATGCAAGGTAAAGAAGAGGCAGATGTTAAAAATGACGAAAAAATTAACGAGTACGTTTTCGTGTATAAAGATGAAACTGCCAAACTTATAAAAGTTGAAACAGGTGTTCAGGACAACACCTATATTCAGATTACAGAAGGATTGGACGAGGGAGATGAGGTTATTGTTGCACCATATCGTGCAGTTTCCAAAACGCTTAAGAATGGTGATGAAGTAGAAAAAGTTAAGAAAGAAGATCTGTTTAAATCGGAAGATGACTAATTCGAGTTTGTCCATAATGTCCGCTATCTTCGTTACGCTTGTGCTGAAAACAAACATTTACAAAAGTAAACTTATTGTTATTCAGCACTTCGCAAGCCTCGGTAACGAACATTCTGAACTAAACTCTCGACTTTATGGACGGACTCTAGTACAAATAGTCCATTAAATTTTAAATCAAATCATAAAAATTGGCTGTTATTCTAAATATTGAGACCTCAACAAGGGTTTGTTCTGTTGGCTTAGCTGTCGATGGGATCATAAAATCCATAAAAGAATCTCATCTGGCAAATTCACATGCCGAATTAGTCACCCTGTTTTCAGAAGAAGTAATCAGCAAAGCAGCTTATGAACTTTCAGATATTGATGCGGTATCTGTTAGTATGGGGCCAGGATCATATACAGGATTGCGAATAGGAGTTTCAACTGCAAAAGGATTTTGTTATGCGCTGGATAAACCATTAATTGCTATCAATACACTAAAAGCCATGGCTGCAGGGATGATTGAAAATGAGAAAACGCCTGAGGACTTTTTGTACTGCCCCATGATTGATGCAAGACGCATGGAAGTGTATGCAGCTTTTTTTGATGGGGATTTAAATGAAATCAAAAAAACAGAAGCTGTCATTGTAGATGAAAATTCATTTAGCGAATTGCTTTCAGCCAACAAAATCATTTTTGCCGGGGATGGTGCACCAAAATGCAAGGAGGTATTAAGCCATCAGAAAAACGCTGTTTTTAAAAATGATTTTAACCCTTCAGCCGCTTTTATGGCAAAACTTTCGGAGCAGAAATTCAGCAACCAGGATTTTGAAGATTTGGCCTATTTCGAACCTTTTTACCTGAAAGACTTTGTAGCCGGAGTTCCTAAAGTAAAAGGATTGAAATTATGAGCACATAGCCCAAAATCTGAAACAATTTCTTCCGAAGGAATGACAATGGGGTAATGTAGATTAGAGCGTATTTTTTTGTTTTAGACGAGGAAATAAAAATAAATTTTGTGCAGAGTTTAATTTATAGTTTCTCATAAATCTCTTATCCTTAATTATCAACAAAGTGCTCATCGCCAAATACAGCAAGACCGCCAAGTGCTGTCTCTCTGTACAAACTGGGTATATCTTTTCCTGTTTCTTTCATAACTTTTGTAACCACATCAAAACTTATAAAATGTTTACCATCAGACAGAATGGAGTACCGCGCCGAATCAAATGCCCTTACAGCACCATGTACATTTCTTTCGATACATGGTATCTGAACCAATCCCTTTATGGGGTCACAGGTTAAACCCAAGTGATGTTCTAATCCCATTTCAGCGGCATATTCGATTTGTGAAGGAGAGCCACCGGCTATTTGTGTAGCTGCAGCTGCGGCCATTGCGCATGCTGTACCAACTTCTCCCTGGCATCCAACTTCGGCACCTGAAATTGAGGCATTATGTTTTACAATATTTCCGATTAATCCGGCAGTTGCCAGTGCCCTGATAATTTTATCATCATCAATTTCAAAATGCTCCTGGCTAATTTTTAATACAGCAGGTAGTATCCCACAAGAACCACATGTAGGGGCAGTAACTACTTCACCACCTGAAGCATTTTCTTCTGAGACCGCGAGTGCATAAGCGAAGATCTTACTAATAGTTCTTGCATGATCACGCAGACCCTTTGATTTTGAATAATAAGAAGCTGCTTTTCTCTGTAGTTTTAAACCACCGGGAATAAGTCCTTCGTTTGTAAGTCCATTGGAAATAGCCTTCTTCATTACTTTCCAAACTTTAAAAAGATGTTCTTTTATTTCGTCTCCTTCGGTTTCAAAAACAAGCTCCCAAAAGTTTTTTCCTGTGTCCTTGTAATAATTTAAAACATCTTGCATATTGCTTTGTTTGTAAATGAACTCCGGCTTTGTATTCTTGTTTTTGTCATCTACGATTTTTCCGCCGCCAACACTATAAACCAACCATTTGTCAGGAGTATAGTTTCTATCAGTTACTTCAAATTCTAATGCATTGGGATGAAATTCTTTAGCTTCATCCTTTTTCCAAACTATATCAACCTTTGCCGGTTTTAACTCATTAATTACAGCAATATCAGTCAGGTGCCCTTTTCCTGTTAATGCAAGACTACCAAACAAAGTAACTTTAAAAGATTTTGCTTTCGGATGCTTACTTTTATATAGTTGGGCCGCCCTGTCTGGCCCCATGGTATGACTACTTGATGGGCCTCTTCCAATTCGAAATAATTCTTTTATTGATTCCATTTATAAAACTTTATTATTCGGCAGAATACTTATCCTCTATCTTGTCAATTTGTATTTTCTGCACCGGTAATGGAACAGGGATACCTGCTTCGGCCAGCGCTTCATGTGCATTCACAGCAATATCGCTTTTTGTACTCAAACTCACATTAAACTCCACCCAGCAATAGAGGGTGAAATCAAGTGAAGAACTACCATACCCATTGAACATAGCCATTGGAGCAGGAAAATCAAGTGTGTTCGTGTGTTTACCGGCAACAGTTTTTAGAATTTCAATAACTTCTTTTGGGTTTGCGTCAAAAGCAGTACGAATGGGGATAACCAGTCGGCGCTTTTGGTCAGTCAATGTCCAGTTAACCACCCTGTTGGAAATTAATATGCCATTGGGGATAATTACTTCCGAACCATTCCATGTCATAATTTTACTTGCACGCACACCTATTTCCATAACTGTGCCAATGTCCTGGTCAACTTCAATTACATCACCCACGTGGATGGGTTGTTCAAAAGAAAGGATCAAACCGGCAATAAAGTTCAGGACAATATTTTGTAAACCAAAACCAATGCCAACTCCAAGCGCTCCTGCCATAAACCCAAACTTATCCATATTTATACCAATGGCGTCAAGAGCAAGATAAACACCAAAAGCCACAATAATATAGCGGATTAACATCGATATGGCCTCAGGAGTTCCACGAGATAAACGGGAATTAACGACCCATTCATCTTTAAAAATATTTTTGATAAACCGTATAATGATATAGGTAAAAAAGACGATCAGGATAAACCGAATAATACCTCCGATGGAGATTGGTACCGTAGAGATCATGAATTCTGTATCCATCAGGTTTCCTATCCAATTCTGAAAAGGCCTGTACAATCTGAAAAAAATAAGGGTTCCAATGAACCATAAAATAAATGCCACCCAATTTATTAAAGGTCTTACGTACTTATCAATCAGGCTCCTCAATTTCTCAAACATCGGAATCGACTGTGTATGCTTGCCTTTAATGAATAGTATCATCATACTGTTTAGTATAATAACACCGGTAACGATGATGGAACTGAAAGTGAGTGTCCTAATCGTAGAATTCAGCAGGAAACTGGAAAGCTTCACGCTTCCTATGATATCAGCAATAAAAGCAATAATCATCAACAGAGCGAAAATTGTCATGAAAAGCTTAAGAATTCTATATCCAATTTGTCTTAAACCAAATTCATTCTTCATTTTAAAAATGAAATAGACCAGGTATAAAACAGCGACACTCTGAAACAAAATGATTATGCGATTGGGAAGGGAGTTACCAGGGAGAAAATCCTGGAAGAAATTGACAATAAAAAGAATCAATAATATGATTACAGGAATTCTGAACTTTTTTGTGATCAAAATTGGCAGGAGTACAGCCGATGAGATAATCATAAGTAACAGAAAAAAGCTTCCCAGCATCAACGGACGGTTTGAATAGAAGAATATACTGATTATAATACTGATAATCAGCGAAGAAAAAAACGGATGCCTGATGATGACCCCAGCCTGGGTTTCCCTCCGGCTGTCCATATCCAGTTCTTCAGTTGGCCACATCCTTCCGAGCAGAACGAAACCAATCATCAATCCGATAATAAACAAAAGCTGAAGAATGGCGATGCTGCTGTTCGATCTCAGGTATATTTTCAGGATATCAAAGTTTTCATTTAGATTTTTTTTAAGATCAGTTTGAAGATGTATTATATTGGATGTACTGTCATTTGCAGACCAGATTGGTTTAGAGTCAATAATAAAATAATTAGACTGGAAGATCTTTTGTTCTGCTTCCAGCAGCCGTACCATATCATCAATAAATATGATCAGTTGTGATTGCCTTTTTTGGATAATGTAAAGGCTGTCAGACCTGGCATTTGTGGTTATAAGAGCCAGGTTTAATGATTTAATAACGGTGTCGGTGCTTTTCTGAATTTCCGTAGGATAGTTTTCCATAATAAGAAGTTCCCGGATATTCTGCCACTGCCCCAACTCAGCATTTAATTCCGATTGAACGGCTTCCAGATCGCTCACACGATTTTTTACTGTATTAATTAAGGTACGAAATTTACTACCATAATTATTCCATGCTCTCAGAAGGTTTTCGAGTCTTTGGTACGACATTGTGTGCAAGTCATCCATAATTTCTTCCTTGTCAGCTTGCAGAGATAAGGTATACTCCCGTACTATCAGGTCAACATTTAGAATATAATCATCAGTCTTGACAATATCAGAAATTTCAATGAGCCGGTTTGAAAGTTTGGTAATATTGGTGGAAATCTCACTAGGAGATATCAGTATTTCTTTAGTTTCCAGTGAATCGTTTTCAAGCGTGGTTTCCTGGGCATGTAAGCCACCAAAAACAAAAACAAACAATAGCAAGAGTATGTATTTATGCATAATTTATTGAAGTATTTAGTTCAAAGATATGCAAACTCCTTATTCATCATCAGAGAGGAAACCAAACATTTCTCTCTATTAATTCAATAAAAAATATCCTGTTAAGCAGCTTTAGCTGGAGCTGGCTCAAGCGGTTCCTTCTTCAAATTAAAGAAGATTGCATACAAGGCCGGTAAAACAATAATTGTAAGAAGAAATGATACAAATAAACCTCCCATAATTGTGGCTGCCATTCCACCAAACATTGGGTCAGGTAAAAGTGGAATCATACCCAAAATAGTTGTGCCGGCAGACATAGAAACAGGAATTGTCCTTGATCTGGCAGCTACAATTATGGACGCATATTTTGTCCTCCCATTTGCAGTTACTTCTTCATCTGCCTGATCTAATAATACAATGCCGTTTTTAATAACCATCCCCACCAGTCCCAACAGACCAAGAATAGCAAAGAAACCGAAAACGAGCCCTGTTGGTAAAAATATAAAGGTAACACCTATCATAACAAAAGGAACCAAAAGCACTACCATGGCTGTTTTCTTTAAATCACCAAAATGTAATACTAAAACTGTAAGGATTATAAGAATCGTGAGCAACATATTCGACATAATAGCATTTGTTGAATCAGTCTGATCTTCATAAATACCATCCCACCATAAGGTGTATCCCGGAGGTAATTCAATGGCTTCTATTAGCGGGAAGAGCTTGGCCTGAGCATCTTTATTTCCTACTCCGGGCTCAAGTTCGCACTGGGCTACAATACTTAACTCCCTGTTATATTTTCTGATGTTCATTGCTTCCCAGGTTAATTTAAGATCATCAGTAACTTGTTCAAGTGCTACTATCGAACCACCGGCATTCATAACCGGAATACTAGCAAAGTTACTGTAATCATAATCATTGCGATTTACATCTTTCAACACAATAGGTAATACCCAGTCTCCTTCACGATATTCGCCAATTCGCTGGCCATCTGTTACCCTCTGAATGGCTGTTGCCATTTCAGTTCTTGTAACATTCGCAATCCGGCCTTTGTTCTGAGAATATATAGGTTCTATTTTAAAGGTTCTTTCACGCCAACTATCTCTAACACTATTAACCATTGGTTCAGCACGCATAATTGCTTTAGCCTGATCAGCTAAATCACGTAAGACCTTCTCGTCAGGACCATCGAAAGTAGCTTCTATTACCGCATCAGGATAAGGGGAAACTTTGTACTTATGGAATACTGCCATGGCATCAGGATAATTATTTAGTACATGCTTTCTAAATAAAACCATTACCGAATCAGCAGCTTTATAATCATCACATTCAATTACCAGGTTTGCATAATGAGAACGTGGGCTCCATGAAATTGTAGCAAGATAGTAACGCAAAGGAGGTGCACCTATACTTATGGAAACATTTTGAATATCATCACGTGCAAGCAGGAACTTTTCCATTTTAACCATATCTCTTTCCACCGTATTAATGTCTGTACCCTGTGGCAAGAAATAATCTACTTTAAACTGTTTCTTATTAATTGCAGGGAAAAAATCTTGTTTTACATCTTTGAAAAAATAAAAACTTGCAAAAAGTAAGACTACGGCAATACCAATAGTTAGCCATCTCTTGGCAACCACACCTTCCAAAAAGGCAGTAAGTTTTTGGTAAAATGGTGTGTTATAAGGATCTTTTGTAGCAGCACCTGTTGTTTCTTTTAATATACTATCACCAAATACTGTTGTTTGGGTGAGGGCAAATAACCAACTAAGCGCTAAGGCTATAGCAAGCACAACAAATAGTGGCTTAATAATTTCAGCCGTATTGTTAGGTGCAAGGTAAAGTGGGAGAAAAGAAATAACAGCAATAAACGTGGATGCCAATAATCCCCATTGTGGAATTGTGGCCCCATCTAAAAGGGCCTTTCTTCGTTTCACACCCATCGCAACTGATGTTTGTGCATTGCTGGTTACAACAATAGCGTTATCAACCAACATACCCATGGCTATAATTATAGCCGCAAGTGAAGTACGGTGCAACTCTATGTCGGCTGGCATCATAAACATCAAGGTACCTGCAATTGTAAAAAGCAAACTCGAACCTATCAGTATTCCTGCCCGGGAGCCCATAAAAATAAGGATTAGCAGAACTACGATGGCAATCGAAATACCAAGGTTTATCAGAAAGCCATTATTTGCTTCAACGGCAATTTGATCTTCATGGTAAACTCCGTTAATTTCAATACCGTGTGGCAGTAACTCATTAATTCTCTCTAATTCTGCAGATACTTTAGCCCCCATTTTTACTGAATTACCACCAACTCTGGTGGCAACTCCAATACCAATAGCTGGTAAGCCATTCATCCGCATTTTTGTTTTTGGAGGATCTACATAATCTCTTTCAACTGAGGCAAGGTCGGTAAGACGAATCTGATTTCCTGACTTTCCAGTAATAACAAGATTTTCAATTTCTCCGAGTGATTGAAATGTACCAACAGCATCAACGCGTATCTGAAGGTTTCCGGTCTGTAATTGGCCTGAATTTACCAATTGATTTTGTTTTGTTATCGCCTCTTGTATATCCGAAGGAGTAACACCTGCATTACTTAACTTTTGCTCACTTATATAAACATTTACTATCCTGTCCTGGATGCCAAACAAACTAACTTTGGAAACATCTTCTATTGTTACCAGTTTCTGTTTGATGTATTGGGCATAATCCTCCAATTCATCAAAGGAAAATCCTTCATCCGAAGTAAGTGTATAGTATATCCCAAATACATCACCAAAATCATCATTTACCATTATGGTACCTGCTTCTTTTGGTAATTGGGGTTGAACATTAAGGACCTTTCTTCTCATTTCATCCCAAATCTGTTGAAACTCCTCTCCGGCAATGGACTGATACATACTTACATGTACGTAACTATAGCCTGGCTTGGATTCAGATTTAATCCAGTCCACTAAAGGATGAGACTGAACTTCACGTTCAATGATCTCTGTAACCTGTTCCTGTACTTCATATTGACTTGCTCCGGGATAATTAGTTGTTATAATCATTTCCTTAACAACAAAAGGAGCGTCTTCTCTTTTACCAAGCTTATCATAGGCTACAAAACCACCTATTAGGACAATGGTTAAGAAGAATAAAATAACTTGTTTATTATTGAGAGCGTATCCGGCTATATTCATATTATTGTTTTTTTAAGAATCTTAATTAGCGTCATTCTGTAAAGTCAGACAATTGATAAATTTAAATGGGTAGACTGACGT
>Ga0164313_10001332_pt1 | contig 21793 bp, 28 predicted proteins | sample GuaBasSedimGuay4_FD_113735 | JGI IMG/M metagenome (GOLD analysis project Ga0164313, IMG submission 113735) | Subseafloor sediment microbial communities from Guaymas Basin, Gulf of California, Mexico - Guay4, Core 4569-4, 0-3 cm | ecosystem: Environmental > Aquatic > Marine > Hydrothermal vents... | reverse complement strand
GTTTCAGTGACAGATGTCACTGAAACAAGAAGGCTGTTTTATGCTACAGCGTTTACCATTTTATGAAGACGGCTTACTTTTCTAGCTGCAGTTGATTTTTTAATGAAACCTTTGCTTACTAGTGAGTGGATCTGCTTGTTTGCTGTTGCAAATGCAGTTGTTGCTGCTGTTTTATCTGAAGCTTCTACTGCTTCATGTACGGCTTTAACGATATTTTTGATTCTTGTTCTGTAATATCTGTTTCTCTCAGTTCTTACAGCAGTTTGTAAAACACGTTTTTTAGCTGATTTGTTGTTTGCCATGTTAATTTCCTTCTATTAGGTATATTGTTATCACTCGGTATAGAGTGAAAATAGTTCGCGAATAATATCTAAAAAAACATTAAATATTTATTAATTTATGATTTTCAGTATTTAAAATCACAAGCCATCGCTGGATAGTCATAAGGAATGTTAATCTAATTTGCGTTAAAATGAAGATATAAAACAAAGGAAATAATTTTGGAACTTTTTGGAACAGATGGTGTACGTGGAAAAGCAGGGAAGAAAGTAAGTGCAGTTAACGCGATGCGTTTAGCAATGGCTACAGGTATCTATTTTAAACAATTTGCAAGAACCAATAAAATTTTAGTAGGTAAAGATACTAGACGTAGTGGGTATATGATAGAGAATGCCATTGTCTCCGGGCTTACTGCTGTAGGATTTGATGTGATACAGATAGGACCTATGCCTACTCCAGCCATAGCATTTTTAACAGCAAATATGCGTTGTGATGCAGGTATTATGATTTCGGCAAGCCATAATCCTTATTATGATAATGGTATTAAGTTCTTTGACTGGCACGGAAATAAATTGAACCGTGAAAAGGAAAAGGAAATAGAGGATATCTATGCAGATGATGCACGGATAGAGGCAGCACAGGCAACAGCAAAAGAGATAGGAAAATCCAAACGAATTGATGATGTCGTCGGGCGTTACATTGTGCATATCAAAAACTCTTTTCCTTCAGCAACTTCTTTGTGGGGTAAACGGGTGGTTATAGACTGTGCAAATGGAGCAGGGTATATCGTGGGGCCAACGGTCTTACAGGAACTCGGTGCGGATGTTGTAGTGTTGGGAGACAAACCTAATGGATTTAACATTAATGAAGGATGTGGTGCGATGCATCCAGAGTATTTGGCAAAAGCCGTACTTGAGTATCGTGCAGATGTTGGGCTGGCACTTGACGGGGATGCAGACAGGCTCGTAATGGTAGATGAAAAGGGTGAAGTAATTGATGGTGATAAGCTGATGGGAGTACTTGCAGTACATCTTAAAAACCAAGGTACACTTGAAGGTGAAGGGATGGTTGCCACAGTAATGAGTAACCAAGGACTTGATGAGTATCTTGAGTCAGAGGGACTTGCTCTGCACCGTGCTGCAGTGGGAGATAAAAATGTAGTTGAGATGATGAAAGAAAATGGTATTAACTTTGGTGGAGAACAGAGTGGGCACATTATTTTCTCAGATTATGCAAAAACGGGAGATGGCATCTCTTCTGCGTTACAGGCATTGGCGTATTTAGTGGATTCTAAGCAAAAGGCAAGTGAAGCATTTGATCCGTATGAGTCATACCCTCAACTTTTAGTGAACCTTTTGGTCGAAGAAAAAAGAGATTTTGATACCATTGAGGGATTATCGGCACTTAAAGAAAAAATAGAAGGATTAGGGATACGTCATCTTTTCCGTTATTCCGGTACTGAAAATAAAATACGTCTTCTATTAGAGGGAAAAGATGAAGGAAAACTTGAGGAGATAATGGAAGAGTGTGAAACTTTCTTCAAAAGGGCATTGGTTTAATGAGAGTTTTTGCTGTATTCTTTTTAGTACTTTTAGGTACCTTTATCATAGATCAGAATATTAAGTCTCTTTTTGTTGAGGGGTATTATCGGGCAGGAGAGTGCATAGACCTTGAACTGCACTACAATAAAGGTGTGGCTTTCTCGATGTTGGCATTTCTGGGACCGTATTTAAAATGGATACAGGCAGTATTGGTTGTAGGGATACTTTTTGTAATCTTTAAAGAAGGATATCTCAAACGTTATGCTTTCCCCGCAGGGTTACTTGTAGGTGGTGCATTGGGTAATGTCTATGACCGTTTTTTGCATGGCGGTGTGGTTGACTATGTGGCGTGGCATTGTGGTTTTAATTTTGCAGTCTTTAACTTTGCAGATATTGCGATAGATGTAGCCGTGGTGTGGATACTTGTTATGGTTTACTTTTTTAAAGAAGAATCCCCAGAACAATGAAAAGTTTGTTTTTTGTTGTAAGCTTTTTGGGCTTACTTCAGGCACAGATGCTTAACACGGAAATAGCACCATTCCTGAGAGATAAGCAGTTTGAAGGTATCACCCTTTTGGATCAAAAAATACTTGATTTTCAAAAGATAGACGGACTGAAATTTTCTGAGATCTCGGATCTTGCCTATGAGAAAAAAGAACAAAAGCTTTATTTCATAAGCGATGAGGGGAAACTTTTTGTTTTTGATGCTTTCTTTACTGAAAAAATAGAGAGCCTTCATGCAAAAAGTGGACTCACCTTAGTAAAGAAAAAAGGTCAGAAGTTCAGAAAATGGCGTCATGACAGTGAAGGGTTGACGTTAGATAATAAAGGACGCATATACGTTTCTTTTGAAGGTAGGGCCAAGGTAGGCAGGTTTGATGAAAAAGGGAGAATGCAAAAAGAGTATCGCCTTCCCAAAAAATTGAGAGATCCTAAAAACTACAGAAGTCGCAATAAATCCTTAGAAGCATTGACATGGCATCCCAAATATGGATTGCTTACTGCAGCAGAGTGGCCCCTGAAGCATAAGAAGAAAAAAGAGCAGACAATTTATGCTTTAGATGGTAAAGTATGGCAATTTAAGGCAGAAGCAGAACAAAAAAGTGCAGTGGTTGCAATGGAAGTGATGGATGATGGTAATGTCTTGGTGATGGAAAGATCTTTTATTGATCTGTTCCAGCCTCTTGTTATCACATTGAAAAAGGTTTATCTTAATCGCTGTAATAATGAAAAACGTATGTGCCAAAGTGAAACTTTGGCCAAGATGAACAACCATAAAGGGTGGCTTATAGATAATTTTGAAGGCTTGACCAAAGTGGGGAAACATCGTTATGCAATAGTGAGTGATGATAATGACAATTTTTATCAGCAGACATTACTGGTTTATTTTGAAGTCAAACATTAAGGTATAATCGCAATATGAAAAAATTAATAAGTTATATTATTTTAAGTGTGATATTGGTCTTTATGGCCTTCTTTGGTTTTAAGGCGTATACTCAGGCGACTCTTTATGAAGAAGCTACGACAGAGCTTGTCTCTTACCAAGATGCCCCTCAGCAGGCAGCATTTCAACTTGAAAGAATCGCCAAAAGTCTTTTAGGAGATCTTTATATTGATGAAAGAAGAATCCTTTTAGACGGGGTACGTGAAAAACAGGACAAAGCCATGGTTCAGGCGAAACTATATGCCTTGTACTTTATGGCATTATTGACACTTATGTTACTTTCTTTTTTTCTTGTTTCATTGAGAACCTTTACACTGTTTGGTTCTTTGGCGGCAATGGTGACACTTATTTTTGGGCTTATTACGCCAATTTTAATGGTGACCATCCATAAAGAAGTAGAGTACCTTGGAGACATTGTACTCTCTTTTGAATCCAAAGGGGTCATCGGTTCCATAGAAAAACTTTTTGAGGGGGGAGATGTGGTGGTTGCTATTGTGATACTGCTCTTCTCTGTTGTGACCCCTGTGTTAAAAGTACTTTCTTTACTTTTTATCTCTCTCTTTATAGAGAGTAATTTTGCGCATGGTATTGTGAAGTTTTTTAAGATGATAGGAAAGTGGTCGATGGTAGATGTCTTTGTTGTTGCCGTATTTCTCGTGTATCTCACTGCCAATGAAGGAGATGTAAGCCGCGCAGAAATTGAGGTAGGTCTTTACTTCTTTTTAGCGTACGTGATAGTGTCTATGTTGGTGAGTTTGAGTGCAGACAAAATGTTACATCGTTTGAAAAATTGAAAGATATACCCCTCCCTCATATACTTCTTGTGGATTAAGTCTAGGAGGTGTATAATTAATATGTAAAAGATTTCAATTATTTAGGAGATTTAAAAATGAAAAATATTATTTTAGCGGCATTGCTTGCAAGTGGTAGTTTAATGGCAGCAGAGAGTGTGCAGGCAAACAATTCAGGTGCATCTTCATCGTCAGAGGTAGATGGTGCAAAATTCTATAAAAAACGTTGCTCAGTGTGTCATGGAGAAAAAGGTAAGAAAGTTCCCTTGAAGGGAATGAAACCACTCGCTGGTATGGATGCAACTAAATTGGCACGAACGGTAAGAGCATATAGAGACCAGGAAGAAAGACATGGAGCATATGCTATATATAAAGAGAATGAGGTGATGAGAGAAGCAACTTACTCAATTTCTAATCAACAAATTTCTGCAATTGCTACATATCTTAGCGGTTTAAAATAATTTAAGACTATATGTCGAACTCTTCGGCGTATAACTTTTATTTGGACTGTATTTTTTCCTTGTTCCAAAATTGAGTTTGGGAACAAGGAACATTGATTAAATCACCATATCCACATCATCGTGTGTTTCAAAATATTTAAATATTTTGTTTCTTTCCTCTTCACTTTCTACAGAACAAGAAGCATTGTAGGTTGTAAACTTCCCTGTTCTGGAAGTATTGCCTAGAGAACAGAGGTGTTCTTTCTCTCCCACTTCTTTCATGATCTCTTTGATACATTTAAGTAGTGCTTCTTTGTCTCTACCAATGAGTTTAAATCCCCATTTGGTTGGGTAATTGATTTCTGGTCTTTCTGGCATTTGGTCGTCTAAAATTTTCAATGGGTCTCCTATCTGTTAAAATCACCAGAGTTTCCACCACTCTTGTGCTCTAATTGTACATTTTTAATAACCATCCCTTTATCGATGGCTTTAAGCATATCGTAAATGGTCAGTAGTCCTACGCTGACACCAGTAAGTGCTTCCATTTCTACACCCGTCTGTCCATTTAGTTTGGCGGTGACAGTCAGTTTAAAACCTGGAAGTTCAGGGAGTTCTTCAATGTCTGTTTTGACTGAAGTCAACATCAGGGGATGACACATTGGGATCAGTGTTGAGGTTTGCTTGGTCCCTTGTATGGCTGCAATAACAGCGGTTTGAAGGACAGGACCTTTTTTTGCTGTATTGGCAATCACCGCGTCAAATGCAGGTTGAGCTACTTCAATGATGCCTGAAGCAGTGGCAATGCGGGTTGTTGCCGCTTTGTCTCCCACATCAACCATTTTGGGTTTGTTGTTTTCATCTAAGTGTGTTAAGTTCACAATATTGCCTCGTTCTTTTTTGGAATTTTAGCATAAAAGAGCACAAAAAAGAATGTTTGACGAATAAAATACAATAAAGCTTGACTTTTATCATCAGATGAGCTAAAATACAAAAAAATTATAAAGGATAGTAATGATTTATTCGTATTCATACCGAAGACAAGTACCTGGATTTCCTACTTTGGCTACACAACAACATGCTATTATTATGTTTGCACAACAAAAAGGACTGCATATAGATAAAGAAGTGGTTGAGTATGCTACTAAGAATCTTCTTATAGATGAAAGAGTAGAGTTTGAAACTTTTTTACGTTCTATGGTCGATGGTAATATAGTTATCGTTTCTTCCTTATCTACACTTAGCAACAGAGCGGACGAGTTGATAAAAGTGATCAACTGTATGCTCACACATAATGTAAATCTATGGATTGCTTCTGACGATATGCTACTTAACAGAGAGACCAGCATGGTAGAGATATTTCCTTTATTGAATTCACTTAGGGAAGATGTATCAGAGAAGAACACACAGATAGGAAGACCAAAAGGAAGTAAGTCAAATTCAAAATTTGATGTTTATCACAGTGAGATCATCTCGTTGTTGAGCGAAGGGAACAGTGTCAGTGCCATAGCAAGAGAACTCGAAGTAAGCAGGAGTTCTTTAAAAGACTATATAGAATCTCGAGGCATAAAAGAGTTGGTTGAGGGTGCAGGAAAGCAGGTACGAGAAGCAGGAAAGGTTAATCAAATGGATAATATAATACTCATCTGTCCATTTGAAGAAGCATTAAAATAAAAATATACAAAGGCAATATAGATGGAATCATCAGTTGAAGAAGAATTCCCAAAGAAAAATAAAGTAAAAGAGTACTTGAAGGGATGGACTTCATATAGGATCAAAAGATACTGGGCATATGTAGCTGCAACAATTGTAGCTTTGGCAATGCCATGGATCACGATTAATGGTAATCATCTATTCTTGCTCTCTTTTGATCAGAAAAAACTGCACTTGGCAGGAGTAGCTTTTGATATGCAAGAACTTTATCTGATGCCATTTTTGCTTATGCTTCTTTTTTTAGGGATATTTGCAGTGACTGCCGTAGGAGGTAGAGCATGGTGTGGTTGGGCTTGTCCTCAGACTATCTTTAGGGTGATCTACAGAGACGGGATAGAGACAAAACTTTTAGGACTTCGTAAACGTATCAAGAATAAACAAAAAGATCCTGATATGTCTAAGATGGGGAACAAGGTAAAATATGTGATCGCCATACTACTTTGGTCTGTTTTGGCGTTTGTTGCTGCAGCAGATTTTTTATGGTTTTTTATTCCACCAGAAGACTTTTTTACGTATTTGATGAATCCTGCAGAGCATATGGCAATGGTGGGTATTTTGGTAGGTACGGCACTGTTTATCATTTTGGATGTGGTGTTCATTAAAGAGAATTTCTGTATCTATATATGTCCTTACAGCCGTGTACAGTCTGTACTCTATGATGATGATACGATCATGGCGATCTATGACCCTAAACGTGGTGGAGATATCTATGAAGGGCATGGATATGAGAGAGAAAAGAAGTACTCAAAACAAAAAGAGCTACTTAAAGTAGATGAGAGTGCTGAGTGTACGACTTGTGAATCCTGTGTAACAGTATGTCCTACACACATAGACATTAGAAAAGGGTTGCAACTTGAGTGTATCAACTGTCTTGAGTGTGTGGACGCCTGTACAACAGTTATGGGAGCATTGGGTAAACCAAGTCTCGTACGTTGGTCATCTGAAAAAGAAGCAGTACGGTATGAAGGTAAAACAAATTTCTTTAGAGGAAAGGTAATTGCCTACTTTAGCGTACTTTTGATGGTGCTTGTGACACTTTTTGTGATGGGAAGTAAAAAAGAGAATATGCTGCTTAACATTAATAAAGGACAAAGACTTTATAAAGTGTTGGATGGGGGTGTGGTACAAAATGACTATATCTTTATGTTTGCCAATACAGACAGAGAAGCGCATACATACTACTTTGAGATACTGGGAAATGATAAAATTACGATTAAAAGACCGGCAGAACCTTTTAAACTGGGGGCAGGTAAGAAAAAGAAAAAAGTAGTTATTTTGGAAACAAAAGCGCAAATTGCGCATAATACAAGAAAAGATGTACCGATACCTATCACGGTAAGAGCGTATGCTACAGATAATAAAGAAAAGATCGTAGTGGATAGAGCGGTGGTCTTTTTCTACCCTCGTGCTGATTTGGTTAAAAAATAAGGAGAACGTTATGGAAAAGGTATTGGTATTGGGTGGTGGTTTTGCAGGTGTTGAGGCAGCCATTTATCTTAAAAAACAAGATTTGGAAGTTACGCTAGTAAGTGACAGAGATTATTTTTATATTTATCCAACTTCTATCTGGATACCTACAGGTGATATTAGAAGAGAAGATGTTTCTGTCCCTTTGGACCAACTTGCCATGAAGCATGGCTTCCAACTTATAGTAGATCCTGTCACAAAATTTGAAGCTGTTGAGAAAAAAGTAACCCTCAAAAGTGGACGTATCTTGGATGATTATTCATATATTGTTGTAGCTCTTGGGCAAGATAAATTGAAACATAAAGGAATGGAACACACTCTTTCTATTTGTGGAAAACCCGAAGAAGCAACCCTTTTGTATGAAAAATTGGATGCGCTTATTTCAAAAAAAGAGGGAAAAATTGCTATGGGCTTTGGTGGGAACGCTAAAGACAGTTCTGCTGTAAGAGGAGGACCTGCTTTTGAAGTACTGTTCAATGTTGATACGTATTTAAAGAAAAAAGGGGTACGTGATCATTTTGAACTGACATTTTTTTCCCCGATGGAAAAGCCTGGGAAAAAAATGGGCGAAAAAGCTTTGGTAATGATGGATAAGATGTTCAAGATGACCAACATTCATAAAAAAGTAGGTTCCAAGATAACAACCTTTGAAGACGATGGTATTGTCTTTGAAGATGGAACAAAGATCGAGTCAGATCTCATAATGTACATTTCTGCAGGAACGGGACATAATATTATTGTAGATTCAGGCTTGCCTTTAAGTGATGCCGGGTTCGTACTTACCAATGAATATAATGAGATAGAAGGCTTTGAAGGTATCTATGCCATAGGGGATACTGCATCTCTGATGGGACCGGAATGGAAAGCCAAACAAGGGCACGTAGCAGAAATTATGGCTAAAAATGTGGCTTACAACATTATGAATAGTGTGCAAAATATAGATTCAAAACAGAGTTATATGGAGCATTTGAATATTTTATGTATGATGGATACAGGTAATGGGGCAGCTTTTGTCTATAGAAGTGAAAAAGGCGGGAAGATAATTCCTTTGCCTATTATAGGTCACTGGATGAAAAAAGGATGGGGTTGGTATTGTCGTCATTCTAAACTGGGAAATATCCCTCGAATTCCAGGAATGTAAAAGAAATTTATTTAATTAAGAGTAATTTTATCTTATTTAAGACATAATGCTTGTACAAAATTATTTAAGGAATTAAAAATGGCAACAGTAACATTTAAAAATGACATCGTATGTAACCTAGGTGGTACAGAAGTAAACGTAGGTGACACAGCACCAGTAACTACAGTAGTAAACTGTAACCCAATGCTTCAAGATGAGCAAATTGGTGGAGAAGGTAAAGTTCAACTTGTAATTGCAGTACCTTCACTAGATACAGGTGTATGTGATGCAGAAACTAGAAGATTTAACACAGAAGCAGCGTCTCTTGACGGTGTAGAAGTGATCACTGTATCTATGGACCTTCCATTTGCAGCAGCAAGATGGTGTGGAGCAGCTGGAATCGAAAACATCAAAGTATGTTCAGACTTCAGAAACAAAGATTTCGCTAACGCATATGGTGTACTTTTGGCTGATGGTCCTTTAGCAGGTGTAACAGCTAGAGTTATCTTTGTTGTTGGTAAAGACGGAAAAATTGCTTATAAGCAAACTGTTCCAGAAATAACAGAAGAGCCTAATTATGAAGAAGCTCTTGCAGCAGCTAAGGCAGCTTGTTAATATTTTGTAATGCTTAGGAAGCACACTTCTTTAAAGGTGTGTTTCTCTTTTCTCTCTTTTTCTTTTTCCCTCTCTTCCCTTACTTTACTTGTGTTAAAATACTTTATAGTATTTGAAGGATAATTATTTTGAAATATCGACTGTTTTTATTTTTAGTGTTTCTCGTTGGATGTGGTGAGCCAAACCTTCCAAAAGACCAGTACAACCTTGAAGAGTGCAAAAATGAGTTACTCGATGCAGAAGATTATAGCGGGGAAGGCAGCATAGACCGTATCCTCGTTGTTAAGAAAGATCGTAAAATGTACTTGTATAAAGATGGCAAGGTTCAGCGTACTATCCCTGTCTCTTTAGGGAAAAACCCTGTGGGGCATAAGCAGCAGCAAGGAGACAACAAAACACCAGAAGGTGAATTTTTCATACATAGAAAACTCTGTTCTCCCAAATATTATCGTTCACTTTGTATCTCTTACCCTAGACCTTCGGATATACAAAAAGCAAAATCCAGAGGGGTAAATCCTGGAGGTGCTGTGACTATTCATGCGCAACCCAAATGGAATGCAGACGGGAAAGGGGACAGTTATACACTTTCACGAAACTGGACACAGGGATGTGTTGCCGTTACCAATGATGCAATGAAAGAATTATGGTACGCTGTGCGTGAGGGTGTACCTATTACCATACGATAAAGGAGTATCTATTAAGTATACGCAAAAACAAATTGATAAATTTAATCGTCAGAAGTACATTACGGAATTAGAAAAGATAAGTAAAAATCTTTTTCGTATGTTACGGGATGAAAATGTTTGCTCTCAAAGTTTTATGGTAAAATTTGAAGAACTGAAAAAAAAGTTTGATACGAAAGAAGTTGTACAGCTTGATTCGGAGTATCATCAGGAGCTTAAAGTCTATATCGAAAGACTGTATACTCAGACATGTGCGGTAGAGCTCTTTTCTGATAAAGCATTGAATGATATACGAGATGCAGAGATGAGTAATTTAAATCGTTTGCAGAAACTGAAAAATGCTACTTCTTACAAAAAAGATAAACATAAATCAAAACACAAGCATGAAGACTGGGGTTGATAATGTTACTAAAAGGAAAAATATGAAAATTAAATTGAGTCTAGCGGGGTTGATCTTAGTCCTATTAATGAGTGGATGTGAGAAAGAAGTCGCATATGGTAAAGCGGATAAAACACCTTATGCAACAAAAGAGTGTATCAATGACCTATCAAGAGGTGCAGAGATCGATCATGGTAACAAGATAGATAAAATCGTAGTATATAAGAAAAAAAGAATGCTGTATGCCTATAAGAATGGTAAACTCGTGCATGAATTTCGTATGTCTTTAGGTGCAAATGGGGGTGCAAATGGGGGAGATAAGGTAAAAGCCGGTGACTACAGAACCCCTGAGGGATCTTACAGTATTGTGAGAAAGAAATGCGATAACAGGCTTTATAAATCTTTAATGATCTCTTATCCGAGTGAATCAGATAAAGCAAAAGCAAGAGCACGTGGTGTGAACCCAGGAGGATATATTACGATCCATGGACAGCCAAAATGGAATGCAGATGGTAAAGGAGATAACTTTACGCTTTCTAGAGACTGGACAGAAGGATGTATGGCGGTTCCAAATTCTGCTATGGACAAACTTTGGGCTGCGGTTGAAAAAGGTGTAAAAATAGAGATACATGCATAATTTATAATAATAACCCATTTTTAGCTTGTTTTGATGATTGTTATATTATCATATTGAATAATATTGGATAACGAAGGAGAAAAAGATGAAAAAACTGCTTGTATTAGTATCTATGATTACATTGTCAACGTTTGCTATCGCGGGGGGAGATGTTTCTACAAAGCTATCTCCTGTTGAGGCAATACCAAGTAAAATATGTAAAACAGATAAGGTATTTATTGAAGAAGATGTAGAGCTTATGTGGCAAGATCAACTCTATAAAGATGCTGAAGATGGTGCTGCTAAGCAAAACAAGTCTGCAGGTAAGGCAGGAGTTTGGAGACATGCTGAAGCCTACTGTAGAACATTGGACTATTCTGGGTTTGCAGATTGGAGACTCCCCACTTCAGATGAACTGCAAAAAGTACATAGAATAGAAGGACAAGTATTTAATTATTTCAGAGGGACAGATTTCTGGACATCAACACCAGCATCAAAAGGTAGACATTATGTAGTCTATCCAGCGGATGCTTATATCTATGAGCGTAAAAGCTCTAGAACTAATTATATTAGATGTGTGCGCTGTTTACAAGAAGGTGACACAGAAGCCGGCCCTGCATTAGTAAAATAATTTATATCCTACAACTTAGAGGAGTTTGATCTCCTCTTGTAATACCACACCACATTCTTTCAAAATAGTTTCTTTTGCCAGGTCAATAAGATATTTGGCATCTTCAAATGACCCGTTTCCTAAATTGACTAGAAAATTTGCATGTATTTCACTCCATTGCATATCTCCTCTCCTTTTTCCTTTTAGGCCTATGGATTCTATGAGTCGTCCTGCATAATCGTTTTTTGGATTTTTAAAAGCTGAGCCTGCACTTGGCTCACGGGGTTGGTTTGTGCGTAGATTAAGTAAGTTGCCCAGCAATGCCTGATCAAAACCTTTTTTAATTTTAAATTTGGCATGTGTAGCAATACCACCTAATTTGGCAAAACGGTATCCATGTTCAATATCCTGAATCTTTCTCCATTCTCCCTTGATCTTAATAGAATGCAGTATATTAAATACCTCATACGCTTTCACTCCGGCATTCATAGCAAGCATACCGCCCAGAGTACCTGGAAGTTTCGAACAAAATTCAAAGCCTGTGATATCGTGTTTTTTGGCATAAGAGAGAATACGACCCGTAGGCATGGCTGCACCGATGATGAGCATGTCATCTTCTTGTTCAATGGTGGCAAAATCTTTAGACAACATCATAAGAAGTGGAGGAGTAGGCGAGATAAGCAAGTTGTTGGCTCCCCCGATGAGGTATCTATCTGAGGGAATCATATCATTAAGCTCAAGCATAAGTACTTCAGTGGGTTGACCTATCTTAATACTTGAGTATTTGGAAAAGTCTATGGTTTTAAAAAACATTTAGCTGTTCCGTAAGGCTTCATACTCGTTTGGGATGAGGTAATCTTCCGTCTTAATAGGAGTATCCCATAAGCCATGTTTAAAGCCAATAGCATAGAGTCTATCAAGTGCTTTTAGTTGCAAAGCGGAGAGAGAGACAGATTCATCTGAAGCATACATATCAAGATATTTAGTAAGCAGCTCATCTGAGATACGGACAAGTTTATCGGCTTCTAGTTTAGCACAAAGTTCCTCTTTTTTGTCGTTGGCAACTTCTACGCCTGCGATAAGAATATTTTCTATATCTATGGCTTTATTCAGAGGGAGACTCCGTCTAATGGCCATACCCCCAAGAGGGAGAGGTAGTCCCTCTCCTGCAAGTTCCACCCAGATATCCCATAGTTCCTTTTCTACTTCTAAACTTTCATCAAAATCTAAAATAGACTCATGAATGAGTACCCCTGCATCTACCTTACCTGATACTACGGCATCTTCTATCTCGAGGAAATCCATATAAACAGGTCTTGCTTCAGGGTAATAAATACGAAAGAGCATAGCATTGGTGGTGTACTTTCCTGAGAGAGCGACTTTGAAGTTTCGTTTGAGTTTTTTCTCTTTACGTCGTATGAGTTTAGGACCATAGCCCTCTCCAAAACTGACAGCAGTACGAAGCAGGGCATATTCGTCTTTAATCAGAGGATACATCCCAAAACTAATGGCAGAGACATCGTAAGTACCTTTGAGTGCTTCCACATTAAGTGTCTCTATGTCTAAGCCAATATTGTCAAAGCTATATCCTTTTGTATCAACCCATCCAAACTTAATAGCGTAATACATAAAGATATCATCAGCATCGGGTGAATGGGCCAGTAAGATAGGATTCATAGGGTTAAACTCACTTTATTTATAGTGATTGTATTTTAACATAAGCGTCCCAAAAAAGAAATTGTATTAAAAATATGCACGCAAGGGCATTTGTTTCCTTTGGACACAGCACAATTTAGTCAAATATTTTGTCTTAACTAATCAAATAAACATAAAAATATGTCAATTTGACATATTTTTGCTTCTTTTTGTTAAATTACATTAAACTGCCAATATGACTAAATAAACTCTGATTATTTAGATAAAATTACTTCAACATAAAGGTTAAGGATATGACAATGGCAATGGACGCAAACAAACAAAAAGCACTGGATATGGCAATCAAACAAATAGACAAAACGTTTGGTAAGGGTACACTTATGAGACTGGGTGATAAAGAGTTTGAGCCAATTGAGTCTATCTCTACGGGGTCACTTGGACTTGATATGGCATTGGGGATTGGCGGTATACCTCAAGGGCGTATTATTGAGATCTATGGTCCTGAGTCTTCGGGTAAAACCACTTTGGCATTGCAAACCATAGCTTCTGCTCAGAAAAGAGAGATGGTATGTGCCTTTATTGATGCAGAACATGCACTTGATGTAGTGTATGCAAAGAACCTTGGAGTAGATACAGACAACCTTTTGGTTTCTCAACCTGATTTTGGAGAGCAGGCGTTGGATGTACTTGAAACACTGACACGTTCTGGCGCGGTAGATCTTATTGTTGTGGATTCAGTTGCTGCATTGACACCCAAGTCGGAGATTGAAGGAGATATGGGAGATACACATGTAGGGCTTCAGGCAAGACTAATGTCTCAGGCACTTCGTAAGTTGACAGCCATTCTACACAAAACCAATACAACGGTGATATTTATTAACCAGATCCGTATGAAGATCGGTACTATGGGCTATGGTTCTCCCGAGACAACTACGGGAGGTAATGCATTGAAGTTCTACTGTTCAGTACGTATTGATGTGAGACGTATTGCTACATTGAAACAAGGTGAATCTTCTATCGGGAACCGGGTAAAAGCAAAAGTAGTGAAAAATAAAGTAGCTCCTCCGTTTAGACAGGCAGAATTTGACATTATGTTTGGAGAAGGTATTTCGTTTGTAGGAGAACTCATCGACTATGGTGTTAAAATGGATATTGTAGACAAGTCTGGGGCATGGTTCTCTTATGGTTCTGAAAAATTAGGACAGGGTAAAGAAAATGCCAAAATCACGATTAAAGAGAACCCTGAAATGATGGCAGAAATAGAAGGTAAGATCAAAGAAGCACTTGGTTTTGGTGAAGGTCTTACCGTTGATGAGAGTGAGATGAACGAAGGTTAGAGTTACCTGATTTAACTAAAATGTACTCTGCGAGATGGTGCAGAGTATTTGAGCGTGAATATTCATACTTTCTAATGTTGGCTTACCTGAAAAATATTTTGTTTTTTGACCGGTTCAAAGTTTGTACCGAAATGAATACGCTGTTGTATGCCACCACGTGCAGAGAGATCGACAATGACGCCCAAGGTATCAACATCAATAACAGTATGGATCTTGTTAAAGATCTCATGCGCGATGTTCTCAGCCGTAAAGATACAGGATCTAAGAGAGGTAATATACTTTTTCAGATCAACAAGATTCACGCTTTCCCCTTTGCTTACAAAATGAATATAGAGTGTACCTCTGTATGGTTGACCGCTGTGGCCCAAAAAAAGAAGTTCCGGGGACATGTATTCTATGGTTGTATTTTCTATGACGGCAATTTTTCGTAAATCCATGGGTTATCCTATCCGTTGCGGGTTTATATTTCTGTTGAGAAACCGGTGTTTTTCAATCTCTTCATACGTTTCTTCGCCATTACTAAAACTGAAAGTAGGGTGTATGCTTATATTTCCCCGAGGGTAAAACATCCCCACTACTTCCAAGTATTTCGGAGACATAATTGCGACCAGGTCTTTACCTATCTTATTGACCACATCTTCATGAAACTCTCCACTGTTCATAAAACTAAAGAGGTAGAGTTTCAAAGATTTACTTTCAACCATCTGTATATTGGGGATATAGTTGATAATAAGCGTACCAAAGTCAGGTTGATTGGTCTTGGGACACAAAGAGGTAAATTCATCTGCATTGAGTGTGACCCAGTAGTCTCTTTGGGGATGTATGTTTTCAAAAGTTTCTAGCAGATGGGGAGCATATTCATATGTATATTCAGTTTGTTCTGAACCTAATTGTTGTACTTCATCACTACGTTTCTCTTGATAGGTTTTGGTGTCGGTTATGTTGGGCATAGTTACTCCTAAGTCAAGCAAAATTGTAACATAAGAGCCTTTACTTTTTATCTTTTTTAATTACTCGCTATAATGAGGTACTTTAAAGATTTAGGATTGAATATGGCAGATAATTTAGGAAAACTATTATTACGTTTGATGCTTGGGGGTATGATGTTGTTTCACGGGATCGACAAAGCCTTGAATGGCATTGGCTTCCTCAAAGGGATCATGCATGTGCATGGACTTCCTGAGGCATTGGCTTATGGGGTATATGTGGGAGAGATACTTGCACCCATTTTTATTATTATAGGGTGGAAAAGCAGAGTATGGGCAGGGGTTATCGTGATCAATATGACTATGGCTATCTATTTGACACAGTTTAGTGCATTACTCAAATTAGGTGCACATGGTGCCTGGGCAGTAGAAGTCCCAATGTTTTATCTCTTGAGTGCATTGGTTGTGATTTTACTGGGTTCTGGTAAGTATGCGATCATTAGAGACTAGTAGATCTGTTCACTTGCCGTGTGGGTCTTGCTTTCAACATTTTAGTCTCTTGCGTTGATCATCCATTGTGAAAAGATATTAAGGTAATTCCAAAAGCTTTGAATATCTTCATCAGAACTTAGTTTGTTGTTGATAATGGGTTGCAGTGCTTCTTCAAAGATGACAAGCCAGTGCAGTCTTGCATGAGGTGTGATACGAAAAGGTGCATGTCTTTTTCTCATTTGAGGAGCCCCTCTATTTTGGTTAAAGTATGCCGGTCCGGCACAAATCTGTATTAAAAAATCTGCAGAGTGTTGTCCTGCAACCTTCATATCCTCTTTTGTTTTTGGGAATATCTCTTTGATCGGACTTTCAAAAAGACCCATGTAAAATCTGTCAAGTAAGTCACGCATACCTTGTTCCCCTATGTCGGTTAAAAATGCGGGGTTGGGTTTAGTGACAGGAGGGTTTATCCCTTCCTGGTAAGGTTGTATGGAGAAGTCTACGGAAGATGTGCTAAAATTCATAGTTGTGCCTTGAGTGGTATATTTTCAAGGTTATAACATGAAAAAGCTTAGGTGTCAACTAGCGGTACTTTTATGAAGAGCAAGAACCGGGATTCTGTACGGCAAAATGATTATGATAGCCACACTCCATACACTCAAAAGAAAGCATTTGTGGACCCGAACATCCACCAGAACGCTTGTCTGTGAGTTCAATGCTCTTTTTGTGACATTTGGGGCAAAAACCACGCTTTATGGCATCAAGCTGCTCTTTTTTCTCTTTAAGATAATAAATATAAACAAAGACAGATCCGAAAAGGATGATAAGCATAAAAGCTATGAGGTAAAATAAATCGATAGCAAACTCCTTAGGTAGTATATTTTTTTAATTCTTTTACCTGAACCTTGTAGTCAGGCAGATAGGCTTCAACCTCTTTCCAGAAGGCTTTTTGGTGGTGCTTGTGTCTAATGTGAGCCAGTTCATGCACAATGATGTATTGTATCACATCTTGGGGTAGTTTCATTATCATAGTATTGAAACTCAGTATGTTCTTTCCTGAACAGCTTCCCCATTGTCTTTTGGTTTTTCTGAAACGAATATTGGAGGGAGAAAGAGACATTGCTTCTGCCCAATCTTCTATCCAGGAAGGAAGTTCCTTTTGGATCTGAGTTTTATAGAAACGGTCGACATGTTTTTGAAAAAGCAACTCATCATAGCTATGGTAAAGCAATGTAAATTGCGCTCCGTCAAAATGTAACTGACACTTTTTTTTATTGTGTGTCGTTAGGATTACAGGGTAGGCTTTTCCCATAAAGTAGAGTTCAGGTATATTTGAAAAGTCTAACGCTTTTCCTTTTTTGTGTTGTAGTTTTTCTCTGGATTTCTGTATCCAGGAAGCTTTTTTAAGTAAAAGTTGTTCTATTTGACGAAGTGGAACTTTTGGAGACTTGATGATGAGATCCCCACCTTCATCAAAAGAGAGATAAATGTGTTTAAGGTTGGGGTTAATGATATGTTTATATTGGGGTAACAGACTCATAAACTAAAGTTAGTTAACAATTCTACCATTTCTATAGATGACTCTCTTATCTACTTTTCCGTCTTTACGGTATGTTTGTGCAACGCCACTTTTGACACCATTTTTATAGGTGTATGTTACCATCAAATCACCATTAGGATAGTAGGCTTTTTGTAAACCTTCTTGTCTACCATTGACATAATACTGTCTCCATAATACTCGACCTTCGGGATCATAGCCGGTCTCCACACCATTTGGTACGCCATTTTGGACCATTGAAGTAGATGTTAAATGACCCGAATATCCATATTTTTTAAGTATCCCATTCTGTCCAGTCTTATCATCCATAATAAATTCAGAACGCAGTTGGCCCCCTGTAAAATACTCTTTATGCACCTTTTTCTCTGACATTGAAGGACTATCGCAAGCAGTGAAGGAAAGAAGTACAAAAAGGGAGAGTAGTAAAGATAAGTATTTCATGAGTAAACCTTGATAGTTAAAATAATGGTATCAGTATACAATAAATTACTTTGTCTTTATGTGTTAGATGGACTTAAATACTGTGCAATATCTACTTGATCTATCTGTTCGGGTTGCAAATATTTCTTTGCATAAACTGCATAGATCTCAGAGTTTAAAAACAATTTAAACAGATCTTCATCAATATGTTGGTCTTTGACCATAAGGCCCATGATCTTGATCGCTTCAGAGAGGGTTTTAGCTTTCTTATAAGGTCTGTCTGACGCAGTTAATGCTTCAAAAATATCTGCAATGGCCATAATACGTGCAGGTATGGAAAGGTCTTCTTTACTCAACCCTTTAGGGTATCCTGTTCCGATAAGTGTTTCATGGTGTGTGCCTGCATATTCTGGTATTTTTGTGAGATGGGAGGGGAAAGGGATTTTTTCTAGCATTTTAATACTCATTATGACATGCTCATTTATTTTGTAACGTTCTTCTTCGCTGAGGGTTCCTTTGTCTATACAAAGGTTATAGATTTCCCCATAATTATAAAGGTGTTCTGGCACTTCCAGTTTAAATCCTTCCTCTTTATGGGCATCCGAATCGAAATGCTCACGCGCCACAATGTGTTGTTTTTTATCACTCAAAAGCATTTCTGTGACAGGGAGTGCTTCCTTTTCATTATCTTTATAACGTAATATTTCTATAGGACCCAGACCAAGCGTGTCATCAAAATGACGTTTCCATGTAAGTTGAGCGATTGTTTTCACACGTTCTTGTTGTGCCTTATCCATAAATTCACTACCTATGTTTACAGAAGCGATAAATGCAAAGTCATCATGTAATTGTGCCTGACTTTCGTTTAGTTCATCCAAAGAGATATCATTTTTTAAATAGGCTATCTGTGCATCACGCAAAAGTACTTCAAATCGCATACGTATCTCATGGATCCTGTTATAAATGGTTTCAAGTTTCGTAGATTTGTCTACCACATATTCTGGAGTAGTTACCTTACCACAGTCATGTAGCCAGGCACCTATCTCAAATTCTCTCAGTTCCTCTTTTGAGGTGAGTGAAAATGATTTAAAAGCAGCTATTTCAGAATGGTTGGCTGCATGTAGCAGCATTTGTGCTATTTCGGGAACACGCGCACAGTGTTTTCCTGTATAAGGTGACTTTTTATCAATCGCTTCGGCTATGATCTTTATGATAGAATCAAGTAAAGATTCTTGTGATTTCTCATAGGTTTGAATACTTTTTGACATGGATACCTGTGAGCTAGAAAGTGCTTCAAACTCAATGATATTGGTAGTAATGGCATTCACCTCAGAGTAGTTTCTCTCTTTGATCTTAGTATTTTCAATGATGAGTTCTTTGATCGGTTTTATGATACGATCGGTGCTGTAAAAGATGATAGACAGCGCGAATAATAATAGAATAAACGCTATGATAAGTGCATAATAAATACTTTCTTTATAGGGCCTTAGCAATGCATCTGAATCCACTTTGATACCCAAATATCTATCTTTACTGATAAGGGGAATAAACATAACAAAATAGTGCTTTTCTCCCTGTACATATTTAATGATCTGATCTGTTTTCTTTCTTAGGATCACCTGTTCTAGTGTGACATCAATTTTTTCTATTTGCTTGCTTGTCTCATGATGGACAAATGAAGAAGAAGCCAACTTTTTACCATATTTATCAACAATAAACACTTCTGAATTTTGATCAAATTTCTGTAATGCAAGAATTTCATTTAGCTGTTCCATAGTGTAATCTACAGCAAGTACAATACCTTCTGTAGTGATCTTTTTGGCATAGGTAACACCCCTTTGGTGACTATTTGAAAACAAGTAAGGATCCGTAACAATAATATTTGTAGACTTCATAGCCTTGCTATACCATGGGCGGCTATGAAGGTCATATTTTTTAGGAAAGTTTTTTTTGCCTATGAGATTAAAGTCTTTATCCAAAAAAGCATTTTGTTGCTGATCGTCAATGATAGTAACGATTGTCCAGTACGTTGATGTTGGTGCATCAAATGTTTGAAACAAGGTAGCTCTGTTTTGCATATGGACCACTTCATAAAATCTTCCGTCATGATGCGCAAAATAGATAGCATGAAGGCGGCTATTTCTTTGTAATACTTCTACTAAATGATCAAAAGAGGGATGTATAGGGTCAAATGTAATAGGTTTTAGTAGATTTCTATGCTTACTTTTTAGCGTTAAAATTTTTCTTGTGGAAATACTTTTTTTATCTATATGATCACTGATATTTTTTGAAATGATACGAAAGGTTCTATGGGTTGATTCCATAGCAAGTTTGTCACTAAAGTAGTATTGTACAAAGAGTAGAGAGAGGGATATTATGCCTACTAGAAGGAGTATCGTGATCAATATATTTGTTTTTATGGAGATTTTAGACATTTTAGGCTCTTTTCTTTTTCATAGTTTACCTTTTATTCAATTTGTCTATCTCTTCTTTAAAAGCAGCAGCAGGATTTGAGAGCATATATATAGTATACCCCAATCTACAAATCATTAAAATTAGTCATTTTTGGGCACAATAAATTCTATTTTTATGATCAATAAATTAAATATTCAAAATTTATATGACATTAAAAACATATAATAAATTATATATTTGATATACTCTTAATATTAGGTTGTAGAAGATCTAAGAAGGATGGAGATAGTATTGTCATAACCTAACCCCTGCCTTGTATTTTTTAGTCCAAGGTGATAAACTTAAATAAATAGTGAGAATCATCTGCTCCGATCTTGATAATATCTCCATCCTTAAGTTCTCCGGTACCACCTCTGTCTTCACTGCCTATTTTTATAGTATTAACAATAGTACCACAAGCACTTCCTCTGTCAGATACCAAATAACCGGTTTGGGTTTTTTCAATTTGCAGATGTTGCCTGGATATCTGCAAATAATGTCCATGGTCAACAAGATAAATATCATTGTTAGGTTTCCCTTTATTTATTTTCGATCTTTCGGAGAGAATAGTTTTCCCATCCACTTTTTCTACGCGGGACTCTCTTCCTATGCGAAAGGGAAATGACCAAATACCGATGAGCTCATCACCGAGACAATTTTTGGCAACGGTACTTCTTGCTTCAGGTGTGATAGCCTTTAAAACTGCTACAGGAGTTATACGTTTTAATAATGATTGTTTATCTTCCATTTTATCTTCTTTCTTTTGTAATCCTATCGCATAATCTAGGCTAAAATTAATCAATTTTCTACTTTTGCACATAAATTCAAACTCTCTTTGTGTTTAAGTATCAATATAATGATAGTGAGTATATCTTTATTTTCCTTGACAATATTTATCAGATGTCATCACAAATCACGAACTGGAAATTCATTCTGTAGAAATGTTACAAAATTTAGATCAGATTAAAGCAAGAAAAAAGTTTGTGAAGTAATGGAAAATTCCATAAGGTTAAAAAAGGGTGTGGACTTTTATGGCTGAGAGGAAGAGATTCGAACTCTCGGTGAGTTACCCCACACAGACGTTCCAGGTCTGCACCTTCGACCACTCGGACACCTCTCAACAGTACCATTTTATATGTCAATAAGTAAAAATTTTTAGATTATTGAATATATAGTGTAAGTACCCCTCCCCAGATCCCTGCGGCACACAGTAAAGAAAGGTGGGCTGCTATGTTCCCATCCTGACCCATTGTCT
>Ga0164313_10001331_pt1 | contig 21801 bp, 18 predicted proteins | sample GuaBasSedimGuay4_FD_113735 | JGI IMG/M metagenome (GOLD analysis project Ga0164313, IMG submission 113735) | Subseafloor sediment microbial communities from Guaymas Basin, Gulf of California, Mexico - Guay4, Core 4569-4, 0-3 cm | ecosystem: Environmental > Aquatic > Marine > Hydrothermal vents... | reverse complement strand
GCGCATTTAATTCAAACGGTATTGCTGCGTTCTATGTCGCAGGCGGTGTATAGTCCTGAGAAAAAAGGTCATTTTGGCCTGGCGCTGGATGCGTACACTCACTTTACCTCACCTATACGGCGTTACCCTGATTTGATGGTGCATAGAGCGATACGGCATTGCATACTAGGCAAATCTCCAGAGAGTTTTTATTGTGGATTTCCGGAAATAGCAACTCTGGGCGAGCATTGTTCTTCTAATGAAAGGCGTGCAGATGAGGCGACACGCGATGTTGTTAGCTGGCTAAAATGCGAATATATGCAGGACAAAATAGGAGAATCCTTTTCTGGGGTTATTTCTTCGGTTACCAGCTTTGGTTTTTTTGTCGAATTAGCAGACCTTTATGTAGAAGGTCTGGTGCATGTCACTTCTTTAGGGCAGGATTTCTTCAAGTTTGATCCGACCAGTCATCAGCTTAAAGGTGAGCGTTCAGGGCTATGCTATCGACTGGGTGATACCGTGAATGTGACGGTTGCCAGAGTCAATCTGGATGATAAGAAAATTGATTTTGAATTATTATCTGGGCAGCGGAAAGCCCCGCATCCCTCAACAAAAAAGAAAAATTCAAAAAAGCCTAAACCGGACAGTAAAGTAAAGCCTAAAAAAAATAAGAATAAGGATAAGAATAAAGCTAAAGCCAGACCGCGAAAAAAAGGTGCTAAATGAGTTTAGCTAAAATATTTGGCCTACATGCTGCACAAGCCGCACTGGATTATGCGCCTAAAAAGATCAGGCAGGCATGGATAGATCAAAAACGTCAGGATGAACGTCTGAGCTCTTTACTTAAGGGCTTGCAAAAGCATAATATCAGACCCGAGAAAGCAGATCGAAAAAAGCTGGATAACTTATCTAAGGGTAGCAATCATCAGGGGATTGTTTTAGAAGTTGAAATGCCAGCGATGCGCTCAGAAAGTGATTTAAAAGCAGTGGTGGAAAGTGCAAAACAAGTGCCATTCTGGTTGATTCTAGATCATGTTCAGGATCCGCAAAACCTGGGTGCCTGCCTAAGAACGGCAGATGCAGCAGGTGTACAGGGTGTGATTGTTACCAAAGATCAGGCAGTAGGGATTACGCCTACCGTGTGTAAGGTGGCCAGTGGTGCCGCTGAAACAGTGCCTGTGTATCAGGTGACTAACCTGAGTCGGACATTAAGCTGGCTAAAAGAGCAGGGCATCTGGATCGCTGGTGCAGCAGGAGAGGCAGAAAAAACTATTTATGAGATGGATGTTAATATGCCCCTGGCTCTGGTGATGGGGGCCGAAGAAAAAGGCATGCGCCGATTAACGCGCGAGCAGTGTGATTTTTTAGTAAAGATTCCTATGCAAGGCAGTGTGGAAAGCTTGAATGTATCGGTAGCAGCAGGGGTTTTGATTTATGAAATCTTTAGACAGCGCTTAGGGTGTAGTTAATGGGTATTCTTGACCAGTTAAGGAAGGAAGCAGATCTGAAAAAGTCGACAGAACTGCAGGAAATCGACCTTAAGCAACTACAGGCGGAACGCTATAAAAGCTATATTTTGCCTAAAATGCAGGAAATATTTACCTATATGCAGGAATTGGTCAAGTATCTAAATTACCTTGAAGTACCAGTGCAGGTAGAAGACTATAGTGCTCGTTATCCACAACTGGGTGCTTTAATGCAAAAAGATTATAAAATCAGTACCGATGGTTTTGGCGGTTTAGCTGATGTGGATAAATTAAGGCATATTAATATTACCTTTTACTGTGAAGGAGAAGGTTCGTTTGAGTATGCAGTGCGTTCGAAAATAGATATTGAACATGAAATTGCTTTTTTGCATGCCAAGCGCTTATCGGCCAAAACACGAAGAATTCCAGGGCATAAGAAAGAAGATGCACTTAAATTTCAGGTCGCACGTAAGATACCGGTACGCCTACGCTTTGAGGTGGATTACGAAAATTCACTGATCAAGGTCATTATTCATAATTATGCGCAATTTTCCATTTATTCGGAATCATGGCAGTCAGACGCAATTGATCATGACTTTCTGGACGTAGTGACGCGCTATTTATTGCGTAAAGATTCCGAGTTTATCAAACCGGATATTAGTGATAAACAGCGGCAAGCCCTACGCAAAAAATTGGCAGCGATAAAGAGAAAAGAGGGGCGGGCTTATTGATCCTGGATGCTTATAGGGGTTTAACATTAATATATCCTGAATAAATGCTGCATTTGTTCGAATTCATAGAGATACGGTTTTGCCACTTCATGATTAGCGACAATGATCACTAAATCATGTGAGAAAACCGAGGTGTTATACCAGTTAAAACTACCATCTATGACGATATAATCATCAATAACGCAGTATTTAGAGTGAATAGGCGAATAGGGTACTGCATGGTCATCCTGGCCATAAACCAGGCCGACATTGACACCTGAATTTCTTAAGCGCTCAACCACAGGTAATAAAGGCCGGTTTAACTCCTCTTCCATAGATCTTTCAATGCCAATTTTACCCTGTCTGGCCAGGTGTCCGTTAAACAGGATATGTACATAGACCCCTCTGTTTTTAGCATTGACCAATGCACAAATGACACTATCGTTATAATTACCTAATAGCTCGCCTATCAAAAATAAGCTGATTTTAATAGAGTGTTTAGCGCGGTTAATTTCAGCCAGAATAGCATGATGAGGCAGGTAGTTTTCACCGCTTTGCATGGTGTGTCTGCCAAAGGTATAGAGTAAATTAAACTGGCTGAATGGATCTATACCATAAGCTTGAATAACTCCACCACGTTGACTCTGAAAAATATTATCCAGTAATCGGCACATGCCCTTAGAGTGAAAAGTCATGCCGGATTCCCAGTTTGCCCACCAGCGCTCAAAAGTAATATTAAACGACCCCATAATGCAGTCTTCATCATTAAAAATAATGAATTTCGTATGCATATCAGGCTCTACTTCAATTAAGTGGTGGTCCGGGCTGCAGACGACACCAATCAGTTCAACTCCGGAGCGTTTTAATCGGGCATAGTTATCGCTATTGGTCATGGTCATTTTGCGCCAGTCTACTATTAACTGGACTAAAACTCCCTGCTCACTGGCAAGAATTAAATGATTTGCAAAATCGCCATCATCAATACAATCCACACTGACTTTAATGGTACAGAGCTTTTCCTGAAATTCATGCTTATTATGAATGACCTTATCTATTAGATCGTGAATATAACGCTTAGGGTGATAGGGGTGGTTGGGCTGACCTTTGGTAAATTTGGGCACCAGGTGTAATGATTCAAAATGGTGATTCATCCAGTCTACATCAGATTGCAATTCATGCGCTTGCAATTCATAAGTGCGATAGTGGTTATGAGTGGAATGCAGGCCGTTTATCTCTCGGTATTGCGGTGTGTCAGAGTCTGCATGCAACTGTCCCCAGTCCATAAAAATATAGTCTTTTTCCGAGGCAATGGAGCGCTCATCTTTATGAATAAGAAAGGAAAATTTAACGCAGTTGATTACCCCGAAGGAATTGGAAAAAGGGTGGATATAAAAATCCCGGGTGCGACGCATATGCCGATTCCATCGAATATCATAGGCATCGGTATCGACGACATAGGTTTCGCAGATATTATGCTGACGATAAACTTTGAGTATGACTTTTAAATTAACCTGTTCGCCATGATACATTTCAAATTCAATTTTCCCCCAGCGTAGAAAAAATTGATGATTAAAATCATTTACCCTGGCAAATGATCCTCCAAGTTCGCCATGAACTGGCTTGGCAAAATGTTCAGCTATTTGTTGCATACCATTACCTTTTTATGTTTTTTTAGGTTAAAGGGATTCAAATGTCAATAAGTAACCACAATGGTCAGAAACACGTCCATAGTCCTGATCGGTAAAAATAACGCTAGCGGAAGTGGCTTTAAGCGCATTGTTTTTATCCATAAAAATATAATCAATTCGATAATCGTCTGCCAGCAGGTCTTGCCAGTGCTTATCGTTAACCCTGAATATTTTATCAAACACACCCTGCTCATTAACTGCAAGATACTGATCCTCGTAGCCACCTGAATTGACCACTTGCTGATAACCACTTGATCCCGCAGTTATATTAAAGTCACCACATAATAAGCTTGCTTTAATATCCTTGCATTTATTATTTTCAGCCCATTCACGCAAGCGCTGAAATTGTTCCTGAAAACCACCTTCCAGCCAGCTTAAATGAGCAGAAAACACATTGATATAGCCTATATAGGGTACGGATACCCGTGCTGTGACAACTTTTCGAGAGTTGATGTCGTAGATATCATGGCTATCAGAAACATAGCCTGAATCATGATCAGACAAGGGGTAACGACTGAGTATGGCAACTCCTTCTCTATATTTATCAAAGCCTAAATGTGACCAGTCGTGATGTAGATAATAAGGATTTTTCAAGCGCTCATTAATAATTCTTGCAGAGTTTGATTGCCAGTCACCCTGGCCATCATTCCAGTTTTCTGCTACTTCCTGCAAGCAAATAATATCGACATCCAGCTCATCAATTGCTTTAGCAATGGTAGTAAATTTCTTATCCTGATCCTGTTCCTGATAGCAATGTAAATTTAATATCAGGACTTTAAGCTGTTCTGCCTGAAAGGAGTAATTATGTCCTTCATTGTTATCCCAGACTTTTTGCTGGCTGTTTTCACAGCTGATGGCATATTTTAATTTAAAAAGCTGATCGCGATGGATTTTTCCTGTCCATATCTCAGTTGCATATTGATTAGGGTTTCGTGCGTGGCTGAGATGAGTTTTATCCCAATGATTGCGTTTAAACTTGCAGGGTATTTTTTTGGATGTCTTCCAGTCATCAGTGGTGCAGTGGATGGTGACTTTTTTTGCATCAAAAGACTGAGCAACGGCTGCCGTGATGGTAATCGTTTTTCTATGCTCATCTGCCAGCTGGTTTGCAAATGCCACATTTTGCAGGGTCTGATTATCTGCCAGTTGAATACCAGAGTCTGCTTCGCTGGAAAAATTAAGGCCGTGATTATTGACTAAATACTCTTGCTGTAAAACCTGATAACGAAAATTAAATTCGACATTACCCGGTAGTGACTGTTTTTCAGATAAGTCCAGGGTTATGCTGGCCGACCAGTACTCCTTGTTATTGCCCAGCATGCTGTGATATTGAGCAGGTAGAACCTGCCAGACTTTATCTTCACCCGCCCAATGAATATTAACCTGTTTATTGTAGCCAATATTTTCTAGCGCCAAAAAAAATGTTAATCGTTGCTGTACATGTTTTGTAGTACGAAAGATTATATTTTCTACATAGAGTAGTTTAATTTTATTCATGCTTTATAGTACTCCTTGTTGATCAATATTGATGCTAGAGTTTGGTAAAGAATTTACCTGTATTTTCTGGTTGATAGAAATCGTAGCATTAGATTCCTGTTTCGGTAGATAATAATTTCGAAAATTAGCTTCCGGAAAGACATTATCCAGAATTTCCATTGCGCATAAATAGCGATCATTGATGGCATTATTGCGGATACTGTCGCGTAAATAATTAAACCGTGCCAGATGGTCGGTAATACGCTTCCGGGCATACTCAACCGTTGTTCCTGTTTTCATGATAAATGGCCAGTCTGAAGCTTGCGCCAGTAATAAAGACCGTACCGCCTGATTTAATGCTCTCTCCTGTAGCGGGCTGGCTTTTACTCCACGGAAAGCAGTGGCTAGTTGTTCCATATCTGCCCCGGCTTTATGTAGCAATGGGTAGATCCAGTCATTAGTCTCATTAATCCAGAAGTTGGAATAACCTTGATCGCCCCAGGTAGATGCGGAAGGTGTTGCTAGCTGATGGCTAGAAACCTGAGTTAAATAATCAGCACAGCTGATGGTCTGTACTGCGTTGCTATCGCTATCAGCAAAGCGCATCACCCATTCCAGCCATTGCGGGCCTTCAAACCACCAATGTCCGAATAATTCGGCATCATAGGGCGATACAATAATTGGCGGGCGGTCCATATCAGCGCTTAGCCGATTAATTTGCCGTTGTCGCTTATTGATAAAATCATGAGCATGTTGCTGTGCTTTATATAATGCCTTTTTGGGGTGGTAGGCTTCTTTGGCCAGATCAGCCCCGGTCACTCGATGATATTTAATCCCGGTATTAATGCGTATATGTCCATCCAGAATATAAGGAGCAATATAATCCATGTCCAGGTCAAAGCCAATATCGCTGTAATATTCGCGGTAGTCATAATCTCCTGGATAGCCTTCATGTGAGCTCCAGACCTGACGTGATGATTCAGGGTCTCTGGCAAATGCCATTACATTATTGCCACAATTAAGCGGCGCATAGACGCTGTTTCTAGGCGCTTTGCTGGCATTGTCTATGCCATGCGTATCGACAAAAAAATAATCAATGCCTGCATTTTTCAGGTGCTTTTCCAGGCCTGGATAATAACCGCATTCCGGCAACCAGAAACCTGCAGGGGCAAAGCCAAGGTGAGAGATAAATGTTTGTACACCAATATTGATTTGATTGCGTACTGCGGCTTCACTTTTATTCAATAAGGGTAAAAAACCGTGAGTAGCAGCACAGGTAATTAATTCAAGATGACCTGTGGCGCTAAATTTCTTGAATGCGGTTAATAAGTTGCAGTTGTACTGGCGAGCAAAAATATCTTGAGTATCCAGATACAAGCGTCGATAGAATCTGGCCAGTTTCTGGTATTTATCTGTCCCCCGTGTTCTGACGATTTCTTTTTCTGCTAGTTCTAACTGCTTATTAAGATGGGCCAGATAACGTGATTGCAGTAATTCGTCACTCAGCATGGAAATAAGCGATGGCGAAAGCGAAAGAGTCAGGCGGTAGTTGACATGATCTTTGTGTAGCCGTTCAAGTGAGCGAATTAAGGGCACATAACATTCAGTAATTGCCTCAAATAGCCAGATTTCTTCAAAAAAACTGTCATATTCCGGATGGCGTACAAATGGCAGGTGCGCATGCAGAATGATGCTTAAAAAACCTTTTTTTATAGCCACTAAATTATCGTCCTAGTCCGGAAGAGTTTTTAGTCATGGTGTTTTCTGTTTTGGGGACTATGTGAATATTGAGCACTTGTCCGGACAGGCTGATTTTAGATTCTGCGTCGGGTATATTGCCATAGACCTTTAAATCATAACCAAAATCATTAAAGTTTGCTAAGACTAGTCTTTCATACCAGGCTTGGTTAGTGTTGCTCTCGGTAACAGGCTTGTTTTCAGTTGCCGGGCTTACGCTGGGAGTCTGGGTAAGGGGGAGGTTGCTCTCCTGCATCTGGCCGGTATGCATCATCACCGCACTGTCTTGTAAAGTGAAATCAGGATTAGAGTCTAGCAAAGGTGTATGAGTGTGATGGGTAATTAAATTATTATCCTGGATTTGCCCGGTAACTATAGTGTCGGCATCGTCATCCGGACTATTTTCAGTGACGGGGCTATCTCGTGGAACATGGATAGTCTCTGCAGTTGCCAGGGTGCTAAAGCTGTTGTCTGCATTAATCTCACCGATCACTGCAGAATAGGCTGATGCGGCAATAGGCAAATGCACTTTTTGCTGGTTCTGAAAACCCTGTACTTTGATATCAAAGCTTAATTTAATATCACTGGCTGATTCACTGAGTTCAGGTAATGAGTATATGCGCAAGGCCAGAGGTTTGCTGGTATTGTTAATGATGTTATCGCTATTGCTATCGCTATCGTTCAGGTTCCAGTAGGCATATAGGTTAACCGGGTCAACAGGCATTAACACTAGCTCAGGCTGATGGTGGCTTTCATGGGGCGCATATGACCGGGTGATTTCTTCGCTAATATCCAGCAAATCCTGTTGAGAAAGTTTGCATTGAGAATTATATCTGGATTGGCAAAGCTTCATGTAAGGAACCGTAGGATAATGTTTTACTAAGGTAGTGGTATTATCAACACCCTCAGAAAGGGGGTAGTTTCATCTTTTAGATAACGTAAGCCAACGCTTTAATTAATTGCTGGGTTAGGTTTTTTCGCTATGCTCAAAAATCTAGCCCAGCCTACCCTACCCATTAAACCAAGTCGTGAATGACTACTCCCTTTTATCTTTAAGCCTGGAAACCACATTAATTTACACTAATTAGCAAAGATTATACTAGTGCAGCACCGTGTTGGAAAGATGGATAAGTTATTTAAAATTATAGGCTAAAGCAGGTGATTAAAAATCACCTCTATCCAGCAAAGGAAAATAGGCGCTGCACTATAGGTCTATAGATTCCTGCTAACAACATGCAGGAATGACGCAGATGTTTGAACATGGCTGAGAGTTATGGGTAATCAGGTAAGTGTATGCAGGTAGCAGGACGACTCTAAGGGCATAATAGTTTTCCTGAAGCAATATTTTGAGTTACTTTTCCAGTAATTGCTTTAATTCCTCAGTAAATTCCTGTTGCTGTTCCGGATTAATAAGTTGCTCATCATGCAGAGTCAGGAAAAACATATCTTCTGCACGACTGCCTATAGTGCTGATTTTTGCACTGAGAATATTAAAATTGTGCTCCCGAAAAAGTTGTCCCACTTTGGATAGCAGGCCTGGGTGGTCGGTAGTAATCAACTGCAGGATATTGTATCGGTTTTGTGGATCCTGGTGAAAATAGGCCTTGGTGCGGATAGGGAAATACTCGGCCTGACGTGAATGTGGGTGCAGGTTTTGTTGTTGCTTGCCTGCTTGATGACCTAGTTGCTGCTTAACAGTGGAGCATATATGTAATTCTCTGCGCAGGTCGCTAATGGGTTCGCCAGATTGTTCTAATACTTGAAAGCTGTTCAGGGTGTATTGATTGTGTGAGGTGATGATTCTGGCATCCAGAATGGTCAGGCCAAGTTTATCAAGTGCAGCAGTGGTGCGTGAGAATATACAGTCTTCTTGCTGGTGATGTGCATAGATAAAAACCTCTGCACTGCCGCGTTGATTTTGCGGGCGTAAAAGAATCATTGGCAAATCCTGTTCAGTACAACTATTGATAGCGATAGTGTGCCAGATAATTTCATCAGAATAATAACGTAGAAAATAGTCGGGGCTAATATGTTGCCAGGCCTGTTCTATATTCTTGCTGGAAAGTCCTTTGTTTATCAATTCTCTGCGTGCTTCTGCCTGTGTTTCCTGAATGGTGTCTTGTTGATTGACAGGGTTGTCCAGGCCGCGTCTCAGGGCATTGATCGTTGCGATATACAGTTCTTTTAGCAACGAGTCTTTCCATGAGGTCCATAGTTTAGGGTTGGTGGCGCGTATATCGGCAACGGTCAGTAAGTATAGATAGTTCAGATATTCTGTTTTGCCCACTTTTTTGGCAAATTCATGGATCACATCTGGGTCGCTAATATCTTTACGTTGAGCCGTGGTGGACATTTCAAGGTGGTTTTTTACCAGCCAGCAGATGAGTTTGGTATCGTGTTCTGATATTTTATGATCCAGGCAGAATTGGTGGGCAACCACTTCACCGAGATCGGAGTGGTTGCCTTTTTTACCTTTGGCTATATCGTGAAATAAGCCAGTAATATATAAGATATGCGGTTTTGTGATTAATAGAAAAATATCATTACAAAAAGGTAGTTCTTTGTTGTGCTTGGTCAGGGCAAAACGTCGTAAATTGCGGATGACAAAGAGGGTATGTTCATCAACGGTATAGATATGAAAAAGGTCATACTGCATACGTGCGACAATATTATCAAAACAGGGCAGGTATGCCGCTAATACGCCATAACGGTTCATGCGACGTAATACTCTGGTGATTCCTCGTGGCTGGCGCAATATTCTGATAAATAGCTGGCGAGCAAGCGGGTCCTGGCGAAAATTATGATCAATCAGGTGCAGGTTACTTCTAATTAGGCGAATGGTCGTTGCTCTAATACCTTTTAGAGAAGGCGTTTGCTGTAGTAATAAGAAAATCTCCAGTATGGCGCGCGGATGTGTTTGAAAAACATTAGCACTTCTGGCGGCAATATAGCCAGCAATGCTGTCAAATTCTGTGTTAAGGGCCTGGGGTTGATAGGCTTTTTCATCGTGTGGCAGGCAGTGTTCATTAAATAATTGCAGTAGCGTTTCGTTAAGGCGTTCCAGTTGCATCACAGTTTTAAAATAGTGTTGCATAAACTGTTCTACACCTTCATTATTCTGTTGCTCACTAAAGCCGAATTGGCTGGCAATATCACGCTGAAAATCAAACAGTAAACGATCCTCACAGCGGCCTGTATTTAAATGCAGTGCGAAGCGAATTTTCCATAATAATTCCTGTGCGGAAAATAATTCCTGATATTCAGATTGCGGCAACAGGTCTAGCTGAGTTAACTCGCGCAAGTTTGCGCAATGGTAATGATGTTTATACACCCAGGCTAATATTTGTAAGTCTCTTAAGCCGCCCGGGCCCTCTTTTATATTCGGTTCTAAATTGTATGCGGTATTATGAAATTTTTTGTAGCGTTCTGCCTGTTCTGCAATTTTGGCATTGTAAAAGTCTTCTGAAGACCAGGGATTATGCTCGGATAACTGGGTGTTAAGAGCCAGAAGAAGCTTGTTGTTTCCCGCGAGATGGCGAGATTCCATCAGGTTGGTTAGAATGGTTTGATCGTCGGTGCAGGCTTGAATGCATTCCGAGTTGCTACGTACGCTTAAGCCTAATTTTTGTCCGGTATCCCAGAGTAAGGTACAAAAATCACTGAGTTGCTGTTTATCTTGTTCGCTAGTGTCATCATGAAATAGCACCAGAATATCGATATCTGAATAAGGAAACATTTCCTGGCGGCCATATCCGCCCACTGCGATTAACGCAAAATTTTCTGTGTGGCGGGTGATATAGCGATTCCAGAGTATGCAGAGTACCTTATCTATAAACCGGGATTTAGCGAGCAAAAAATCCTGAATGGGTTTTTGTGGTGAAAAGCTGTTTTTCAGGTAGGCGTTATGATGCTTTATGGCTTGTTTAATTTGCTGGGCGCTACTCAGGGTTTTGCTGTTGATAGTATTCACAGTTCTTCTTTGCGTAAAGTCAGAATTTCATGTCCTGTAGGAGTGACTAGAATGGTATGTTCCCATTGGGCGGAGAGGGTGCGATCTTTGGTAATGGCTGTCCAGCCATCTTTTAGTACTTTAACATGGCGCTTACCTATATTGATCATCGGCTCAATGGTGAGTATCATGTTTTCTCGCAAAGCAACGCCCTCACCAGGTTTGCCATAATGTAAAACTTGCGGCTCTTCATGGAATTTTTTACCGATGCCATGACCACAGAACTCGCGAACAACCGAATAGCGATTGGATTCTGCATGTTTTTGTATGGCGTAACCAATATCACCTAGAGTGCAACCTGGTTTTACTTGTTCTATTGCCAGTATTAAACATTCCTGAGTAATGTGGCATAAGCGTTTAGCATGAGGCGTGACTTCGCCTACATAAAACATTTTGCTGGTATCGCCATGATAGTCATCCTTTATGACGGTAATATCAACATTTATAATATCGCCTTTTTTTAATTTTTTATCATTTGGAATGCCGTGGCAAATGGTGTTATTGACTGAGGTGCAGATTGATTTTGGAAATCCCCGGTAATTCAGTGGGGCCGGAATGGCATTTTGCTCAGTAATGATGTAATCGTGGCAAAGCTGGTCTATTTCATTAGTCGTGACCCCTGGTATAACATAGGGCGCAATGAACTCAAGCACTTCTGCAGCAAGTTTACCCGCGATGCGCATTTTTTCGATTTCTGCATCAGTTTTAATGATAATGGTCATGATTGTGTGCTTAAGCGAAGTGAATGAACGGCTATGGTATCAGAATTTGCACAAAGGTAAATTTTAACGGGGTTTTCGTTGTTGGGAAAAGATAAATATGGTATAAAGGTAAGTTCATTATTGCTTTGCGTGGGCGCTATTAAAGTGTCTGTGTGTAGCATATTAAAACTCACATCTATCGTCACGGTTGGTAGGGTGCTGGTTTTTTTTAAAAAAACTGGTTGCTAATCGGGGTAGGTGGAGGCGTAACCCTTTCGGAATGATTTCCGAAAATTATTGGAGAAAAAAATGGCCGCAGTATCAATGCGTCAAATGTTAGAAGCGGGTGTTCACTTTGGGCACCAGACTCGTTACTGGAACCCGCAAATGGCACCTTATATTTATGGTGCGCGTAGCAAGATTCATATCATAAACCTGGAAAAAACACTTCCATTGTTTAATGATGCAATGAATTATGTAGGGCAAATGACTGCAAACAAAGGCAATATTTTGTTTGTAGGCACCAAAAAATCTGCACGTAAAACTGTTGCTGAGCAAGCTGCACGTTGTGGAATGCCTTATGTAAACCACCGCTGGTTAGGTGGTATGCTAACTAACTTTAAAACGATTAAAAAATCAATTTCTCGGTTAAAAGAGCTGGAAGCAATGAAAGCAGATGGCACTATGCTGCAACGATTCAGTAAAAAAGAAGCGTTAGGTATGGAGCGAGAGTTGGAAAAGCTGGAGCGTAGCTTAGGCGGTATTAAAGACATGCGTGGCACACCAGATGCTGTTTTCGTACTTGATGTAGGTTATGAAAAGAATGCATTGAGTGAAGCGAGAAAATTAGGCATCCCTGTGATCGGTGTTGTTGATACTAACAATTCACCTAAAGGCGTTGATTACATTATTCCTGGTAATGATGATTCAATTCGTGCAGTGAAGTTGTATGCAGAAAGTATCGCAACGGCTATTTTAGAAGCTAAAGCGGCTAGGTTAGATGTTTCTGCCAAAGCAGATGAGTTTGTAGAGCAAGCGGCAGACGCTGAATAAAACAGTATGTAAGTAGCTGCTGGTTGCTGCTTGATGTGTTTTTTTTGGACGCCTCCATTTGGGGGCGTTTTTATAGAATTAAAGAATTTTAAGGGTTAGAAAGCATGAGTGTTACTGCTGCAATGGTTAAAGAACTACGTGGAAGAACGGGTTCTGGAATGATGGAATGTAAGAAAGCATTAGTTGAAACTAATGGCGATATGGAACTTGCTATTGAAAACATGCGTAAAGCAGGTTTGGCAAAAGCGGATAAAAAATCGAGTCGTATTGCCGCTGAAGGACGAATAGCTGTCGCTCAGAGTGCCGATACCAAGAGCGCTGTTATTATTGATGTAAATTGTGAAACTGATTTTGTTGCTAAAGGTGATACCTTTAAAAGTTTTGCTAATGCAGTTGCAGAAGCAATTTTAGCTGCAGATGTTGCAACTATAGATGAGGCTTATGAACTTAAGCTAGCCGATGGTAAAACTATAGACGAAACACGTCGTGGATTAATTTCTACTTTAGGTGAAAATATCACTTTAAGACGTTTTACTAAAGTAGGTACTGATGGCGGTACCGGTTTTTATCTACATGGTGAAAAAATTGGTGTTCTGGTTGATCTGGCAAAAGCGGATGCGGGTTTAGCTAAAGATGTTGCAATGCATATTGCAGCAAGCAAGCCCGTCTGTGTTTCTGAAGCAGATGTACCTGCAGAGACAATTGAGAAAGAAAAAGCAATTTTTGTTGCTCAGGCTGAAGAAAGCGGTAAACCAGCAGAGATCATTGAAAAAATGATTGGCGGCCGGATCAGAAAATTTCTAGCTGAAATTACCCTGGAAGGTCAGGCATTTATTAAGGATGATAAAGTAACTGTAGGTAAGCTGGTTAGCGGTAAAGATAATAACGTACTTGGTTTCATCCATCTTGAGGTGGGCGAAGGTATAGAGAAAGCTGAAGAAGATTTTGCTGCCGAAGTTATGGCGCAGGTTAGAGGCGGCTAGGCAAAGAAACGGGAGGGGGAAACATCCCCCTCTTTATTACCCTAGAAAAATCAGGAGAAAAAATAAATAATAAATTTAATGGATTACAGTTTATTTTAATACACAAAATATATTAGCCAGAATAGGAAACAGTTATGACTAAACTCATTTGCCAAAGAATTATGCTTAAATTAAGTGGTGAAGCGTTAATGAGCGAAACAGGGGGAAATATAGACTCCGAAATCGTAAAACGCTTGGCGACAGAAATAAAAGAGCTCTGTGATGCGGGCGTACAAGTTGGTTTAGTGATAGGTGGAGGAAATATTTTGCGCGGTGCAGAACAGGCTGCAGAAGGCTTGAATCGTGTTACCGGTGACCAGATGGGCATGCTGGCTACAGTGATCAATGCCCTGGCAATGCAAGATTCATTAGAATTTCTTGGCCAGCCTGTTCGAGTGATGAGTGCTCTACAAATCAATCAGGTTTGTGAGAGTTATATACGTCGTAAAGCGGTTAGACATTTAGAAAAAGGGCGTGTGGTTATTTTTGCAGCAGGTACTGGAAACCCTTTCTTTACCACGGATTCAGCGGCGAGTCTGAGGGCGATAGAAATTAATGCCCAGTTGATGATTAAAGCGACAAAGGTAAAAGGCGTTTTTTCTGCAGACCCTGAAAAGCATGCTGATGCGAAATTTTACCCGCATCTTTCATTTGATGAGGCGTTAGATCAGCGTTTGAATGTCATGGATACGACAGCATTAGTACTTTGTCGAGATAATAATTTACCCATACGAGTGATGAATATTTTTGAATCAGGTGTTGTCATGCGTCTGATGCAAGGTGAAGAGATAGGCTCTTTGATAGAGCGAGGATAATAATAATGATTAGTGATATTCAACAAGATGCGTCCGCCAAGATGGACAAGAGCATTGAGGCGTTAATAAAAGGCTTCAAAAAAATTAGAACAGGACGCGCCCATCCCAGTTTGCTGGATCAGGTTGTGGTTTCATATTATGGTGCTGATACGCCACTGTCTCAGGTGGCTAATGTGGCGGTTGATGATTCTAGAACACTAGCGGTAACTCCCTGGGAAAAAAGCCTGATGCAGGCAATTGAAAAAGCCATTATGGCATCAGACTTAGGGTTAAACCCGGTCACCAATGGAAATGTAATTCGTGTTCCATTACCGATGTTAACAGAAGAACGCCGTCGTGATTTAGTTAAGGTGGTCAAGGCCGAAGCAGAAAGTGGCCGTGTTTCTATACGCAGTATTCGGCGTGATGCAAATTCGGAAATCAAAGAAGCATTAAAGGAAAAAATGATTTCTGAAGATGAGGCTCATGTAGGCGAAGATAAAGTTCAGAAAATTACCGATCAATACATCAAGCAGGTAGAGAAGCTTTTAGAGGAAAAAGAGGCTGATTTACTGTCTATATAAGGCACATTGTTATGCAAGTTGAACAAAGCGATACGGATAAGTCGCACTACCCTAAGCATATTGCCATTATTATGGATGGCAATGGCCGCTGGGCTCAGCAGCGCCATTTGCCACGGATTATGGGGCACCCGGCAGGGGTTAAAGCGGTTAAGCGTGTGGTTAAGTTTTGTGCCGAGCAAGATATACAGGTTTTAACCTTATTTGCTTTTAGTAGTGAAAATTGGCGTCGTCCCAAAGAAGAAGTTTCAAAGTTAATGGGACTTTTTATGCTGACTATGCAAAAGGAAGTTAACAGCCTGGATAAAAACAATATCCGCCTGCGCTTTATAGGTGAGCGGGGTGATTTTTCCGAGAAAATTCAGCAAAAAATGGCTGAAAGTGAACAGCAAACGGCAAAAAATACTGGTTTAACGCTGGTAATTGCGGCAAATTATGGCGGACATAGAGATATGACTTTAGCTATGCAACGTATTGCGCAACAGGTTAAAGACGGACAGGTTTTGCCTGAAGAGATAGATGAATCCATGATCGCCAACTCTTTATCAATTTCTGATTTGCCGGATCCTGATTTGTTTATCAGGTCTGGAGGAGAGAAACGAATCAGCAATTTTTTGTTATGGCAACTGGCCTATGCAGAATTCCATTTTACTCCAAAGCTTTGGCCTGACTTTAATGCACAGACTATACAGGAAGCGATAGATGATTTTCTGACCCGGGAACGTCGATTTGGCCGTACCAGCGAACAAGTTCAAAGTATGTCTAATTAGACTTCATTAATTACTTGCCATTTTATATATAACCCCTTTTAGAAAAAATAATAAAAAATATGTTACTTCAACGCATTATTACAGCCTCAGTTTTAGCACCTTTGGTGGTATTGGCTATCTTTTTCTTACCCCATGTTTATTTTGCTCTTATCTGGGGAATTGTTTTACTGATTGCTGCCTGGGAATGGGCAAATCTGGCAGATGTAAAGTCAGTAATAGCTAAAATATTGTTTTTATTTGTTCTGCTTGTCCCTATGGTCTTACTGCATTTCTGGACACAGTTGCTGGAGGTTTTAGCACAATTAACCAACTGGACAGATATCAGGGCTTACTCGGGAGCCATAGAATTGCTGATGATTCCTGCGGTATTATTCTGGTTCTGGGTGATGTTTAAAATACGCAAGTCAGGGGCAGAGTTATTAGAAACTAAACAAAGCCAGGGTAGAAAACTACTGACGGGTGGTCTGGTATTATTATCAGCGTGGTTCTTTTTATCGCGCCTTATGGTTCTAGAAGCGCCGGCAATGACGATGTACCTATTCTTGCTTATCTGGGCGGCCGATATTGGCGCTTATTTTGCGGGTAAAAAATTTGGTATCACCAAGTTAGCGATTGATATTAGCCCCGGGAAAACATTAGAAGGCATGTATGGTGCGCTATTGGCGGCTGTTGTTATGGGTTTAGGCTTTACGCTTTATTTTGGTTTTTCTGTATTAAGCATTATAGACTTTGTATTGCTATCAGTGATTACCGTACTGGTTTCTATTTATGGTGATTTATTTTTCAGTGCAGCAAAACGCATTCGTGGTGTGAAAGACAGCGGTACAATTTTACCGGGGCATGGCGGACTTCTTGATCGCCTGGATAGTATTATTGCAGCAATACCTGTGTTCTATGCAGGGGTATGGTTTATAAGGTGGATGTACTCATGAAGGGCATATGTGTATTAGGGGCAACAGGCTCTATTGGTGTTAGTACACTAGATGTCGTAAAGCGACATGCTGATCAATATCGGGTGATTGCTTTAACGGCGAATACCAATATTGATGCTTTGTTTGAACAATGTCTGGAATTTAAACCTGAATATGCTGTGGTTGTTAATGTTGCGAAAGGTGCTGAGTTTAAAGCTAAATTAGTCAATACAGCTATTGCTGATATGACTGTTTTGCTTGGTGCAGAAGCTCTGGTTACAGTTGCTACACTGGATAAGGTTGATTCTGTCATGGCGGCTATCGTGGGTGCTGCTGGCCTGCTTTCTGCTTTGGCTGCTGCAGAGGCGGGGAAAACTGTATTGCTTGCCAATAAAGAATCGCTGGTGATGTCGGGTGATATTTTTATGCAGGCAATAAAAGACTCGGGTGCCGTATTGTTACCGATTGATAGTGAGCATAATGCCATTTTTCAATGTATGCCAGCTAATTATACAACAGGCCATGATGCACCCTCTGCAAGACGCATATTATTGACTGCTTCGGGTGGACCTTTTAGAACAACACCTATTGATGAATTATCCGCAGTTACAGTAGACCAGGCTGTTGCACACCCTAAGTGGGATATGGGCAGAAAAATTTCAGTTGATTCTGCGACCATGATGAATAAAGGCCTGGAACTTATTGAAGCCTGTTTGTTATTTAATATGCAACCTGAGCAGATTCAGGTGGTTATTCATCCACAAAGTATTATTCATTCGATGGTCGATTATGTCGATGGTAGCGTACTCGCACAAATGGGTAATCCGGATATGCGTATTCCGATTGCACATGCGATGGCATGGCCAGAACGCTTTGATTCCGGAGTAGCACAACTAGATATATTTGCGGTTAAACATATGGACTTCGAGCCTGCAGATTTGCAGCGTTTTCCATGTTTACGTCTGGCTATGGAAGCAATAAAGGCGGGTGGTATTATGCCGACTGTTTTAAATGCGGCAAATGAGATTGCCGTGGAAGCCTTTTTGAATGAACGCATACGCTTTACGGATATTCCAGTAGTCATTGAGCAAAGCATGCAAAAATTCAGTCCCACACAGGCAGATACTCTAGAGCATATTCTTGAAGCAGATGAGCAGGCGCGTCAGCAGGCACATCTAATTATTGAAACATTAATTGCTTAATGGAAACTCTACATACGCTGTTTTATTTTATCGTTGCAATTAGTTTGCTGGTTGCGATACATGAGTTTGGTCACTTCTGGGTAGCCAGAAAAACCGGGGTAAAAGTGCTACGTTTTTCGATCGGCTTTGGTAGCGTGATCTGGAAATATCAAAAAGATAGCGCTTCAACAGAATATGTATTATCCGCTATTCCACTAGGTGGCTATGTCAAAATGGTCGATGAGCGTGAGGGTGATGTTTCTGCTGCAGACTTGCCTTATGCGTTTACCCAGAAATCCCTGTGGGCACGAACAGCGATAGTTGCAGCCGGTCCGGTGTTTAATCTATTGCTGGCAGTTATTCTTTACTGGGCTATTTTTATGCTGGGTGAAACGGGAATGCGCCCTATTGTTGGGGCGGTTGAACAGGGTACGCTAGCCGCACAAGCCGGGTTTGTTGAAGGCGAAGAAATTGTTGCTGTTAATGGTATAAAAACAGTGACCTGGCGAGATGCGATTGAAACCTTGCTATCCTCTGCCATGGATGCGGAAGAGGGGTTGCCAGTAGAGGTAAAAACACAAGATGGCATGTTTATAAGCCATACATTGGTTATTCCTTTGGCAGTAAGCCAGGATCCACAACAATTATTTAAGCAGTTGGGCTTAAAGGCATGGCAACCTGTAATACCACCAGTCGTAGGAAAGGTGATTAAAAATAGTGTTGCTGATCAGGCAGGCCTGCAAATAGGTGATTTGATTATCAGCGTTGATGGTACTGAAGTAAGTGACTGGATGGAGTGGGTCGCTTATGTGCAAGACCATGCAGGGCGTAATATGCTAGTGCAAATAGAGCGTGATGGACTGCTCCTGGTGGTAAATTTAACCCCCGAAAGTGTTATTGAAAATGAACAGATAATAGGTAAAATTGGTGTCGGTGTTCAGCTTCCTGAAGGTTTGCGCGAATCGTTAATGGTCAGCTATTCTTTTCCACCGGGTGAAGCGCTAATTGCAGCATTTGAACGAACCTGGCATTACTCGGGAGCTACTATAAAAATGATGGGTCAGATGTTTGTTGGCAATGCCTCAGTTGAAAACCTGAGTGGGCCGATCAGTATTGCCCAATATGCAGGAAAGTCAGCCGAAATGGGTATCGTGCCATTTTTAAAATTTTTAGCTATTGTTAGCGTCAGTTTAGGTGTGCTAAATTTACTGCCTATTCCGGTATTAGATGGTGGGCATCTGCTTATGTTTGCCATTGAAGCAATCAAAGGTAGTCCAGTTGCAGAAAGTGTGCAAATAGTCTTTCAGCAAATAGGTATGACTGCATTACTGGCGCTGATGGTTTTAGCAATGTTTGTGGATATAGAGCGTTTATTTCAATAGCGAACATACACAGGTATTGTTCTTAAATTCCAAGGATTTTTATGAAAAAATTGATACAAACTTTATTAGTTACCAGCATATTGTTATCACCTATGGCAAATGCCAAGATTGATAAACAGGCACTAATAAAAGTATTACAAGAAAGGATGCCCTCATTACAGATAGAGGGTATTAATCCTTCTGAAATAAAAGGCTTGTATGAGGTCATGGCAGGCGCAAATATATTCTATGTTTCAGAAGACGGCAGATACCTTATTCAGGGACGCATGTTCGACTTGGTGGATAAGAAAGACCTGACTGAAGAAAAGCTGGCTGTGGCAAAAGCGAAACTGATTAATTCAGTCGCAACAGATGAAATGATTATTTTTCAAGCGCCGATGCAAAAATATGTGATCAATATTTTTACTGATATTGATTGCGGCTATTGTCGTAAGCTACATGCCGAAATCGATCAATATATGGCTGAAGGCATCACTGTACGGTATTTATTCTTTCCAAGAGCAGGTAAAGATTCTGACTCGTACAAAAAAGCAGTGTCTGTCTGGTGTGCTGATGACAGAAATGCGGCATTAACGGCAGCTAAATCTGGCTTAACTCCTCCGCCTGAAAAAACCTGTGAAAATCCGGTTGATGAACATATGGCTTTAGGTGATGAATTAGGAGTGCGCGGAACACCGATGATGATTAGCCCTAAAGGGGTGGTCTACCCAGGCTATATGCCTGCTAAAAAATTAGCAGAAGCTTTAAGTCAGGAAAATAAATAAATAGATAGCCCTAGACCGGGTTAGATTTTTTATTGCGTAGCACTAAAAAACGTAACCCGGCAAGCTAGAGCTGTTCGGTGTAAGTCGGATGAATAAAGAGATAAAGTATTAATGTTAAATCAAAAACTTACTGATTACCCACAACTCTCAGCTATACTTCGTCATTCTTGCATGCTACCCAGTCAAGCGTGGGCACAAGCTTTAGCAGGAATCTCGTAGATTAAGCACAGATTCCCGATAAGAGACCTTTGGAATGACGGAGATTTTTATCGAACTATTAGGGTGTTGCATTATCCTAGAAAAATCAGTTGGCACGGAATTATAGTGCAAGATATTGGTTTCACAGTGCTTTCAAAAAATCTTAGATTCACCCATAGGTTAATTGGGCATTTTTTGGAAGTGCTGTGGGATCAATAGCTTGTGCTAGAAACCGGGAGCAACTGATTTTTCTAGGATTATCACTAAGTAGTGATAAAAAGCACTGCATAGAGCTACAGCACAAAGTATAATAAAAAAACTAAATAAATTGGAGAAATGATATGACTGATAACTGGATTGCACCCTCAATTCTTTCTGCGGATTTCGCAAAATTAGGTGAAGAAGTAGATAAGGTTCTGGCTGACGGCGCAGATGTGGTACATTTTGATGTAATGGACAATCACTTTGTTCCTAATTTAACGATTGGACCGCTGGTTTGTGATGCGCTTAGAAAGCATGGTGTAACAGCGCCTATTGATGTGCATCTAATGGTAGAGCCAGTAGATCGCATTATCCCGGACTTTGCTAAAGCCGGTGCGAGTATGATTACTTTTCACCCTGAAGCTTCGGTACATATTGATAGATCATTGCAAATGGTACGTGATTTAGGTTGTAAATCAGGCCTGGTTTTTAACCCTGCTACACCATTAAGCTATCTTGATTATGTTATGGATAAAGTAGACATTATTTTATTAATGTCAGTTAACCCGGGTTTCGGTGGTCAGTCATTTATTCCGGCAACTCTGGATAAATTACGTGAAGCAAAACAAAGAATTGATGACAGCGGCTATGATATACGTCTGGAAATTGATGGCGGTGTAAAAGTTGATAATATTCGTGAAATCAAAGCAGCGGGCGCAGATATGTTTGTTGCAGGTTCTGCTATTTTCAGCCAGCCGGATTACAAAACTGTCATTGACGAAATGCGTGCTGAATTAGCAAAAGCTTAGCGCTGAACTTTTTAAATAATCAAGAAAACTGGTAATGAAACAGCAGGGGAGTAGGCTTTAGCCTACACAAGCCCTTATACATGTAGGCTAAAGCCTACTCCCCAGTTTTCCTTTTTTAAATGTTACATAATGTTTAGGAAGATAAACGCATGACACAAGACGAAAGCAAGCGTAAAGCAGCAGAAGCCGCTTTAGCTTATATAAAAGATGTTGAAATTCTAGGCGTAGGTACTGGCTCAACGGTTAATCATTTTATTGACTGCCTGGCAGACTTTAACCTGACTAACGATATTAAAGGTGCAGTTTCAAGCTCAATCGCAACCACAGAAAGACTGAAAAAAATCGGTATTCCGGTAATGGAATTAAGCG
>Ga0164313_10001330_pt1 | contig 21802 bp, 11 predicted proteins | sample GuaBasSedimGuay4_FD_113735 | JGI IMG/M metagenome (GOLD analysis project Ga0164313, IMG submission 113735) | Subseafloor sediment microbial communities from Guaymas Basin, Gulf of California, Mexico - Guay4, Core 4569-4, 0-3 cm | ecosystem: Environmental > Aquatic > Marine > Hydrothermal vents... | reverse complement strand
AATGTCATTCCATTTTGCACGGGCATCCTCACGTACTTTTTCAAAATCCCAATGATCGCATTCGCTTTTCATATTGTTGCGGGCATTTTCAATACTGGTAAACGAAATTGATATTTTCATATGTATTGCTTCACCCGCCTTGACCTTGAAATTTGCGGACACCCCAGCGGTCTCGGCATCCCAATAGCTCTGGGTAATCTCCCCATATGTCGCAGAATCCCGTCGAACCAAATGACTGACTTCCTTCAATACGTCGATATTCGAAAGATTCTTTCCACCCTGCCATCCATTGAATGCATCAAAAGATTTATCAAATTTAATAACAAAAAACACCTTGATATTATTGGGGCCACCCCATAAGCGACCGGCAGAATTGAAGGACCCTTCAAATTCAGTACTACTTACCCGTTGTACCTCTGCATCTGCCATCGTTGTACTCCCGAGATAACCTCCCAGGTTTGTGAGAATATTGGTTTCACTATCCTCAGTGTATCGAAACCTGTACATACTTACACGCGGTGTCGTGGTTTGTTCGACCCAAATATTATAATCCTCTAGAAATACGCGGTAGTATCCAGGTTGAGCAATTTCACTATCATGGCTGAACGCAGATTTCCATCCGTCCTGCCATTGAGTTGGATCAATGTCTCCTACAGTTGGCATGATTTCTATTCCCGACAACATCCAGCCGTGAAGCTGACCGAATCCAAGAATTTCGGAAGAATTGTAATTGTATCCTCCACCCCATTGATTTTTATTTCGTGTATGTGGTGCTGAAGCAATCATGCCAAATGGAGTACTGCCAGGCGTGAAATAGAAATATCGCCCTCGTGTCGTCTCGATATAAGGATTCACCCATGAAGTGAGATCAGTATAACTCCGATAGGAGGGGTAGACTTCAAATTCGGAAAGACCCAATTTTGATCCAACGCCATCAGTGACTAAAAAGCGTACCCATTCGACTTCTCTTGCTTCGAAACTAATCACTTTTGCTCTTCCATTATTCGGGATAGAATTTACTGCAACCTGACTTCCGTCGCTAAAGAAAAGCGTGCCACCTGCAGTATGTTCCTCAAGATTCGGGCGATCGTACAAAATGATCTTGTCGATGGATTGAGAAGAATCCCAGTCGAGTTGAATCCAAGGGTACCTGATGTATCCCCACATGATTGTTTGTCCTTCGCAAGCCCATTCGCCCTTATCATGAATGCCTATCAGGCCATCAGTTGCGCTGGCGGGAGAATGCCTGGAGTCAAGTGTCGTCGATGCGGAGACCGTAGCCTGTGGCGCAATATTGTCAGGTCCCGCAATTGAATTCGCGATGCCTATTACAAGGAGACAGGTAGTCCAGAATATCCTTTTCATAAGTTCTTTCTTATTGGAAATTGATGAAGATTATATCAATAGTCCACTAGATAAATGATTTACTGTTGTCTCCAACTATGCTCGATCTCTTCCAGAGTCTTTTGCTTCGTTTCGGGTACAAATTTCCAAACGAAAAAGACAAGGATAATTGCGTTGACCATGAAAATCCAGAATGTCATAGCACCACCAACATGATCTAAAAGCACAGGTGTCATTTGTGTAATGAGGACGACAGCAAGCCACAACAGCACTATGCAAAATGACATCGCAAGGCCTCTTGTTTTTGTCGGGAATATTTCTGAGATAATCACCCATGGAATTGGACCGAGAGAAGCCGCAAAACATGCAACATAGCCAAGTACGAACGCGAGAAGTACATACCCACTGGAAAAACTAAAATAAAACGAGGCACCCATACCAAACAGGCAAATAATCATGCCTGAAACACCCCAAAGTAATAGTTTTTTGCGCCCTGCTTTGTCAATAAGCCAGATTGCTACAAATGTAAATATCGTGTTTGTGACCCCAATGACAACAGTCTGAAGCATCGCTGATTCAGTGCCAAATCCAACACTTTTAAATATTTCAGGAGCATAATAGATGATAGCATTAATACCTGTGATTTGGGAAAATACGGCAAGAACACAGCCTACGATCATGGCCATCCGCAAACCGGGACCAAACAATTCCCGAAATGTGCCTGTTTCCTCAGTGAGTGCCTCTTTTACTTGTGACATCACGGATGCGGCTTCTTCCTTTCCATTGACTTTCTCTAGTATCTTAAGTGCCTCATCTTCACGTCCCTGAGCTGTAAGCCATCGGGGGCTTTCCGGCACCAGGTACAACATAAATAGAAAAAGCGCAGCAGGTATGACTTCGGAGCCTACCATGTAGCGCCAGCCCAACTCAATGTTCCATGATTCACTATTGTTTGATGCAATAATCAGGTTTACAAAATAAATGATGTTGATACCGACAACAATAGCTAGTTGATAAAGTGTCACAAGCATGCCCCGGGATTTAGCTGGTGCAATCTCAGAAATGTAAAGAGGAGACAAGATAGAAGCGGCACCAACTCCTAAACCTCCAATAAATCTGGCGATTACAAACTGTGTGAGATTCTGTGGTAGTGCAGAAGCTACAGCTGAAATAGCAAAGAGTATTGCTGTCACCTGCATCACTTTTTTACGGCCATATTTATCACTAAAATGGCCCGCAAACGCAGCTCCCGCTACACATCCCCATATCGCTGACGAAGCTGCCCAACCGGTCAAAAGCGGTGTGAGCTCAAATTTTATTTGCAAATATCCGATTGCTCCTGCAATCACGGCTGTGTCGTAACCAAAAAGTAATCCACCTAATGCGGCAACTATTGAGACTAAATAAATGAATTTGGAATTTGATTTTTCTGACATGATCTACTTTTTTAATTCCGTTGATGTGCGGACATAGGCTTTTATCGTACCACATTCCGATCCCTTGCTGGCACCATGTGGGGTTATTGAGTACTCTCCAATCGCAGCTGGAATGATAAATGTTTCTGCATAGTGTACCACATAGGGTGTAAATGCATTTGATGGACTTTCAATAATGGCCTCCCGACCTTCTATCAGGTTAAGCACATTTAGGTTGCCATCTGTATTGTGCAAGACCGTTTTAGTAAACCAGTGTCTCCGAGTTTCGATATATTCAAGCTCGTGCAATCCTGTTCTCTCTTCACGCCAACCATCACCTTGCGCAATCTGTTCGACAGGATTAACCAATTGCGATTGTGTCCATGATTCCGTTCGGTCCCACTGGATCGCTTCTTTGCCATGATCAATGTGGATCGGACGTGGTTTCCCATCCAATCCTAAACGACCCCAGTCCCAAAGTTTAAAAGTAAAGATGTAGGGCGTTGCGCTTATTTCAAGTACCATGCTGTCCTTTCCGGAGCAGTGTACAGTGCCCGAAGGGATTAAAACATGATCGTGTTTTTTTACAGACCATTTGGCAACGTGATTTTCTACTTGAAAAGCCGGTCCACCATTTTGTGCACTCTTCAGCTCTGCAATCATCTGGTCTGGATGCACATCGTCTTTGAGTCCTAAAAATACGTGTGCTCCTTCTCTGGCATCCAGAATGTAATAACTCTCATCCTGGGTATAAGACATGCCGAATTTATCTTTGATATAGTTTTTCAATGGATGTACCTGAAGACTCAAATTTCCACCATCCATCGTATCCAGAAAATCAAAGCGAATTGGAAACTCAGCGCCAAATTCGCGCAAGACATGTTCCCCTAAAAGCTCCTTTGGTTTAAAGAACACGAGATTGATTGACGGTAGCTCAAATCTGTGTTCACCAATTCCCAAAACGAGGCTGTTCTCCTCCGGTACACAATCAAAACACCACGCAAAATTAATCGCCTCACGATCCAGATCACAGATTTCCTTCATCCATTGCCCACCCCATGGCCCAGGGTCAAAAAAGGGTACCACGCGAAATGGTTCGGATGCCGCAATCTCCAGTCCTTGGCGTACAATTTCTGATGCCACTAATTTTGGTTCAGCCGGTGCATTCGTATCCAGTACGAAATCCCATTTTGGATATAGTTCTTTTTTAAGCTGGTCGCATATGCGCCAATCCACAAAATATCCACGTTTATACAGAACCTGAATGCGTTCTTCCCGATTCCGTACTCCGAGATTATCCACAAGGTTTAGCCGCATACGTCGTTGTATTTCCCACCTGGCCATGTCAGCATAAACCAGGACATCACCAGATTGTACAACCGAAGCCCCTGGTCCAAAGACGAGTACAGTGCCTTGCTTAAGGAGACTAATTTTTTCTTGAAAGACGCGACACTTTTCGTTGTCAATTAAATCTGACATTTTCAGATCAGTCATGAAACCGAATACAGGGTCGTCAGTGAGAAACCTTTCAGTAATGTTCTTGATTTGATTTTCCGGGAGCAGAATGTCTCGTGAATCGATAATCAGATCGGGCTTGATCACTCGAGTGAAGTGATCAACAACATCTTCGTGAAGCACACCCTGATACGTTTCGACAGTAAGAATCCTCAGTGGGCCTCGTATTTCAGAAAGTGCTTCCACAAGTCGTAGGCCAATCGATTTCCAGCCCACCAGACAGGTGTTGTTATCATCAGTAACCCGTACAAAAGGGTACTTGTCGTAGTTCGTAGGCCCATGATGGTATTTGTTCCCCGATTGTTTGTTCATAGTGCTGCAAAGAAGATTCAGCTACGCCTTCAATAGTTGAGCTGAGTTTTTATAACTGAATAATTAGTACCCTGGATTCTGATTTAACAACGGATTTTTAGCAATTTCCACCGACGGTATCGGAAGGAGATTATGGAATGCCTCCACACTTGCTGAAGGCTTTGCCTGTCTGACTGCATCAACAAGGACATCAAACCTCCGCAGATCAAACCAGCGATATCCCTCCCATGCAAGTTCGACTCTTCGCTCTTCAAGTAGAGCACTTCTGAATGCTGTTTGACTCATGGATCCAAATGCGGGAAGTCCCGCTCTGACCCGCACAAGGTTGATCACATACAATGCTTCTGAATTGGGTCCGTTATTTAATTCATTCACAATTTCTGCATGCGTCAACAGCAAATCTGAAAATCGTAATATGGGTAAATTATTTGCTGTTGGACCACCATTTGGTTCAGCAGATTTATCCCAGAATTTAGAAATGTGCGGTTCAATTTCGGTAGCGCTAGAGTCGGGGTTGATGATAGTGGTAATAATCGATACAGCCTTCCTACTGTCATTCATAGAAAAGGCTCGATATAAGGAAGCCGTGGGCAAATCCAAAGATCGACCGTTTAAGGCGGTTGGTAGCGATCTTGTATTTACAGGCCCGGGGCTTTCGGTACTCAGTGGGATTGAAAATAGAATTTCAAGACTGACATTATTATTAATCTTAAACACATCCTCATAATTATCTAACAATGAGAATGCTTCTGATAGAATCACTCCCCGACTTAAGGGAAACGCCTTTAGATAATCTTTTCGTTCTGTGTGTACCTTTGCAAGCAGTCCAGATGCAACAAGATTTGTTGGTCTGCCATAACTTGCGAACTCAGAGAGGTTTATTTGCGCAAAATCAAGATCATCTATGATCAAAGCATAAACAGAATCAATGTGGCTCCGCTCGATGTTAAATTCCTGATTGATGCTGGTATTAGCTGTTGTCATCAAAGGAACACCACCAAAATACCGAGCTAAATCAAAATAGAACATGGCTCTGAAATACCGGGCTTCCGCGATGAGCACATTTTTTTCAGAATCACTCAGAAGGACATTTGGAATGTTCTCTATTGCGAAATTGGTCGTATTGATGGCTGTGTAAAGTTGCATCCAAATGTCCAGGACCACACCATTATCAGCATCAAGTGTAAAGTCTGATAATTGTTGTAAGTCCGGATCCAGATTATTTGCGTACCCGTTATCAGACATCAGCGCCTGAAGCTGCCAATGCGTATTTGCATAAATACTAGACCCATCCAGATGGCTGTATATGGCATCTACGGCTGACTGCGCATCCGATGGGTTCATAAAGAAATCATCCGGAGTGATGAAGGACCTCGGGTCTTCTTCCAGGAAGCTATTGCACCCTCCGGTAAAGAGTATTGTGCAAAAGACGATATTCAGATATGTCCTCATATACCTAAAAGGAGATTTGTATCCCAGCTAAAAATTGCTTGGAATTTGGATAATTATCAAAATCTACACCCGCCTCAACTGCATTTTGCCCGAAATGGCTTACATCAGGATCGATGCCCTTATATCTTGTAAGTGTTAATACATTGGTTGCCGATATATAGACCCTCAAGTTGGACATATACAGTTTATTAGAAAATGACTCAGTAAATGTATAACCCAATGAGAGGGATTTCAGTCTGAAGTAGGTTCCATCCTCGATTATGGCATCTGAAAATATGCGGTTCGGAGTATCAGAATATAGTGCCTTCGGATACGAGTTACTTGCGTTTTCTTTGGTCCATCGCCCATCATAGGCTTCTTGTGTGATGTTGGATTGCCCGTTCAAATTCTCTATTTCAATTAAATTAAAATTGGCAATTTCATGGCCGAATGCACCTTGAAAGAAAAAATTGAAGTCCATTCCAAACTTGAACGTTATTGAGTTGTGAAGGCCTAGAGTAAATTTTGGGAGCGCACTACCGATAACCGTTTTGTCCTTATTGTCAATAATTCCATCCCCGTTTCGATCTTTATATTTGCGATTCCCGGGTTGGAGATCTTCGCCTGCGAATTTTGGAATTGCGTTTAAGTCATCGCCGGATTGAACAATCCCGTCGGTTTCATAGCCATAAAATGTACCGATGCCGTTGCCTGCTGATAGAAGTGACCACGCTTCTATACCTCGCAATGGTGTGCCTGTAGTGATGCTGAGATTTCCTTCGATGGCATCGATATTGTTATTGTGCACTGCGGCATCCAGCGCAATATCCCATCTTGTGTTGTGATCAATAGCCAAAGCATAAATTGTAAAGTCTAATCCGTTGTTTTTTATGCTTGCTCCATTCTCGAGTGCAAATTCAAATCCGGAAGTGCCGGCTTGTGGTAAGAACATCAGTGCATTGCTGGTCTTCTGATTAAAGTAATCCAGAGAAAACGCAAGCCGGTTTTTAAGAAAGCTGAAACTTGCCCCAATATTAAATTCATTGGTTTTTTCCATCTCAAGATCTGAGTTCTGAAGAGTCACGGGACGAAATCCTTTGACGGAAGTGCCATTGACATTCGTCTCAAACTGCCTAAGGAGGGACAAGGAAGAGTAGGGCAAGATGTTGCTATTGCCAGAACTACCATAACTGATCCGAACGAAGACATTAGAAATGGCATGGACGTCGGTCATGAAATCTTCCCTGGACATATTCCATCCAAAAGATGCAGCCGGATAAAAGGAATAGTTGCCATTAAACTGAGACGCACCATCAGCCCTTCCGGTTAAAGTGAAATTGTATTTGTCATTGATTGAATACCTCCACCTTGTGAAAAATGATACAAGTTGTGACTCAAGTAGATTTGAATTAATGGACTTGTTTTGGCCAACACGGAGGTTGTAGTATCCAAGAGATTCATTTTCAAATCCCTGAGACTGACCTACGAGTAATTCGGAAGTGTATCCCTGCAGTGAGAATCCACCCAACCCATTTAATATTCCGTTTTTGCCGATACGTGATTCATAGCGTAGGGTATATTCATTGAACCAGTTGAAATTTTGAAGCTTGGCACTCGCGCCGAAGGCATTTCCTGGTGAATCAGGGTTCAGTGCGCCTGATGCAAATAGTGCTTCTTCATTGAACTGTGCATCAATTCCGAGTGATATTCCAAAATGGAGGTTGTCTAAAATGCTGTAATCGAGTGATAGGTTATTGAAAAAGCGTGTATTCTGAACGTCACTTTGTGCAAATTTGGATTGAGCTACAGGACTCAGCAGAGGGTATTTAGTTTGAAGTTCATTTATCGGCTGACCATCGTTATCAACTACATGGTTCTCAATAGTGTAGTTATTGTCTTGACCTTTTACACTTAAAAGAGGACTAAAGATGAATGATGCACCCGAGACTCCCGGACTCGCCTCAAGGCTTGAAACGCCTGAAGGAACGGTACTCCCTTCTGTATGACTTAACTTGAACGAATTTGTCAAGGAGAGCCGGTCATTTATCTTCGCTTGCAAATTGGCCTGAATATTAAACCGTTGAAATCTGGAGGGGCTCACAATTCCCTGTTGATCGGTATACGTCCCTGAGATCATATAGCGAAGTGTCTCTGTAGCGCCAGTAAATCTGAGTTGATAGTTTTGGATAGAGGCGGAAGACCTGAAAGTTTCTTCCTGCCAGTTTGTCCCTTCGCCAAATGCTTGTGGGTCAGTGTACTGTGGTGTAAGCCCGGCGTTTGTTCGTGCTTCATTGAGGTATTCAGCAAAATCAGATCCATTAAGCAGATGATATTTGCCAATACTCTGTTGAATCCCACCATAAATATTCAACTCAATCGCTGGAGAACTGAGGCTGCCTTTTTTGGTATTAATGACAATGACACCGTTGGCACCACGCGCTCCATAGATGGCTTTTGAAGCGGCGTCTTTGAGAACAGTTATTGATGCAATATCGTCCGGGCTGAAGGCACTTAATGCATCAATCTGGGGCCCTGAAACCACTCCGGATGACGCAAGGAAGTTATCGCTGTATAAAGGAAATCCGTCAATAACATAGAGCGGTTCATTTCCAGCGGCAATAGAATGGACACCACGTATACGAGTAACAAATTCACCTGCGGGCTGGCCGCTGCTTTGCGTGATATTGACACCCGATAATCTGCCTTGGAAAGACCCCAGAATCTGACTGCTGGGCGATGACGAGCGGTAGGATGCATTTGCAGTTGAAATAGCTCCACTCCAGGACCTTGGATCAAGCAGTTCATAACCGACATCTACCTGATCGATGTGAACCGTGTCCACTACCTGCTGAGACAATGCTGGTAAAACGTGAGCACAAATGATCACTGTGATCGTGAGAATTCGTCGATATGTCAAATATTTTGTTCTCAATTCAAATTTTTAATATCCTGGATTTTGTGTCAAATTGGGATTGATATTCCTTTCCCGTTGAGGAATTGGGAATAAATTGTGTTTAGGTATTTCAACTGTTACATCGTCTTTTGCTTCCTCTACGCGTGACTTAAGCCTGTCCTGGCGCACCAGATCAAACCAGCGCTGTCCTTCCCATACAAATTCAAATCTCCTCTCTTGCCAGATTGCTTCACGGAATTCCTGAAAAGAAAGTCCCTCAAGGTCGGGGAGCGTGTTGCGTTCGGTACCATCTGCAAATCGCGCACGCTGTCTTACTTTATTCACAGCGATATAAGCTTCTGCAGTTGGACCTGCATGCATTTCGTTGAGCGCTTCCGCATGCATGAGTAGTACGTCAGAGTAGCGCATATTGAAAAAGTCATTTCCACCACTACTTGCTGATGGCTCAGCTACTTGATCCCAGTATTTGAAGATATGCGGTTCAAAATTCACTACTGTACCATCATTTTCTTCAAATGAAGTCTGGAATGTCACCTCCCAACGCCTGTCCATTATATCAAAGGCTCTGTAGACGTCAAGAGTTGGTAATTCCCATGACAGGGAGTTTCTGTTTAGTGCAAGTGGGAGAGTGCGTACGTTAAACTGGCTAGTCTCCCAGATTGCATCATTATTAAGGGTGAACTGTGTGGCAAAAACTACTTCAGGGCCGTTGTTGTTTTGAATTTTAAATACATCAGCATAATCCTCCATGAGTTGATAAAAACCAAATCCAATTACGGTGTTCGTTTTGTCAACAACTTCCGCCCAATTTTCGAGGGTCATATACACTCTCGCGAGGTATGCAACTGCCGCCCCTTTGGTAGCGCGACCAATATCGGCTCCTGTGTATTGAAAAGGTAAAGTGAGCTCAGCGATTTCCATATCAGCGAGAATCTGGAGATATACCTCATCAGCTGATGTTCTTTCTATCGTCAAGATCGACAGATCGATAGTGGGTGTCGTCAACAACGGTACAGCACCAAACAAACGGACTAATTCAAAATACATCAGTCCTCGTATAAAATGTACTTCGCCAAGGAATCTGTTTTTAAGCTGTTCATCCATATCTATATCCGGAATCCTCTCAATAGCTATGTTGGCGAGACTAATTGTTTTATAGCAATCCTCCCAAATATCTGTAGTGAATGTATTACTTGGGTCATGGCGAAACAAATCAAGCTGGACTGTGTTGGGTTCATTCTGTGGTCCGGCTTTTCCGTTGTCAGAAGCGAGTGCCTGTAGAGAGTAATATGAATTAAAATACACACCACCAAAATTCGAATTGTTGAGGCCGGACCCCATATGGTCATAAGCAGCATTTACGGCGAGTTGTGCGTCGGATGCCGTGATATAGAAATTTCCAGGCGTCAATGCAGATTTCGGGTTTTCAACAAGAGCATCCTTACAAGCAAAAATCAGTATAAAAAGGAGAAGGCCGCATGCTATGATAGCTGAGGAAAGCCTTGAATGGTAGGGATTCGTTCGATATGACTTGTGTGCTAATTTCATGCAATCCTTCTAAAATCCAATATTTAATCCAACGATATATGAACTGGTATTCGGAAATCCGCCCAGATCTGCGCCCATGTTTGTGGCACTTTGCCCAAAGTGACTTACTTCAGGGTCATACCCACTATATTTTGTAAATGTGATCGCGTTTTTTGCCGTAAGATAAATTCTGGCATCCGACAATTTTATTCTTTTGAGGAAATTTGAGGAAGGTCTGTAGCCAATAGTGATGGTTTTAAGGCGCACATAGGATCCATCTTCGACCTCAGCATTAGAGATGTAGCGTCTTATGATGGCTGGATCCGCATTCACTTTGGGGTACTCATTAGTTGGATTTTGAGGCGTCCATCTATTCGCAAAATAGTCAAGCGTAATATTCGAAGTCGTATTCTGTCTTTCGATCAAGAATTTATTAAAATTCACAATGTCATTGCCAACTACTCCCTGGAAAAATATATTGAGGTCAAACCCTTTATACGAGAAATTATTTATGAAACCAAAAGAGAAGTCCGGTTGTGCACTGCCGATAAACGTGCGATCATTATCATCAATCACGCCATCACCGTTCAAATCCTTATACTTTCGATCGCCTGGAGTAAGGGGTGATTCAGCTGGAAATCGAGGAACAGATTCCGGGTCATCACCTATTTGAAATATTCCATCCGTGACAAGACCATAGAATTTACCTACGGGTTCTCCCACTGTGAGTAATGCCCAGCTCTCTATGCCAAACAGGCCGGCACTATTTGGAATATTATTGCGGTCCGCAAGACTCGTAATTGTGTTTTGATTAAACGAGATATTGAAATCAGTGTTCCATTTAAATTCCCGGATGAGATTGTAGCTCTTAAAAGAGAATTCGAAACCCTTATTTTCCAGGTCACCAACATTACCGAAAACACTACTAAATCCAGTATAAAAGGGCACATCAGTCGTGAGCAACAGGTCAAATGTACTCTTGATATAAAAGTCCATCGTAATCCCGAAACGTCCGTCGAGCAGAGATCCATCAAGCCCTATATTGAATTGTGTTGTTGATTCCCATCTCAAGTCGCTGTTTGGAAATAAGAATGGCTCAAAACCTATCGTCAGGTTATTGTCAAGAGATATGTCTACCGGGACTAACAATGCCTGTGATAGATAAGGCCCTATCGATTCATTTCCTACGATACCATAACTCATCCTCAGCTTGAGGTCGCCTAGCCAGCGTACATCATTCAGAAAATCCTCCTGAGACATACGCCATGCTACAGATCCGGAAGGAAAGAAGCCCCATTTGTTATTATCTCCGAACTTTGATGATCCGTCAGCTCTGCCTGTAAGCGTGAAGAGGTATTTGTCAGACAGTGAATAATTTATTCTTCCAAGCCATGACAAGAAAGTAAAGTCCGGATAATTTGTAATCACATCTGCACCACGGGCGGTGGCATAATTATAATATCCGAATTGATCTGTACTGAATTCTATGGCATTGACAAAAAGCCCTGAGACACTTGTTTTTTGCGCAGAAAATCCCCCAACTGCACTGATCCTGTGCTTTCCCCACTGATGGTTGTAGGACAACGTGTACTCGTTGAGCAATGCAAACGAGGAGTTGGATCCGGAACTCGCAAAAGAATCACCAGCAGGTCGCGCGGTGCTTGGGGTAAACTGGTCGGAGCGACTTATTGAATAATCAGCTCCAAGGCTCGCCTTAAAGTCCAATCCTTCAAGGAGATTAAACGTAATACTGAAGTTGTCAATAATTCGTGATATTTTCGATTGGCTCGAAGAATCATATATTTTCAAGAGAGGGTTGGCAAATGTGTTGAGCGTTTTTTCCGGAATGACATTTCCGTCGGCATCAGTTTGCGTTCCGTCAATCGGATTTCCGTCGTTATCGACAGCATAGTTTTTTAGAATGAGGTTGTTATTTTCATCGCGTGTTGCCAGCATCGGATTAAATGAGAGGGCCGCAGTTACAATTCCGCCATCAAATGCGGCATTATCATCAGTTAGGATCTTATTGCTCTTCGTATGACTGAACATTAAACTATTGCTCAAAGTAATTCGCGAATGTAATTTGCCATCCAGATTGGCACGGAAATTATAGCGTTCGAAATCAGAGCCCCTGATCACACCGTCTTGCTTATAGTATGCACCTGATATCGCGTATTGAATATTCTCAGATCCTCCGGTAAATGACAGTTCATAATTTGACATCAGGGCAGTGCGGAATATCTCGTTCTGCCAATCCGTACCCTCCCCAAATTTCGAAGGATCATCATATACGCGACCATTTCCAGCGTAGTAATTTGCTTCATTTACAAAATGTGCGTACTGTGAGGCATCCAATAGAGTATATGGATTGCGGACATTTTGCCACCCCTGATAAAAATTAAAATTGATTGTTGTCTGGCCGGCTTTTCCTCGTTTTGTTGTAATGAGAATGACGCCATTTGCCGCCCTCGCGCCGTAGATCGCGGCAGCTGAGGCGTCTTTCAAAACCTCAATGGATGCAATGTCATTCGGATTTATTGTTGACAGAGGATTGAGCCGTGGACCTTGCGCGGCGCCAGAAGAAATATCAGTGGCCTGTGCTAACATGGGGATTCCATCAATGACGTATAATGGCTCATTCCCAGCGCTTATTGAACTTGTCCCCCTGATGCGAATTGACGTTCCGACACCGGGTTCGCCTGAAGTTTCCTGAACTACAACTCCTGCAGCTCTTCCTTGGAGTGCCTGATCAGCGGACAAAACTGGAACCGCCCGAATATCTTCTGCCTTGATAGATGACACCGAACCTGTCAGGTCTCGTTTCTTTGTTGTACCATAACCGACAACGATCACCTCATCCAGCTGAGAAGCCTCAAACTCCAACGCTACATGCACAATACCACGATTAGCAATGGCAACCTCAAGAGTTTGAAATCCAATATAACTAAAGACGAGTGTTCCGTCAGGTGGTGCTTCGATTTCGAAATCACCATCGAGCCCCGTTGAAGTTCCAATTGAAGTTCCTTTCACCAATACATTCACACCGATCAATGTCTCGTCTGATCCTGCGCCAGTGACAACTCCTGTAATGCGCACGTTTTGGGCAGTAACACTTGTAGAAGCGAAAAGCAAAGACAAAAAGGATAACGAAATGATATGGAATTTTAATCTCATTGGAAGCACTTGGCCAAAATTTGAAAATCGTTTCCACTGGGGTCCTTGATTATCGTCCCGTTTTTGTCCTGAAAATTGCAGAGTAGTTCTGACATAATCTCTCCATTGGGTACCGAATAATACTCTGGAGGCCACAATGTCAGGTACCAAATATTGTCTCCACCGGAGATCATTTCCGTACGCGTTGTTGTTTCACATATCTCCGTTGGCCCACTATCGAAAATGCCTTTGGAGCAAAAGAAAACCTGACCGGCACCGACCAAAGCCGTACTATCCTCCATTGCATCAAATCTAATTGTGAGGACATCTTCGAATGTATATTGATTCAGGTCGACAAGGCGTCTTGGAGCCGGGCCACATAAATTTTGCGCCTGGCCGGAAGCGCCTGAAACCTCGATACAAGGATCATAGAAAAATGACAATGAATTGTTTCCATCGTCGAGATATCCCCAAAATGCCTCGGACACAAAATATCCAAGTTGTGTGATGATATTGCTTGGTCCCACCTTTGTTTCGATAAAGATGGTGCCATTGACCGGATTGTCAGGACTCGTATTTCCGGGTGGCGCTAAGGCATCATCTGCTTTGTACACCACCCATTGCACCTCACCGTAATTTTCTCCAATTCCCTCCCGCTCTGTAATTTGCTGGGCCCAGGGCAGATTGCTCACAGGATCCAGTTCTTCAGGATCCATGAGACTCATGTTGCTGCCGCCAATTGTGCTGGTGAAATGCATGGTTGTTTTCTTTGCAGCGCTCCATGACCTTGGCGCCAGGAAAGCAAATACTAAGCGATCACCATCTTTGCCAGTCACTTCAATGTCAACTTCAATGTTGATCGTTTCATCAACAAGAGCAGTTTCAGGTTGTCTTACTTCTGTAATCTCAAAACACTTTGGCAAAGAAAGTGTGATGACCGCCAGCGTATTGATCAGCATGAGTTTCCCTATACTCAAATGTTGTCTGCCAAAAATCTTCGTCATCGTTCGGTCATTGCTTTGTAAATTCGTAGACGTAAGTGTTGGCAGCACAACCAAGTGAAAATGCTACTGAAAAGAAATCACCGCCGGAAACCGGTGGCCGATCAAGTAGAACCGTTGTACTTTCTTCGGAAGTCGTAAACGTAATACTGGTGGGGTATGTCACGTCATCAAATGACCAGGTTCCATCAGCTAACACAGCAAATGGCAGTCCGTTTGTCTCAATTCGATAATGAGTCGGACCATCGTTATCCATCTCGAGGTACAATGACAAATCAGTAAAGCTTAACAGGTCTGAAATGTCATTATTATTCTGCTGTACTATTTTTAAATTCCAATCGCCCCGCAAATCGACAATATGCTCGTCGAGCGCACCCACCGGGATTGTGACTTCATCATTACAGGCAATAAACATTAGAGAAGTGCAAAGCAGGCACGTAAGTATCGTGTAGACATTCGGCATCTTTTGACTTTCCAATATTCTCTGCATATGCGTATCTGTTATTGCCCGTTTTCTCTTTTGATATCAATGGCATACGTGAATCTGTCGGCACGATAATACCCAACGTTATATTCAAATGGCCTGTTTCCTGGATCGCTGACAACCCTCTTTCTAAACAGGATGGGAGCGCCTATTTCTGTATTCAACAAGCCGGCCAACTCTTTGTCCGCCAATATTGCTTTAATTTCCTCTTTAGATATTGACGGAACAGTTGAATATTGCGTCTCCAGGATTTCATATAAGTGTTGAGAAAAATCCTCCTTGCCAGTGAGCCCAATGCGGGGGTGGAAAAAAGAAATGAATCGGACAAACGGCCCATTTGTTCGTCCTCTTAAGCGCTCAAGCATCAAAACTTCTTTGCCTTCTTTCATTTCCAGATGCAAGGCGACTTCTGCTGAAGCAGCTACCCATCGTGCCTCGATATTGTAATTTATGAGTTTCATGCCCTGATCGTGCATTTCCTGACTAAAGCTAAACCAACTATTAAGGTGTGTTGTCACATTCTTTACTGACACTTTGGTACCGACGCCTTTTTTCCGAATCAAAAGATTTTCATTCACCAGCTTGTTCGTTGCTTGTCGAATCGTGTTGCGCGATATACCCAGTCGCTTTGCAAGATCTACCTCTTTGGGTAAGAGTTTGCCTTGTTTGTATACTGGATCTTCGATCATTTCTCTGAGAAGGAGCTCCACTTGTCTATGCAATGGGACTGGACTGGAATGGTCAATTCTGAGATGCATAAATTCATCTTTTAGAGGTATGTTCCTTTGTTCAGACATATAACGTAAATCTATTTGAATAAGTTGGAATATCCAAATGCGTTTCCTGACGCATTCCGACTGAAAGATTCAGGATGGAATAGAAGGATGAGATCCGATCTTCTACATGTTCAGGATTTCGAACCTGAAGAAGATGCTTGTTGCTTCCGTCATTCAGTGGGGAATTCCATCCGCCGAATGATGTCAGCAAATCTGATATCTTTTCGAATTGGATCATACCACGGTTCAATCTGAATAAAAGCCAAAAACCAGGAATGTTCCTCATAAGCCTGTTCCAGCAATTCAATTGCTTCGTCATACTCGCCGATTCCAATATGGATAAAGGATCTTTGAACGGGTGGTAGATACCTGCCCTTGGCAGCTTCCGCATAATAATCCGCCATATGTTTTGCCGTATCGTAATGTCCGGCTAGTCCAAGGGCATGCCCTAATCCTGCGCCAACCTCTACTGTGCCATCTGAGAGATCAAACGCTCTATAATACGTTTCAATAGATTTGTTGTAGTCCTCAAGCTCAACATAGGCCATTCCCAGCCAGTCATAGCCCCATGGTACAGTCGTGTCTTTAGCAATGGTTTTGAGCATAAGCTCCTTCATTTCTTCATTTCTTCTTGCGAAATACAAAAGGGATCCCCTTCCCACCAAATAATCTCCTGATGGGTCAAGGGTCATGATCGTGTCTGATTGAAGCAAAGCCTCGTCAAATCTCCCCATCGTAGACAGATACAATGAATACCAATGGCGCTGATTGGGGCCGGACGGATCTGCTTTGATAGCCGCAAGAAATGCATTTCGGGCTCCTTGCCAATCCCAATCAAGTAATCGCAGCATTCCAGAAACAGTATGTACCGCCGCACTGAGCGAGTCAATGTTTTGAGCATTACGCAATGCTTCTTTGGCGATGGGAATTGTTTCGCCGCGCGGCACAAAACCAAAAATATAGAGAATAATCTTCGTTTCGGCCAATCCCAGCAATGCATCAACATTTGATGAGTCTGCTGAAACTTGAACAGCAAAATTTTCTGCCTCCCTTGTATACTGCATGGCGTATTTGTTGCCGAAGGAAGCAAGCACATCAGGATTAAGACGGTGATCTACGTCAGAATGACAGGAGAAAAATAAGAGAACAAGAAGAAAAGCAAAACATGACTTCATATCACTAGTTTAGGATTTAAGAAAGTAAATGAATTGGTCAGTAAGGTTCAATTTGCCAATCAAACACGAGTTGCCCAAATGGATTCGCCCATGCCTGACAGAGGTTTTTGGAATTACTTTTTATTAAGAACAGGGATGAATTGAATTGCGGCAACCATTGATCGCTCAATAATTCACCTTTCCAATTCCCACTGAATTTGTCGTCAGCGGAGAACCATCCTCCGCTTATTTTACCGTTGGTTACAATGCCCTTCAATGCATACTCTTTTCCGTATTGTTTAATCGTAAGCAAAAGCTCCTCATCATTAAGCTGGCTTTTGACAACAGATATTGATCGGCTTTCACTTGTCGCCCGGAGCTCTCCGTTGCCTGATGTAATCACGAGAGGCAAATAATTATCTATGGCTTCAAAACTTTCAATAAAACATTCCCATTGCCCCTCATACTTTTTGGATTGATCGATTGAGTCGGGCAAAGCGTACATAAATGGGGAGTTGGGACCGTCCATGGACAGAGTTGTATGTCTACCATTATGTGTCTTATATATTGGAAGAAGATCAGCGGGATGGTGATCGGGTGGGTATGCAAAGAAAGCAATGTTATCGATTTGATGCCAACTCTTATTTGCCCTGATTTCTGACCCAAAAGAGAGGTTGCCATTCGTCATGCGATATACAGGTGAAGGAAGCATCGTCGCTTCTTTTCCGAGATCAAGTTTGTACATTAATTGATTGTAGTCGTAATGTGCTTTGGTGCTGCCCTGTCCCCAAAAGTTAGTGTATGTGCCTTCGAAGAAAATGATTCGACCATCCTCCTGATCAAAAAAAGGATGTTGTGATGGATTATAAAACATATTGTCATGTCTGGCTACAACACAGGCGTATCCCCATGGACCAACCGGGGTGTCAGCTTCGGAGTATAGAATGTCACCATTGTAGTCATGAGCCCCACCCGCGATCATGATCCACTTTTGCCGGTATTCATTCCAAAAAACCGATCCGCGCGCGACATGCATCGGCTTATGAGTTGTCAGGTTGAGTAGCTGTATCCATCCTTCTTCTTGATTGATTAAACCCTTTTCAATCAGATCATTCTGTCGCTGCATATTGATGACGTCAGTATTCTTTTTCCAGTCGTAGTTTAAAGTGCCATTTGCGTTACGATCTAATTTGAGATGCTCAAGGTCATACCTACTGCCTGGCTGAAGACATGTAAACGACTCATAAGCCTCTGGCCTGCCGACAAGATCGATGTCAATTGGAACCCGCTGCATCTGAAATTCTGAAGTGATATAATAGTGATTTTGATCACCCCTCATAGCTTTAAACGGATGATGCATGATAGAATATCCCTTGAGCCAATCTTCTGAGTTACTCAGTTTTTCAAACATCTCCGATGCATCATTGAAGAGTGCCACACCCCGTTCATAATTTTGCCATTGTCCACCTACTCGGGAATATTTGGCAACTAGTTGTTCATTGCCATTGCTATCAGGAATGTTCATGAGCCATTCGAACCACACATAACCCGGGCCATCCAGGGAAATCATACTCTTTGAAGAACCATCCCTATCCACGAAATAATCGAAATTGATCCCGTCTTCCGGGTTCAGTCCGCCAGCTTCCGGTAGGAGTGAGGTCGCCGCTGATACAGAAAAATTACCAGTATACTCAGATGGTAAAAATGTATCACCCCAAATCCAGAATATTTTTCCTTTGTACTTAACACCTATGTTAGAATCCTGCCCCAGAACGTGTGCATTCAGTAGCGGCTCTTTAATGGGTATATCGTGGCCAAGCAGGTAGCTGTTGCGATAAATCCCATGACCTGTCGTCCGATACAATCTCTCAGCTGGTTGAATTTGTCGCATTTCAATAACAACTGAAGCCCCGGGTGAAATTTCCAAAGTTAAAGCACTTCGCCCAGTCACATCTTTTGGATAAACATACCCTTCACACTCAACTAAAAAATAGACTCCTTCGTTCATAAGACCCGGCTCGTAGTACGCTATATATCCATGACTATCAGTAATATATGGTACTTTATTTAAAGCTTGTATTTCAACAAGGGGAATCCCTCGTCCGGTTTCAGAATCTATGAATTGGATCTCGAAATAGTCGTGCATTGGAGCGTTTTGAACACAAGATGCTCCCAACAATATCAGACAGATGATAAAGTATTGGAAATCTGTACGGATGTGAGACACGGCTATCATTTTGGCACTAATATAATTCACAAAAATGCATATATGTATGAACATTTGAACAAAGTATTACGAACTTGTCGTCCGATGCGTGAATACAAGTTAATAGTTATTGGACTATTGATCTCCAGCTTGGCTTATATGGGCTGTAATCGCGGCGAGGACACACACCTGTTTCGGCTGGTTGATCCCGAAGAGAGCAATGTACATTTCACAAATCATATTGAAACCACTGATTTGTTCAATGTACTCGACTACATGTATTTCTATAACGGTGGTGGAGTGGCAGTGGGTGATATTAACAACGATGGACTGGAAGACATCTATTTTTCCTCTAATCAATCCACAGGGAGGCTGTATCTCAACAACGGCCGGATGAATTTCACGGATATCACCGAGTCATCAGGAGTGGCGAGTACGGTATGGGGCACAGGAGTCTCAATGGTAGATATCAATGCGGATGGCTTTTTGGATTTATATGTGTGCGTTGCGGGAAGTACAACAGGAGGGCAACGCCGAAATTTGCTTTTTATCAACAATGGAGACCTGACATTCACTGAGCGGGCGTCGGCATATGGACTGGCAGACACTTCTTATACAACGCAAGCTGCATTCTTCGACTATGATAAGGATGGGGATCTTGATATCTATTTGCTCAATCACATACACCAATTTTCGGGGCCGAATGATCCGTTGCCCAAAAAAACAAATGGTCAGGCACCAAACACTGATCGAATACTGCGCAACGAGTTGGACACACTTGCGGGTCATCCGGTATTCGTGGATGTTTCCCGCTCTGCAGGAATTGTAATAGAGGGTTTTGGACTCGGTGTTACGATTTCGGATATTAACCTGGATGGCTGGCCGGACATTTATGTTTCGAATGACTTTGTGTCAAACGATCTTCTGTATATCAATAATCACAACGGTACTTTTACCAACAAAATTGGCGAATTTCTGATGCATCAGTCCCACAATGGCATGGGTAATGATATCGCCGACTTTAATAACGACGGCCTACCGGATATCTTTGTGGCAGACATGTTGCCTCAACGCAATAAGCACAGGAAACTCATGGCTATGAATACCGGTTATGATCTGTTTAATCTTACACAGGCCATGGGTTATGAGCCACAGTACACACGCAATACACTACAATTGCACAATGGGTTTGACCGAGATGGAGAGCTGATCCCGTATAGTGAGATAGGCCAATTGTCCGGGGTCCATGCCACGGATTGGAGTTGGAGCGCATTATTTGCAGATTTCAATAATGATCAATTAAAAGACCTGTACATCACAAACGGGCACCTCAAGGATCTTACCGACCTCGACTTTATTGTCTATCGTCAAGCTCGTTCGCGATTTACGACACAGAAACAGCGAGACAGTTTGTATTTGGATTTATTACAAAAGATGCCTGGAATTCATACAAGGAATTACTTTTTTAAGAATTCCGGCGATATGACGTTTAAAGACATGAGCGCAACATGTGGAGGCATGAAACCATCATATTCTAACGGAGCAGCGTACAGCGATTTGGATAATGATGGCGATTTGGATCTGATCATCAATAACGTCAAAGAGAAAGCATCGATTCTCCGGAATATGACTCAAGAAAGCAGCATGTCGGGTCTCAACTACCTGCAATTGAATCTCAGAGGTCCTGCCAAAAATACACAGGGAAGGGGAGCAAAAGTAACACTCTATACCTCTGATGGGATTCAATATCAGGAGCAAAATCCCGGGCGCGGCTATTTGTCTTCCGTAACGGGCATCTTGCATTTTGGTCTCGATACAATTGAGAGGATTGACTCGGTACTGATTCAATGGCCCGATCTAAACGAGCAGTTGATCCTGAATGTAAGTGTTAATCAAAGACTGGATATTTTGTACGATACAGCTGATCTGCCTTCACAAAGGGGAGTGAGCAAGAAGATGGACTCCTCCGTGAATACACTTCTGTTTTTTCCCGGCGATAAGATAGATTATACGCATCTGGACCGGGAATATTCCGACTTCAATGTTGAGGCTCTTCTTCCCCGGTCGTTCGCTACACAAGGCCCGGGAATGGCTGTTGGGGATATAGATGGCAATGGTTATGACGACCTGGTCATCGGAGGGTCATCACAAATACCGTTACAATTTTTTTTTCGTGATAATTCCGGATTCTTCAGAATTGACAGGTTTGCATCGGATTCATCTTATGAAGATATCGGCGTGCTCTTGTTTGATTGTGACTCCGATTCAGACCTTGATCTATACGTTGTCAGCGGAGGGAGCGAGTATTGGGCGTCTCCTGAGATGTTTCAGGATAGATTGTACCTCAATGATGGCTCAGGGAAGTTTGTATTGTCAGTCGAAGCACTTCCGCAGATGCAATCAAGTGGATCATGTGTGACTGCTTCTGATTTCGATGCTGATGGCGATCTTGATCTTTTCATCGGGGGGAGAGTAGTTCCCGGTGCATATGGAAAGAGTCCACAAAGTCATTTGTTAATTAATAATGATGGTCGGTTTGAGGACAGAACTCAACAAGTCGCATCGGGATT
>Ga0164313_10001328_pt1 | contig 21815 bp, 28 predicted proteins | sample GuaBasSedimGuay4_FD_113735 | JGI IMG/M metagenome (GOLD analysis project Ga0164313, IMG submission 113735) | Subseafloor sediment microbial communities from Guaymas Basin, Gulf of California, Mexico - Guay4, Core 4569-4, 0-3 cm | ecosystem: Environmental > Aquatic > Marine > Hydrothermal vents... | reverse complement strand
GGACGGTTTGGTTGATGAGTTTGGCGCTATTGGTTGATGGGTGTTGGGCGATATGGGGCGGTTTGGCTCTATGGTCATCAACCAGAATGGGGCGGCTGGTTGATGGGGATAGTGCCAGGGGGGGCTTGATGGCCCAGGGCCGAAGCGTGATCTGCTTCGGGGCGTGATCACTCGAAGCACCGTCGCCAGGATGTGGCAGGCGTTCATGGCGCCGTCGTATCGGTCGCATTGTTGGGCCGCCGGCGAGTGCTGCGGTGCCGTAAGTCCATGGTGGATCAGGCAGACGGATTTTTCGGGAGGGACAGGGGGGCTTTGAATTACCTATGCGCCCTAGCTCTCACTTGCCCGACTTTCTCCTGTTGTCGTCCGCGCACAACATATTGCAGTTGTCGCTGATGGTCTTGCCGCCCTTGCTCCACGGAGTGATGTGGTCAGCCTGCATTTCTTCCAGCTCGAAGGGGTCGCCACAGACGGGGCAGATTCCCTTTTGGCGCTCGTATGCTTCCCGCCTCTCGTTGTCATTGAAGGCCCTAATGCTCAAGCTTCGCTCGTCGCGGTTCAGGACATAAGAGTAGACTCCCGACTTCTTGGTGACATCCTCATCTGCCATCAGCTTGGACAGCTCTACCTCAAGCTTGGCGGGGTCCAGCTCCTCGTCCTTGAACTCATTGAAGAGCAGTCCCCACTTGACGGACTTCATCTCCTTCCGCTTCTGCGGAAAGGTGACGGCCACCCACTCGATGACGCTCTTGAAGTAGAGCCACAGCTCATTGGCGTTGGGCTTGTTCTGCTGCTTCGCCATGTAGCCTTCGATGTCTCCATCGTTGATCCAATCAATAGCCGTCTCCAGGTACTCCTGGCGAATGGGACTGCCGCGCATGTAGTCGCTTGCGATGCCGTAGGCGGGGCAACCGTTCTTGCTGAAGAAGCGCTTGGCGTCCGTCACCCATGGACCCGAGTAGACCGCGTTGCGAAGCTCCTGCGGAGTGAGCTTCTCCCCTGCGATGTTGATGGTTCTGAACCAATCGAGCCTCTCCGAGTCGGAGCCGCTGCACAGGTAGACCATGAGGATGTAGTCAAGGATCTGTTGCTTCTCGTCGGGCTGGAGGTTGTGGAAGTAGCGGAGCTGTTCCACGCTTCCCACCTTCACCGCGAAGTCGCCCTCCACATACTGACAGATGGAGATGGTTCGCTGCTGTCCGTCGATGATCTCGAACTGCTCGTCCCCCTGCACTGCCCAATACATGACATTGAGCGGGAAGTCCCGAGTGACCGTGTTGATGACGGCGTCTCGCTGCGTGTCCTTGTATATGAACTCTCGCTGATACTTGGGTCGTACGTCCAGCCGACCCGAGTAGGCCACGACACCCAACTCCTCGTTGTCGGCGTAGTCCTCGGCAAGCTCGCGGACGGTGATCTCCTTCAGTTCTATCTTCACGAGGTCTGCTCCCTGCGACGGATGAACAACCGCCTGTAGACGCCCTTGATAGGGTAGCCAACATCGAAGTGAGTCCCCGCGCCGAATGAGTCCGTCTTGATGACACAGCGGAAGCTTCCAGTGTTGGACTTCTGGCGGACGCCACTCACGACCTTCACCTTCTTCCCGTAGGTCCTGGTTCTGAGGTAGTCGGTCCCGCATATCCCCAAGACCCCGAACTGAGCTGGATTGTGCTTGCCTAGGAAGGTTAGCGGCACGCCCATGATGCCGTCGTAGTCTATGGGTATGTCAGCGACTTTGGAAACCTCGATGGCGTCGTAGTTGTCGTAGCTGGGGTACAGTTCGGGGTCGTAAGTCTTGTAGAGGATCAGGTCCTCGTGGCGCTTGGCGAAGTCCAGGTTGGTGAACCACGCCGCGTTCCCCATGCTCCGCCACTTCTGTCCATCTTCGTCCTCCCAGAAACGAGTGGCCCGAGGCTCGTAGTAATCGGGGACCCTGAAGCTCATGTCCCCGTTGTGCACGCCAAGCCACAACTTCTCGGCCTTGATAAAGGCGAAGATGTCCATGTAGCTGATGGCGTTCTGGTTGCCAATAATGAGGAAGTCCTTCTCGTACTCGATCAACTGAGCCACGTACTCACGGAACAGCGAGAAGGGCGGGTTTGTGACAACGACATCAGCCTCTTTCAGCAGTTCGATGGCCTCGGCGCTGCGGAAGTCGCCATCACCCTTGAGCGGCCTGATGCCGATCTCATCGGGGTCGGGAACCATATTGCCGTCCTTGTCGCCCTCATAGACAAGGTAAACCGCCGTATCAGAGTCGTTCTGACTGAACAAGTCCCTCTCTCGGTTCTTGTAGCAGGTGGCGATCAGCTTCTTCAGACCTAGCTTCTCGAAGTTGTAGGAGAAGTAGTGGAAGAAGTTGCTCACGCGAGGATCGTCGCAGTTGAGGTAGACCGTCTTGCCCTTGAAGTGCTTCTTGTAGTGTTTGAGTTCGCGCTCGATGTCGGGCAGCTGTGTGTAGAACTCGTCCTCCTTCGCCCGCTGGGCTCCGACGAGGCTGCGGTTCAGTGCTTTCTTCGCCATTCTGCTGCTTCCGTACCTGGTCCGTGGTCGATCAAACGTGCTCCACAGTGAACCACGGGGCATGCCGTCCAGCACGTTTGGAAGTTCGGGAACATTACAGAAGAGCCAGAGAGGCTCCGGTGCGGACCGTGCGGTGCGGCTAGATCCCCAACCAGTCCAGGTGCAGCTCCTTCAGCCATGCCAGGAAGGCGCGAGGGCGGTCCCGATCCCCTGTCCTGATGCGGCCAGTGCGAGGCCCGAGCCACCGACGGTTATGCTCCCACCAACCTGCCCCCCGGCTCGCGCCCCATGCTCAACCTCACGCTTATCGAGCGTCATCTTTTCGCCGACCCCAAGGTCCGCGCTCGGCTGATCCGCGACTACGGCCTCGAGCCCGCACCGACGGCGCCGGCTGAACTGAGCGCCGGGCTCGTCACCGCGTTCGGCCAGACGCCGCGGGAGGCCCCCCTGGAAGCGGACGTCTCCGACGCCGAGGTCTACCGGGCCGCCGTCCTGGCGCTAGCGAGCAACAGCCGCTCGTGGTCCACGTTCATCGGGCGGGAGCCTGAGCTGGCCGAACTGCTTGGGGGCTACGACCCGCACGTCGTGGCTGCGCGCGAGCCGGGCGTCGGTGACCTTGCGGCCTGCGTCCCGGGCCAGACGAGTTCTGCGGACGCTCGCGCCATGCTGGCCTGGGCCGGGTTGATCAGCGGCGCAGGCGGCTAGTATCGGCACCTGGTCGCCATCGCCCGTGCCTTCGAGCGCGCTGGTGCCAAGCAGGACGAACTGGTGCCTTGCGTCGCAGCGTTCATCGGCGCGCCTCCCAGCGACCGCAGGCTGGCCGTCTGCCTGCCGGGTTTGGAGCGCCCTGCCGGCCTCGCGTCATGGAAGGCGCCCGGCATGGGGCCGACCCTCGCCAGCGAGTTCCTGCGTAACCTGGGGTGGAACGGGTTCAAGCCCGACCGGCACATCCAGCGGCTGTTCTCGCTGTGGTTCCCCGACGTGGTCGAGGGCTGTCGCGAGCGGGCGGTCGAGCTGGCCGCACTGTTGGGCACACGCGCCAAGGACGTGGTGGCCTTCTTCACGTTCTCGCTGGTCGGACATGCCGTGACGCCGCCAGGGCGGACGCTCAGCGAGGTGGACAATCTGGTCTGGGCGCTGGGGGCCTACGTGGAGAAGACGGGGCGGGAGAGCAAGCTGGGGTACCGGGTGGGGGGCTGACCGGGCGAGTGGAGTAGGATGGCTCGCTGATTCAACGAAGCAGGGTGACTTGGCAGCGCGGGCATAGAAGGCGCACAAGCGTATGAGCAGGAGACTCAAGAAGCGGACATTCGATCGCGACGACGGCGCCCAGTTCCTCGTCCAGTGCCTTCGTTGCTCGAAAGAGACGGACCACCACGTCATTCGGTCTGTTTCTGATCACTGGGATGATGAGCCGATCAGCTATCTGAACTCGCTCCAGATCATCGAGTGCCGCGGCTGCAAGTCGCTTTCCGTACGGCACGACCAGTCCAGCTCGGAGGATTTACCACAGCGCGACGCGTACACCGGCGAACAGTTCGACATCGACTGCGCGAACTACTATCCACCTCGCGCACGCTCAGAGGTGCGAGATTCAGACCTCCTCCCGTCACGCATACGCAACGTGTATCGCGAGTTGCTCGTCGCTCACGGTGTCGGGCTGCACATGCTTGCCCAGGTAGGCCTTGGTTGCCTGATCGAAGCGATCTGCGATGACCTTGGCGAGCAGGGCACGCTGCGACAGAAGATCGGAGGGCTGGTCGGGCGGCAGATTCTGCGTGGGACTGAGGCCAAGGTGCTGCACAAAATTCTCGATTGCCGCAACGACGCAGCACATCGGTTAACACACATGTCGAAGGACAAGCTGGCGGCCGCAATCGAAGTTGTCGAACATGTTCTTGTGGCGCTCTATCTGCTGGATGCCCGGCGACATGAGTTGTAGCCCTTGCCGCCCAGCAAGCCGTTGCAGCGGACGGTCCGCTGCGCGGTCGGGCGGTGAACGACGTACCCGTTAGGCGAACGCCCATTTATGATCTCGGACCGGCTTCCATTCGAGTACGAGATCCCAGGCACCTGGCTGCGCGTTCGAGACGAAGCAGCTAAGCGAGAACTTGAAGCCCTGTTTCTGGGGCTTGAGCGTGCGTTTCACGAGTCAGTGATGGCATGGCTCCTCTTCTCCGAGGCGAGGGTCGAACCTGCAATCCGGGTTCCGTCTGATGCCGAAATGGATGCCCAGTTCGAAGAGCGTCGGTCTATACTCTCGGCTGTGCTGGAATCAAGTGACCCGGGTTTCGCCAGCGACCCTCATCAGACGTTTCAGGCCGCTTCTATCGAGGTTGAGCGCCAGTTGGTACGTCGAGAGTGGTCGCGGGGTGTGCTGCCCCAGGCAATCGCGGGTACTCGGGTGTTTCTGCTGGCACGTGGGTTCCTTTACTCAGCAGCGCACATCGGCAGCATTCTTCGGGTGTTAGCTGGGCATCGTAACTACCCGGTGTTTGCCGATGATTCCTCGAGGTTCGAGGCCGCGTTCCCGGATCTGCGAGACGTCCGGAACAGTGCAGCCCATCCCGAAGACCGTGTCCGCGGCATTGGCCTTCGAGGAGAAATGATCGATGCAAAGGGCATCGTTCAACGGGGCTCGGATGGTGCAAGGGCTGATGTGCTGTTCAACTCGATACTGGCAGGCGATCGATTTGGAACAACGATGCACGATGGCTTCTACGGCGAGGTCAGCGTTTCAGAGCAGTCGGTATGCTTGATGCGTGATCTCATTGAAGATGTGTTGTCATCGGTGCCCTGGTCGGGGCCTAGGCAGATCAAGCCCTAGCGGACTGGTAAGGCACTCGATTGGCACCAAGTCGCCTAACACTCATGAGGCCCCATCGCGTCACTAGGCGGAGATCGACGATCGCGAGGCGTGTCGTCCGCCCCTCAGAGCCGCCGACCCGTCCGGAAGAAGTCGAGCGGCTTTCCGCAGACCTTGGCAAGGTCCTCGAGTTCGACGAAGTCCACACGCCGCTCGCCCAACTCGCACTTCGAGACCCAGGTCTGCGATCGTCGGAGCCTGGCGGCAAGCTGGACCTGGGTCAGCGCGGCGTCCACTCGGGCCTGGCGGAGGTGTGCGAGGAACACCCGGTACCGCCTCGTGTGTAGCGCCTTGGCGGAACCCATCCCAGCGAGGATGAACCCCGCTGTGGAATACCCCGCAGTGGGGTAGAGTTGCCGGGCGATGGGCCACCGGAGCCCCTGCACAGGGCAGCGGCGAGGGGAGTGCCAGAGAAAGGGAGTGTGTCGTGGTCAAGCACGCGGTGGACTGGATGTCGGAGGATCTGATTTCGCACCGGGCGCGGATGATCCCGTCGCCGCGGAGCAAGCCCGAGCTGATTGCGACGTCCTCCTTGCTCGCGGTCATCGGGAGCGTGGACGAGTTTGGAACCAGGTTTCTGCGGCAGATTGGAGGTCCGTCGTACAAGAACCTCCAGTCCTACATGCACACCTACTGCGAGGTCCCGGCGTCGGTCCTGTTGGGAGGAGCTGGGGCTTCCTTGGCCCAGGATCCGCCGTGGGGGATCCACGACAGGCCTGACGGGATCATCGTGGTCTCGCGCAACAGGACATGGTCCGCGCTCGTTGAGGTGAAGGTGGGCCAGGGACGGCTTGAGCCCGACCAGCTCGCGGCCTATCACGAGATGGCCAAGCACTTCGGCTTCGACGCCGTGGTCACGATCAGCAACGAGGTCGGCTCGGCATCAGGGGCGCCACCGAAGTCCGCCCTGTGCGGTGTTCGGCCGGCGGACCTAAAGAAGATCCCGATCGTGCACATCCAGTGGCGGCGGCTGCTCGGGGACGCGGTCACGCTCTACCGCAAGGACCTGGAGGACAACGTTGCAGATCCTGACCAGGATTGGATTCTGGGCCAGTGGATCCAGTACGTCATGGACGAGCGGTCGGATGTCCTTGTGGCTGCCTCGCTCGGTGACGGTTGGAACGAGGTGATCCAGCTAGCTCGGAAGAGGATGTTGCAGTTGGACTCGTCGCCGCTGCACAGCGTGGTTGAGGCGTGGCGGGATGTCGCACGCGAGATCGCGTTCAGGTTGCGTGTGCAAGGTGTCGCACTCACGCCGCGGCTCTCGCGGAAGGAGGTCGCGGACCCGCAGTTGGTACGGGATCGGTTGCACAAGGAGGCCGTCGAATCCGGGACGCTCTCCATGTCGTGGAAGTGCGCGTCGCCTGTGGACGTCTTGCACTGCGTCGTGGATCTGTCCGCGCGAGACGTGCGCTACTTCTTCGAAGTCACGGACTTCGCCGGGAAGTCGTCAGGCGCGCGGGTCATGAGTTGGGCGTCGCAGATCGACCCGACGACAGCGCGAGGCGTGATCCTCCGACCCAAGTGGCGCAAGCCCGCCATCGAGACCCCGTTGATGCTCGACCAGTGCACTGGCGCTCGCGATCTCAGCGCGTACCTGACGACGAAGGGCGTGAGTTCAACCGACGGCGCGCCGGTCAGGATGCGCATCGAGTGGCACCTAGCGATTGAGGGCAGGTCCGGACGCAAGGGTCAAGAACACCTGAGGCAGGTGCTTAAGGGCATGCAGTCGTTCTACGGGCACGTCATCGCGGGACTGCGGTCGGTGGAAACGATGCCGGTGCAGGCGCGGGTGTCTCGCGTCCAGCCTGATGCGATGGGCGACCCGGAAGCCTCGGTTGATTCGCTGTCGGGTGCGGGCGTCGAGCAAGGTGATCCGGCGGATGCTGGGGAGGACTGAGCCGGCTGCTTGATCGACGAGACCCCGTAGCACGGCCACCACGCCGATTCTCGACTACCGCTCGCACTGCTCGTCCGGTATCGGGCACCCACAGCCCTGCCCGACAATGACCTCGGCAGGAATCGGTTCTCTGGTGTCGTCGAGTTGAATGCGATGCCGATCACGCTGGTCGGAGCAGTGCTGCTGCGTCATTTCTACAATACGCGTGACGACTCCCAGGGCTAGGTCCGGCGCATCCGGCGGTTCACGATACAAGCCCTGTCTGATGTACGGGACTAACCGTGCCTTCCACAACGCACCAAGCCACTCTACGACGGACTGCTCAAGCTCCGCGTCGGCGGGCGGGGTTAGCAAGCCAGCCTTCTGGACGAGTGCGTATGCCTTGAGAATGTCGTGCCCAATCGCCATGGACTTGGGTCTTGCCCGACCGCTCAGGTGAGCCTCGCACCAGCCATTCCCACGCAGGGCTCCCTTGAGCGCCATTTCGATGGCGAGAGACGCGAGTACCTTCTCAGATATTGAGAGTGCCTCAGCATGATGCTCATCAACTTCGAGTCGCGATGCGTGCAGCAGGCGAAAGTCATCGAGTAGCCGGCGCGCAGTGCTGTGGAGCATCGCCGAATTGATCCTGTCAAGGGTTGTGCTGCGCCCACTCTCTGCCGCGTCGCTCACCCCACCCGCTCGTACTGCCCCCGCCCGACCCGCTTGAACCGCTTGTCCTGGGCGAGCTTGGTGGACACGGCGACGCGGAAGCTCTTGCTGGTGGACTTGTAGCCGTTGGCGAGTACGAGATCGACGGCCTCAGCGGGCGTAAGCACTGCCCCCACATCGGCGGCGTTGGCGATGGCGTCCCCGAGGGTCATCTCGTTCTTGGGGCGCTTGCCAGGGCTGCGCGTGGTGGATGCCTTGGGCTTGCCTCGCTTCCCATCGAGCATGCCGAGGCTGGCCAGTTCCTTCTCGATACCGTTGAGCTGGGCGAGCAGCTTGCTGCGGCGGGCCTGGAGCTTGGCAGCTCCCTTCTGGCGGCGAGCCAGCTCGGCGGCGAGGTCGGCGGTGGTGAGGGTCTTGGCGTTCATGGTGCGTCCTTGGATAGGGGCCTGCGCGATGTTGCTGGCCGAGATCGATTCTCGGCTCTGTGTGAGATGGGTTCCAGCTTGGTCTTGTGAGCGCGACGCTGCCCCTCCCACCCCGCCACCCGGCACACCGGCCGCAGCAGATGCTCCGACACCCTGCTCTCGCCCAGCAGGATCGCCTCCTGGATGTCCGGCGCCAGCAGCACCAGGTGCCCCAGCATGTTCGCCCGAGCCGGCGAGACGCCCAGCCAGCGCGCGGCGTCCCTGTAGTCGGCGAAGGTGCCGTCCCGCAGACCGCGCTCGATCGCGTGGGCCATCGCCAGGTAGCGGGCCGTGGGGTGGGCGTGTTCGTCGGCCTGCCGAGCGTCGGATGGACAGCCCGTGTCCACCTGAGCGGCCCGTGCGGGGTGCGTGCCAAACCTCACCTTGAAAATCATGCCTCTGCCTCCTGGGCCAGCGTGCGGATGCCGCCGGGCCGGTAGTCGATGGTCAACTCGCCAGCCTTGGCGTCGTAGACCACGCGCTCGATGAGCAGGCGGATCACGCGCCGACGCTCGGTGGGGAACAGCACATCCCACACCGGGACGAACGCCTCCAGCGCGGCCCTCAGGTCCGCCTTGCGCAGGGTGGCGCCGGACAGCGCCTGCGTCTCGCTCTGGGCGGCCTGGAGCGACTCGGAGGCCCGCTGGTGCGCGGCGTCGATGTCGGCCAGGCGTTGCGCCACGCCGGGGCCGTGGTGGGAACTGAGGGCGGTGCGCTCGGCGGTCAGCCGGTGGGCGTCGGCCTTCGCGTCCTTCGCTTGGTCCCGCAGCTCGGCCAGGCGCGTCTTCCGGGCTCCCTTGGCTGCCTCGACCGTGGCGCGCTGGAGGTCGGGATCGCTCCCCAGCGCCTGGATCTGCTGCACCACGAAGCCGTCGATCTCGTGGGCCGCTGCACGGCTGCCCGGGCAGGCTCGTGCGCCCTGCTTCTGCACCGTCTGGCAGACGTAGCTCACGTACACCCGCTCATGCCGCCGGGTCGTGTGCGGACCCATGGCCGCGCCGCAGACCCCGCAGCGCAGCACCCCCTGGAGCAGTGCGTCGGTCTTGCTGGGCGGGCGCAGCGGGTGCCGGTGCGCGGCGAGCTGGGTCTGGACGGCGGTCCAGGTCGCCTCGTCCACGATGGCCTCGTGCTGGCCGGTGTGCAGCTCGCCCTCGGCGTGGATCTTCCCGACGTACAGCGGGCTGCGCAGGATCGTCGCCAGCGAGTTCTTCGTGAACGCCGTGCCGACCCGCAACTTGCCCGCCTTCGTGGTCCACGACTTGGTGACCAGACCACGCCGGGACAGCTCGGCCGCCGTCTCGCGCAGGCTCCCGAGGTCCAGGTAGAGCCGAAACGTCTCGCGCACCCGGGCCGCTTCGGGCTCGTTGACGATCAGTTTGGAATCGAACGAGTCGTACCCGAGCAGCGGCACCCCGCCGGTCCACATGCCCTTGCGGCGGGAGGCGATCACCTTGTCACGCACACGCAGCGCCGTCGTCTCCCGCTCCAGTTGGGCCACCTGGATGCTGATGCCCAACGCGAACCGGCCCATGGGTGTGGTCGTGTCGAAGCGCTCGGTCACGGACACGAACGTCACGCCGTGCTGCTCAAGGAAGTCCATCAGCTCCAAGAAGTCCCGCTGGCTGCGGGAGAGCCGGTCGAGGCGGTACACAGCCACCAGGTCCACGAGGCCTGCCTCGATGGCCGTGAGCAGGCGCTGGAAGGCCGGGCGTCGCGTGTTGGCCCCTGACTCGCCGAGGTCGTCGTAGGTGGTGGGGAGCGGTACCCAGCCCTGCTCGCGCTGGCTGGTGATGTAGCCCTCGACCGCCTCGCGCTGGGCTTCGATGGATCCGAACTCCCCGCCGTTGCCCTTGTCCACCGATTTGCGCGTGTAGATGGCTACGCGGACGGTCGTCGTCGTCGCCCGGGCGATCATGATCCACGCTTCCGCTTGGTCAGCCCGAACCACAGCCGTCCGTTGATGCTCTTGGAGCCCGTGACGGCCTTGGCGACCGCGCTGAGGCTGGTGTACGTCGCGCCGTCCCACTCGAAGCCGCTGTCCAGCACGGCCACGCGCACGGTGTTGCCCTTGTACGGGCGCTCGAGGTGTTGCCCGGGCACGAGGTCCCCGGGTCGGCGGATGCCCTCTACGGGCCGGGTGGTGCGTGGGAGTTGCGCCGTCAGCGTTTCCAAGCGCGCGGTCGCAGCGTCCGACAGTCCGCCGCGGGCATCGGCTTGCATCTGCCACGCGAGGCGCCGCCAGAGCCAGACCGATTGCCGGATGGGGGGCTCGGTACCAAACGCGGCGGTGTAGCGCGTGACAAGCTCGGCCAGGGGCAGATGGGGGAGCTGCGCGATCTGAGAGGCGAGGGTGGTCATGACCGGGGTCCGCAGATCAGCCGCAGGAGTGCGTCCTCGACCTGTGGCCCGTCGCGTCGGGAGGCCTCGTGGAGCGCACCGGCCCGCTGGCGGAACGTCGCGTGGTCGATCCGGCCTGCGTACAGGTCGTCCACGTTGGCGCGGATGACGGCGTGGTGCTGCCGGGCTCTCTCGTCGGTGGTCATGACGCGCTCCGTCCGGCCTCGTAGGCCCGCTCCAGCGCGTCACGCAGCAGCTCGACGTTGATGTCGTGGAAGTCCGCCGCGTCGCTGCCACGGGCCTCCAGCGTCTCCACGCCCAGGCTGCGGGCGATCGTGGCGAGGATCTGATCGCGGTCGGTCACAGCTCGTCCTCCAGCGATGCCAGCTCCGCGAGGGCCGCGCATGCCTCGCACGCGGGGGCACGGCCTCGGGCGCGTCGGTAGCCCTCCTGCTCGTTCGGCCCGAACAGCCGCCAGTGCAACTTCCACCAAGCGGCGCTGCCGATCGTCGGGACGTGGTCTGCGCAGGCGAGTTGCTGGTGGCAACTGGCCCACATGATGCGGGTGTTCATCGTGTCTCCTCGCGTGGGATCTGAGCGCCATCAACGGCGCTCGCACACAAGGGCTCATTGGCGCTATGGACCGCAAGCTCTCCCTGGTTGATGACCAGACGCCACCAACCGCGGGCGAGGATTGCGGCGAGTTCTGCTTGCACGTCTGCGGGTTCTGGGATGCGGATCACGGTGCGGCCTCCGCGTCGAGGTGGATCGCGTCAAAGATCACGCGCTCGATGGCACGACGGGAAGCGTCATCCGCAGGGCGAACCAGGTGGTGCTGGCGGCCGTGCCTGTCGTGTCGCGTCGGGAACGAGAGGCACATGCGACCGTCGCGCGTGCGTCGAACCGCGATGCCGTCGAGAAGCAGATCGCCATAGCGGCACGAGAGCCAGCCCAGGAGGCCGCGTTGAGCTTCGGGGGCGGGGGTGAAGTGGACGGCGGTGACCGGGCGGCAATCAGGCATGACCGTGCCCTGTGGTCGTGAGGCTCTCCACGGCGCTGGCCACCGGCGCTGGCCCACCCCTCACTGCCTCGATGGCGTGTCGTTCCGCGACGTGCCGCAGGAGACCGCCGTCGAATTCCATGATGGCGGCCCGCTCTTCGTAGGCTTCAACCATCTCGGGTGACCAGTCGCTGAGTGGCGTTGCCGGATCCGGCACCTGGCGTGAACTGCCGGGGCACCTCAGCATCTCGATCAACTCGCTGCGCCTTGCGATCAGCCTCTTCCGCAGAGCTGGTGACACCGACCCCGAGGGCGCGAAGTAGTGCAGCCGCCCTGCTTGGCACTCCAATCGCAGGCCGCGTTCCTGGATCTCGGTCAAAAGGCTGGTCAGGCTCAAAGCTGCCCCCCTTCGAACCGATAGCTGGGGAACGGGTAGTGCCGCCGACCTCGCGGGGCGACCAGGACGACTTCCTCTCGGGCTCGGGTGACAGCCACGTAGAACACCCGGTTCTCGGCTTCACGCCCGGCAGTACCTGCCAGCATCGCTCGCGATGTGGTCCGAGTCAGGTCGGGAAGGACCACGACCAGATCGGCCTCACGCCCCTTGGCACCGTGTATCGACGTGAGGGTCACGCACGGCTCAGGCAACTCCCCGTGGCGCTTCACCAGAGCCTCGAAGTACTCCCGAAACCGCGTGGGAATGCCCTGGAGTAGTTCCAGTCCTTTGGCGCGGCGCATCGCGTCGAGCAGGCTGTTCAGGCCGAGGTCCTCCCTCAGCTCGGAGACCGTGAAGACGATCTCCAGGCGCTTGGCTTCCCGGACCTGGGTCTTCACGCCGCGTGGCACGAGACCGGATGAGGCGGGGACCTGGGTGAGCAACGCGTCCAGATCGCCAGCGTTGATGCGGTCGTCTTCGCACGGGCTCTGGCGGAGTCTCAGCGCGAGGTCAACCGCCGTCCGCAGGCGCCCTTTCGAGAGTGGGCTCACGCCGCCGCGCCCCTCGACCAGGAACGGCACGGCACGGTTCAGCAGGTCCTGTGCCCAGCGGCGGAGGTAGTGGCGGTTGCGGGCGAGGACGAACGTGGAGCGATCTCCGTCCACGGCGGCGAGCGCAGCGGACTCGCTGAGGAATCGCACGTCCCCAATCGCGGGCCGGGGTCGGTACTCCTTCGGGATGCGCTGGCGATTCTGCTGGATGATCCCACCCGCCATGGCGTGCACGGCGGCCGGTACGCGGTACGACTGCCGAAGCGTCTCCACATCGGCACGGCGCGAGAGGTCTAGGAGCCAAGTGGGATCTGCCCCCTGGAACTCGTAGATCGTCTGGTCTTCGTCGCCGGCGACGTACACGCGATCGCAGTGGGGGAACCAGGACTCGATGACAGCAATCTGCTGCGGAGAGAGATCCTGGGCCTCGTCAACGAACAGTACCTGCACATCGGGATGCAGCCGGCGTTGGAGTACGGCTTCGAGCAGATCGGGGAAGTCATACAAACCGTGTTCGGCCTTGAACGCATCGAGGCGTCGCCAGAACAGCCGCAGCCCTGAGGCGGACAGCCCCTGCTCGGCTGGGCACAGAGCCAGTGTCCGATCGACATCCAATCCTCGGCTCCGTCCCCACGAGTAGGCGGTGCGGACGATGTCGTCGGGCGTCTGCGTCGGCATCTCGCGCGGCGCGCCGTCGAGATCGCTGGCGCCGAGCATGCCGCTCAGTAGGTAGCCGTGCCGCTCGCAGAACTCCATCCAGCGATCGTTGGCCAGGATCTGGTCGTGGTGGATCCCCAGGAGCCGATAGGCCGTGCTGTGCAGGGTGCGGATCCAGGGAAAGCTGCCCAGCCTGAGCCCCAGCTTCTCGACGACTTGCTCCTGTACCTGACGCCGGGCGGCGCGCGTGAACGTCACGCAGGCGATCCGGGCAGGGGACAGCCCAGCCTCCAACTCGGCCTCCATGAGCCCCAGCAGGCGGGTCGTCTTGCCGCAGCCGGGCGGACCGAGAATCACGCGAACACTCGGGGGAGCGATCGCCCCCTGTACGCGCGAGGAGCCGTTACGTGCCGTTACGTCTGACTCTCGGAAACAGCCTCCTACGCGTATGTCTAAGCCGTTCTCCATCTGGTCGTAACGGTGTAACGGTGTAACGGCTGGTTTTGAGGAGGCTTCGCGTGGAGTGGTCACGATTCCCCCTCGCGCGTTACAGGGGGATTGCTGGCCCAGGCTCGAACCGGCTCGCCGTCGATCCGGTGGGTTTCAGAGGAGTGCCCGAGGTCGTTCAGCACCCGGCAGAGCTGGCTGCGCGTGAGGCGGGGAAATGCCTCGCTGAGGACCGACAACAATGTGTCCGCCTTGAACAGCCGGCGGCCGTCCTCGAGTGCGACCGCCTTGCCTCGATCGAGTTCCTCAGCCTCATCGCTGACGGGCAGGTCGTCGATGGTGTGCTGGATGGCCTCGCGCAATGCCAGTTCGTCGGACGCCTCGGGGGGCATGGCTATCCGCTCTGCCCCTTCGAGCCATTCGTTCACGATGGGCGACCAGTCCTTGGGCTCCTTCGGGACGCCAGGGATGCGTTTCATGGCGTCCGTGTAGATGCGCACGAACTGACCTTTGCTGAGTAGTTGCGACGTTGTGAAGCGCAGCGCCGTTCCCGACACCATCAGCTCGTACATCGCTGGATCGCAATCGAAGATGCGTACGCGATCGACCTGGAAGTCGAGCATTGCCTGAGCCATCTCGGCACGCTCATCGGCGATCGCGGCCACACGTTCGAACGCGCGATCTACCGTGGCCTCGACGTAGCGAATGCCCTTGGCCGCAGCGGCACCGTCCGATCGCAGCCAGATGGCAGTAGCGACTGCGGATCGGTCCTCCACGCCCTTCCGAGCAAGCGCCATCGCAAGACTAAAGTCGTAGCCGGAACTCGTCGTGTCCAGGGTGCGACCATCCCTGCCGAGTTCGGGCTTTCCCTTGCCTAGGAAGAGGTTGCGGACGCCTGCGTTGCCGTCCACCAGGCCCTGCACAGCACGATCGAGTGCAGTTCCGATCGAGATCGCGGAGCTTGGGGCTGTGCTGCGCTTCGCGCGTGGGGCGTCATCTCTTACAGCGTGGAGATCAAGCTCATCCTCGACTTCGCTCACGTCGATTCGGTGCACGGATTCGGGGACTCCGATCTGCACACCTGTGTCGAGGTGAACCACTGCCGTGTGCGTCCCGTACTTGGAGTTCACCGTGCCGGGTACGCGCAGAACGCGGGACAGGTCTCCCGTGGTGTCATGCGCGTACTGAGGCGCGACGTGATCACGCACAAGGGTCTGGTAGCGGCGAGCGAGGCTCGCTGCGCGGTTGCGATCGTCATCGCTCTCGATCAGGAATGGTTCCCTGAGGAGGAGCCAAGCATGCGCGCCCCCTCCCGTGTCGAGCGCAAGCGAAGGGGCCAGCGGGTGTGGCACCTTGTTGAGGTATTGGAGAACCGTGGCGAGGTCGTCGGGCAGATTGCCCCGCTTGTGGTCTCCGCCCGCGTGATCCTCGTCCAACCAGAACCCCACGATGGCCACGGCCGACCCCACGCCGCCTCGCACGTACGCCTGCGTGAGGACCTTCGAAGATCCGCCATCATGCTTTGCCTCTCGCTGCTTCCGCTGCTGCGCGGCGGCGAGCGCCATCGTCGGGTCGTGGAGTGCGACCGGGAAGTAGGCGTCCTCACCAGCATCCGATGCGGACGCCAGCGCCTCGATGGCTTGGTCGTGGGTTTCGCACCAAGTCGTGCGTCTTGTGGCTCGATTCCAGATCGGCAGTTGCCCGACGGTGAACCGGCCGGCGTCGTTGATCAGGTCGCCGAAGAGCAGGGATAGGAAGGCGTCGATCTCGCCTCTGTGGCTTCGCTCGCCCGTTGTCATGACCGCACCTCGGCGGCCGCGAGTGCTGCGTCGAGGGTGGCCTGCTGGAGGTTCAGATCCTCCGCAGCCTGAATCAGATGCTCTCGCTCCCACAGCCTCCGTCCGGCGTGGATGGCGGGTGCGGGGTGGATCCTGCCTCGGCGGACGAGGTCGTTGAGACGAGGCTCAGTGACGCCCAACAGGGCGGCGGCCTGGCCTGTGGATACGGGTAGATACATGGATGCCTCCTCTGAGGCACCGCCGGCGCTCATCGTCGGCGGCCCTCAATGGAGGTGGCCAACTGACAGTTCGCACGTCGAAGTACGTCGAACTACGTCGAGAATTGAGCGGTCAGTTGGAAGAATCGCCGCCCGGAGGGGCGTTCACTCTCGTCCTGAGGCTCATCCCGAAGTCGCCAGCGCGATGACCACCGCGCTTACCGAGGTCGTGCAGTGTCACCGTTCGATTGGCGCGCGCGGAGGCGGCATCACTCGCGCGCTGATCAGTCGATTCGATCCAGGCCTTGAGGCAGCCGCGGTCCACCGCTGGCCTCCGCCCCTTTCGCCCGATCGGGCCATGCGTCCTGGCGTTCAGCCGGTGGATGCGGTCCTTAGCCCCGCGACTCCAGGGGATCTTGAGTTCCTTCAAGATCGGCCTCCACCCGATGACAGGCATCCCTCCTTGGCGCGCGGAAGACCAGTGTTGTTGGGCCTCGCCGCTTCGACCGTCTCCAGGAACAGGGGCGACCAGTGCCGTTCGCATCCCGCCGATTGTCCCTGCTCCGATCGCTTTACGGAGACGCACATCGGCATCTCGGACCACCGCACAGCAGCGTTCGGTCCAACCTGCCGATGCTGCGACGAGTGCGTCCGCGACACAGGCTCCCGACCCCAGCGTTCTCAGCAGGGCGTATTGTGTGTCACCGTCAGCAACGAACGCTCCGTGAACAAGGCGAGCGTTTGCCTGCGCAGACCAATGGCGCCTATAGAAGAGTGGCGTAACGACCGAAGTCTTGCCCCCGCCCGGGATCTCAACGACTGTTCGGTGCCGGGCCACTGCCGGAAGAACTGCATCCCAATACGCGCCCCAAGCTCGGCTCAGGCGGTTCCCGAAGACCCGGAACTCCTCAACGAGGCAGCATTCGTAGGCATCGAGTCCCGCGCTCAGAGACGACTCGCTCATGAGTTCCTGCACGGCCTGTAGCCGTCCCATGTAGCTGGCGAGTTCTTCCGCGGGTGGCTCATTGTCAGGCGGCAGCGGAACCTGTTCCAGCAGGGACTCCATGATGTGAACGCTCGTAGCCAGATTACCTTCGATCGGCTGATGCAGCCCTAAGTGCTTTCGAAGCGCCCCGACCTCGTCTTCAACGGGAGAGAGCCACGCCGGTAGCTGAGATGAGCGAACCGCTTCGTGATCCGCCGGCATGCTGCCTGCTTCCGGCTCAGAGGGAGTGTTCATTCCCTGGACACTATGGTGGGTCCGCCGGTCTATGGAACAGATTTACGACCGTGGGCCTGGCGTCCTCCTAGATGGCGCCCGCTCGGGCGTAGACCGTGGACGAGACGATCGACGCATGCCCGAGCCGCTGCTGGACCTGCATCAGGTCGTGAGACGCCTCGTACAGGCGGGTCGCGAAGGTGTGCCGCAGCGAGTGGGGGCTGGCGGCCCGGGTGATGCCCGCCCGCTTGATCCACGCCTTGAACCGCAGGGCGATCGATCGTCGCTGGAGGTGGTCACCGTCCTTGCTGGGGAACAGGGCTCCCGTCGGCATGCCCTCGACGTACTCGGCCAGCAGCGCCCGCACGGCCTCGTCCAGAGGCACCAGCAGCGTGCCGCCTCCCTTCATGTGGCGCAGGTGCAAGGCGCCTGCCTCCAAGTCCACGTCGTCGGTGCGGGCTTCCAGCGCCGATCCCACGCGGATGCCGGTCGCGAGCATCACCCGGAACAGCGCACGGTCCCGTCGCTCTGCAGGCGTCTGGGCCTCATCGAGCGCGGCGACCAACCGTTTGCTCTCGCCCTCGGTCAGCGCCCGCGGAGGTCGTGGCCCCACACGCGCCCGACGCACGAGCCCCCCGAAGTTCCTCGGTGCGTAGCGCGCCAGATCGCAGTACGACCCGAACGACCGCATCGTCGTGCGCAGCGCGTTCAGCGTCGTCGGGAGCTTCGGTTGCCCGTCCGCACGCGTGGTGGTCTCAGGGTCCGCCAGAAACGCCGCCAGGTGTTCGTGCCTCAGGCGTCGCACGTCGGTGAGCTGCTTCTGCGTCGCCATCCATGTGGCCAGCAGCCGCACGTGCCGCTGCACCTGGACGATCGTGTGCGGGCTGCGGCCGTCGGCCTGGAGCTGGAGGACGTAGCGGTCGAGCGCGGTCGTGATGCGCATGGCGGGTCTCAGAGCGAGGGCTGGACGAGCCCTGCTGCGAGGCCCGTCAGAACTCCCGCATGAGGCCCCTGTGCATGGAGTCGGTCAAGGGCTCCTCACCGCCGGTCCATCGTCGGTTGCGCTGCGCGCGAATCATGGCCAGCTCCTCGTGGCTCGGCAGCAGAGGCCCCGTGTAGACGGCAGGGCCGCGCGTGTTGCGCATCCAGGCGGCCAAGGCAAGGGAGACCACGCAGTCGTCGTGCTGGCCGCCAGGCGCGCCCGTGCGGACCGTGCCGCCGTCGGTGACGGTGAACTCGAATGCCTCCATTTCGTCGATCAGCTCGGGACACACCTCGGCACGGGGCAGGACCAGGCTGCGCTGCTCGAGCATGAGCGCGAGGTTGTCGATCAGGGCGGCCTTCGACCCCGCCGTGAACTTGTAGCCCTCGACCCGCACGTCGGCCTTGCGCAGGATCTCGAAGACAGGCTCACCGGCACCGGTGCTGTCCACCAGCACGCGACAGTTGCCGTAGCGCTCGCACGCCGTGCGCACGCGATCGACTTGGACCGACCAGTCAATCCTGTGGAACCGATCCACGAACACCACCTGCCCGTCCCCGTCGAGGATCGTCAGCACGGAAAAGTCCGCGACCTTCGCGAGGTCGAGTCCCGCGACGTAGGTCTGGTTCTCATCCGGGTCTGCGAACTCACCCGTCGCACACTCGCGCACGCCGCGGAAGACCTGGCCGGCGCCCTCCAGGAACTGCCCGCCGTACTCCTGGTCGAACACGCGCTGCGGCAGCAACGCCCGCTCCGCATCGATGCGCTCACGGTCGAGGTAGGGGTTGTTCCAGCTCGGGTAGTTCCAGCTCGCCCAGTTCTCGTCCGAACCCTGCCCACGCCGGTACGCCTCGTGGAACCAGCCCTTGCCGCTCGGGGTCGAGATCAGCAGCGCCCAGCCGCGCTTGTCGATCAGGCGCTGGGAGAGGTAGCCCTGCCAGATGCGTGGGTGCAGGCGGGACGCTTCATCCACGACCAGCCAGGACAGACCCTCGCCCAGCAAGGATGTGGGATTGTCGGCGCTCTTGGCACGGATCTCGGAGACGCCCCCTCCGAGGTTGCGCATGAGGACACGCCGCTCCGACTCGCGGATCTGCACGACACGGTGACGCAACTTCTCGACCGCGAAGCGCACCACCTCACGATGCACCTTCTGCGCCAAGTCGTAGGTCGGCGCGACCACCCATCCCACGCTGTGATCGCACGGCGCCAGCACGCCTGCCATGGCTTCTGCCGCTGCACAGAGCGTCTTGCCCCAGCGCACACCACACGCCACGACGCGACGCTCGGCGGTACTCTTGTGCACCTGGATCTGACCGTCGTGCGGCGTGTAGCCGAGGTCGCGGAACAGCGCGGGCTTGTGGAGGCTACGGTTCGTCATGCCCGTCGCTCGCGAAGCTGCCCCAGTCCTCGTCCGCACCGGCGGGGCCGAGCCAGCGGGCGGCCTCGCGCTTGATCACGTCCTCGATCGCCACGGCGTTGCGGTCGGTGGGCTCACCCAGCACCAACCGCTCTTGCTTGAGGGCAATGTCGAGCGCCCTCACCGCTCCCATGGCCGAGTCGATCGGCATGGCCCGCAAGGCTTCGAGGCCCTTGGCTTGGATCACCTTGGCCGTCTGGAGGTGCCGCTTGTTCATCTCGTCCACGGCATCGACCATGCGTGCCTCGTTGCGCTCTCGGGCCGACGCTTCGATCTCCAGCAGGCGACGGCTCCAGCCGTGCTTGGCGGCGTGCTTGGTGACGCTGCGCTTCGAGACGCCGTACTGCTTGCCGACCTTCGCGTAGCTGCGCTCGGGGCCGAGGTTGACGTAGAACTCCAGCGCCTCATCGGGCGGGATGCGACCGCTCATGACGTGGTCTCCAGGCGGGGACGCCAGCGCCACGACCCGTACAGCGCCAGGCAGAGGTAGGCGCCGTGCAGCGCGGCCTGTTCAGGGAGGCCGTGGGTCCAATCGGCATGCATCCAAACGGTGTTGGTGACGACCCAGATCGCGAAGCACACGCGGTGCTTGCCGATGTTCAGCAACGTGGCGAAGAGCGACGCGCCGGCGATGAACCAATACAGGGTCATGGCTCGACCTCTGCGCTGCGCTCGGTGAACGTGCGGCCATCCCCGTCCAGCGTGGCGTCCTGGCCGGTGGCGTTCTGCCAGCGCGTGACGATCACGTCGCAGTAGGGCGGGTCCAACTCCATCAAGAACCCGCGTCGCTGAGTCTCCTGGCAGGCCATGAGCGTCGAGCCGCTGCCGCCGAAGAGATCGAGGACGTTCTCGCCACGCCGGGAGCTGTAGAGCAGCGCACGGCTGGCCAGCTCCACCGGCTTTTCGGTGAGGTGAACCATCGACTGCGGGTTGACCTTCTTGACCTGCCAGAGATCCGTCGCGTTGTTCGGCCCGAAGAACTGATGCGCCGCGCCCTCTTTCCATCCGTAGAAACACCACTCGTGCGCACCCATGAAGTCCTTGCGGGTCAACACGGGATGCTGCTTGTCCCAAATAATCGACTGGCTGAAATACAGCCCGGCCGTTTTCAGCGCAGGCGGGTAGTTCGCGGTGTTGGCGTAACCGCCCCAGATGAAGAACCCACGTCCCGGCAGCAGCACACGGGCGATGTTCCCGAACCACGCTGCCAGCAACCGGTCGAACTCCTCGTCGCTCAGGAAGTCGTTGATCAGCGGACGGTCCTTGGCCCGCATCTTCTTGGTCGTGGGCTTGGCCTTCTCCGGGTGCCGCGCCAAGTCGAGCTTCTGGTGGTGCGTCTGGCTGAACGACGAGTTGCCCGCGGCGATCGCGTTGTTGGAGCGCGGCTCGACCTTCACGTTGTACGGCGGGTCGCTGTTGACCAGGTGGATCGGAGCGCCGTCGAGCAGACGGTCGAGGTCGGCAGGCAGGCTGCTGTCGCCGCACAGCAGACGGTGGTCGCCCAGCGCCCACAGATCGCCCGGGCGCGTGATGGGGTTGTCGGGCGGCTCCGGGATCGCGTCGAGGTCCAGGTCGCCGTCGCCCGTCTCGGCCTGGAGCTGGTCCAGCAGAGCGTCCAGGTCGCTGTCGTCGAACCCCACGCCGTCGAGCGCGTCCTCGGTCCGCAGCTCCGTGAGCAGCCGCGCCAGCACCCCGTCATCCCAGGATGCGAGTTCGCCCGAACGGTTGAGCGCGATCCCGAGCGCGGTCGCCTCCAGGTCCGTGACCGGCAGCTCGACGACCTGGCACTCGGTCCAACCCAACGCCTGCATGGCTGCCAGCCGGCCGTGACCCGCGATGATGCGTTGGGTGCCCTGCTGAACCACCAGTGGCTCGGCCTGCCCGAAGCGGGCCAGGCTGGCCTTGATGGCCGCAAGGTTGGCGGCGTCGTGGGCGCGGGGGTTCGCCGGGTCCGGGCGCAACGCGTCCAGGGACACACGGCGAACCTGGAGTCCTTCGGTGAGACCGTCCATGCCAGCTCCAAGCAGGCGGCCGTTGGGGCCGCGGGGAGGGACTCAGAGCTAGCTTGGAATGGAGGCCGCGAACGGCCGCTCGGATGGGTCTCAGAACTGAGTGCATTCTAGCACGGGGGACTGCGCGGTCACGGGGAGTAGATGATCCCCCCCTTAGGGATTTGAACGATGTCATCATCTCCTCTGGACCCCGGTCCCTGAGTTCCTCTGGGACCGGCCCGGGGGACCCCAGTCCCCGGAGGGGAGATGATCCGATGGGTTCAAACCCTATGGGGGGATCATCATCAACCGTGCCGACGCGGGGGCAACCGACGGCGGGATCAACCTCTGTTCGCCCGACCCGTCGCTACCGTC
>Ga0164313_10001327_pt1 | contig 21819 bp, 20 predicted proteins | sample GuaBasSedimGuay4_FD_113735 | JGI IMG/M metagenome (GOLD analysis project Ga0164313, IMG submission 113735) | Subseafloor sediment microbial communities from Guaymas Basin, Gulf of California, Mexico - Guay4, Core 4569-4, 0-3 cm | ecosystem: Environmental > Aquatic > Marine > Hydrothermal vents... | reverse complement strand
TCCCGGTTTTCCTCGTAAGGAACTGCCTTTTTGTCCGAGTGGAGGCCCTTCTGGCTGGTTGAACCATTTCGATTATAAACGAGATCAAAATATAAGGCGACGCTATCCGAATTACCAGTCTCCATTTCTGCGGCCTTACTACAATAGATCCCTGCCACCTAAGCCCGCTTATTATCGGCCGTATCCTTATCGCCCGGACTATTATGTTCCGCCAGCCTATGCCAGAAACCATAGCTATCAAATACCGCATAGCCGCAGGTAAAACAACTAAACCGGACAGCAATGAAACCGGATATTTTTTGGGGTACAGCTGTTGGGAGATATCAGCGTTATTTCTTTAATAATATAATTTTTAGTACTGGCTCATTTAATCGTTCATCACCACTAAAGCCGGACACCAGTAATACTCTATTGCCGGTTTTGGTTAATTTACAGTTCTTACCGATATCCTGGCTTAAAACTTGCCAGTTATTTGCTTTTTCTTCTTCTATAAAAAGAGGAATAACGCCCCAATGTAACGCCAGTCTTCTGCAGGTGGCGTTGTGCCAGGATATGCCCAATAATGGCGAAGGTGGACGATTTGCAGATAAAACGGCTGCGGTATAGCCACTATTTGTAGGCACCATTATTCCCTGCAATTTCAGCTCCTGCGCCAGCGAACTGGCCGCATTTGCAATGGCTTTTCTTGATGATGTTATCTCATTGCTAAAATCTAAATCATCACCAAACTTACAGCTGCGCCACTGATGCCTTTCTATTTCACGCAGTATTTTATCCATCATCTTTACCGCATTCAGCGGATATTTTCCTACCGCTGTTTCTCCTGATAGCATAACGGCGTCACTACTCGATAGCGCGGCATTAGCAACATCACCAACCTCCGCCCTGGTAGGTCTCGCATTTGTAATCATCGACTCCATCATTTGTGTCGCCACAATTACCGGGCAATTATTAAGGCGGGCTTTATTAATAATATCTTTTTGAATTAACGGTACTTTTTCAGCCGGTAATTCTATACCTAAATCTCCACGAGCAATCATAATGCCATAAGCTGAATTGATAATGTTGTCTATATCGGCGACGGCTTCTGGTCTTTCAATCTTTGCAATAATTGGCAGCTCTTTATTTACCCGTTGCATGTACTTTTTTAATCCTAGAATATCTTTTGCTGTACGAACAAAACTCAGGGCGACAAAATCTGCGTCCAGCTCCATTGCTAACTGTACATCTTTTTTATCCTTGGTTGTAAAACTCGATACCGAAACAACAGAATCGGGAAGATTAATGCCTTTATTGTTTTTAAGCTCACCGCCATAAATAACTTTGCACTCAATGTTTTTGCCCACTACGGATTCAACCCGACACTCCAGGTTGCCGTCATCAAATAAAATTCTTTCGCCTTTTTTTACATCATTGCAAAGTTTTTTATATAACGAAATAATTAAACCTGCTTCTCCCGTGCCCGCTGCGCAGCTAATAATTACTTTTGCGTTTCTCTTTAATATTATGCTGTCATTCTTAAATGTGCCTGTACGTATTTTAGGTCCACATAAATCCATTAAAATAGCCACATGCACATCCATTCTCTTTGCGCAAAGACGAATTCTTTTAAATATTTTTCGATGATATTCATGATCACCATGTGACATGTTCAAACGAAAAACATTAACCCCGGATTTAATTAATTCGCTTATGCTTTTTTCTGAATCAGTTGCCGGCCCAACCGTAGCAACAATCTTTGTTCGTCGCCAACGTAAGGAGGTCTTTTTGTTATCATTTTTCTTCAATGTTTTTATCCATTTTAATTTCTATACATACTAACAGTACTCATGAACAGGATAGCCTTTTAAATGGAGGGCATCCGGCTCATCCTGGCCAGTAATAAGACCTGTGGCATAGATGTTGCGTTAACAGGCCTGAGGGTGCAATGCATCAGGGTATGCTTAACTTGACAGCAGCTTTTACATGATAGACATTAATTCCTGCTTTCTATTTTTCATTATTCCGTGGTTAAACTCTTCCTTATAAAAGATATTTATATCATTTTTCAATATAAATACCCACGCAACAATTAATTAAGCAATAAATTCAATAATTTAGCACGAATTTATAGCCTATCTATATTCCCAGGTATAACCCTTAATTTTAGCTTTAAACTTAAGCCGCTTGACATTTAAATACATTAGCGCCCTAATATTATCCTGTGCTCTTCTAATTATGTAGCAGAGGGATGTTATGTCAATGAACACCTGCCACAACGGTTGGCTTCGTGTTAAGTCAGGTCTTGATGTTGAGTTTCAACATGGTGTACCGGTGCGCATATCAAACACTAACAGCTCTCATCATATAAACAAACGAGTCATTTCTAAAAAAATACACAACCTGACTGGTTTCACGGTTTCTATGCATAACCGGGTAAACATCAATTCAGGCGAGCAGGAGTGGGCTGTTTGTATCGACAAAAAAGAATTTGAAGAAGTATTACATCGCCTGGCTCTGTCTTCCGCAGCAATGTATGTTGACCGCTTCCACAAAATCATCGACAGTAGTGCTGTCGACTGGGATGTTGCCGAATATAACTATGATTTTAACCATGCTGTTGAACATTGCTGTATACCCTATGGCACGATAAATAAAAGCGATTATTTTAGTAACTACATCAAAACCATGCACGCAGAATCCGCACGTTTGATAAATGAAGGCGTATCGCCCCTGGTAGAAGCTGAATAAATCTTAAATACGTAATTGCGGAGGTCATTATGTTTTTACAGGAAAAATTACATCACGAAATGATAGAAATATTGTCTCTCAGCGAGCTCTGTGACCCGTTTAATAAAACCCTGGTAGGGCGCTACCAGCACGGCGAGGAAGTTCAGGACCCTGAAAAATTTAACAAATCTAATCTACAGTTTCTTTCTGGCGAGGATTTACCAAAATGCTGGTTAGACGCACACTACCGTGATAATGAACTTAATCGATAGCGCTATAACTAAATGATTAATAAGCCCCTCTAACTTAAATTAGAGTGGCTCTGATTAATCATAAAATACTATGAATATTTACCACACGCACAGCAGGAGAAACAAATGAACATTTCACTTGATACATTTCCAAATGCACCGCAAGACTGGGACTATAAAATAGCCGAGGAAACTGCTAAAACTGATGGATTAAAACTCAATGAAGACCACCTGGAGCTCATTCGAGCACTACAGGAATATTATCACAAAGTTGAATTCCCACATATGCGGCAGATAAAAGACGCCCTGGAAGAAAAATTTCATTCACGCGGTGGCATGAGATATCTTTATAAAATAATTCCTGGTGGTCCAGTTGCTGAAGGTTGCCGTCTTGCCGGCCTTACCATTCCAGCGGGCGCTGTAGACAAATCATTTGGTAGCGTAGCTTAGCAGGGAGGGCACATTATAATGTAGAGACAAGGCATGCCTTGTCTCTACGCACCTTTATGTATCCAGTCTGCACCCAGGGTTCCCTGTAGACGCTCAAAGTAACTATCACTGTTTACCCATTTCAGCATCTGCTCTGCATTTTCCATTTGACCCTGTAGCTTTGCCCATAACTCCGTGACTGATTCATTGGTCTCATCCATTTTCTGTTCAAGATAATTTTTGTTCATTTTCCACAAAGCAGCATCACGCTGTTGTTTAATTATCAGGCGCTTTTTATACCAGTCACTTTGTAACAAATACTCAAGGCTGAACATTTCACGGATCGACGGATCATCAATTGTTTTACCTTCATACTGACCCTCAGCCATTATGTGCAGGACTGCCTGTAGCGGGGGGCAGGCATCTTTAATAGAGTCGTCTTCAAAGTATGCTTTTGAGACTTTTTTCTGTGCTTCAGTAATATTTTTGATGCCATCAACGTACGCGTCCATGCCCTGCGTTTCAGGGCGCAACATGCCTTCATCAAAAACGATGGTTGGACTGTCAAATACTTTACCGAAAAAGGCGTGTACAAATTTTTCAGTAATACGGTAACCCAGTCGACTGGCATGAATCATGCTGCCTTCATACTCAAAATCTTCAAGTTTTTCCAGGTGCCCGTTTTCTATTAGATATTTAGGATCACGGTGCTGTATTGGCAGACGACACCAAATTTCAGGGATTAACATACTGATATCGTGATCAACCCGTCGATGTGCACCGATGTAACCAGCAGCTGAAGAGTATCCTGCGTAATCGCATAAAATAAATGATACCAACGCGTTATTTAGATCTGCCGTCGTAGAAAGCGCGTTGAAAGGTCCTTTTGTTAAAGCGCCTTCAGATCCTGCTCCCGTGGTTGATGGGGATTTACCTGTCAGGCTGCAAATCAGGTCCATAAATAATTCTGGCAATTCCTGGTAGTGAATCGGGTTATAAACAGCCAGAGGACGAATACCAGCCTTTTTCTCTTCCGGGTTATTCCGGCGCCCTTGCAGTACTGCATTTACCGGAAAATGTACTGGCTGCTCTAATGACAAACCACGTGACAAGCGGGTACCCAACCGGGCAATATATAAATTCCTGGGGTTTGCCAGGTCAGGCCGTTTTTGTAAATAACGGACATTTTTACTTGGCTCGCCATCGACAATGCGTGGATGTGCTGACGATACAAAATACTCACCCTCTGCCTTCGCTGCTTTGCAAATCAGCTTCTGCATCGGCTGCGAGTATTCCTGAAAGTGGATCGCATCTTCTACCAGCTCACGTGCATCATCACTGCTAAGCGGTTCAAAATTTGATATAAAGTTTCCTGTCTCAGCAAGATCTGCTTCTGTCTGTGAATCATGGCCACGAATGATGGCATCATCCGGACGTTGAAATAAACGATTTTCACAGTTCTTCACCAGCTTGACACTCGGATTATGATAACGCTGGTTCAGTTCACCTTCTAAATAACTTACTGGCACAACGGTAGAGGCGGTTATATCATCTTCAGTCTGTATCTTTGTAGCAGCAACAAAATCCTGGCGTAATTTGTATATACGCCAGGTACCATCATCGCGCACACCAACACGTAAATAACTGGTGACCATTTTTCGACCATCAAACTTTAATTCATGGCCGGGATAACCGTTTACTTCATCCACTGAAAAATGTCTACGCCAGTTATTACGCCATTCTGTTTTATAAAATCGTTTAATCAGATATACCAGCGCCAGTATATGCTGTGGAATACTTTCCAGCCACTGATTATATTCATCGGTATAGATTTCAGCAGAAGGCGTTAATAAGCGAATGACCGAACCTAAACTGCGCCTGCTGGTTAATACATTCCGCGAATCATTTGTTGAACTGTCACGACGGCGTTTTGAATAGTCATAATTAATTATGGCTTCGACCAGGTCGAGGTTTTCTTCAAAATCACCAACGAATATTGGACCGGATATCATCGAATCCTGAATCGACTTTGAAATTTCAGATTTTCCGCCACCCGATACCGTGCTGGGCTTATGACAGAAGGTGCCTTCGCCAAGTGTGCCCAACAAACGCCAGCTCGGTGCGTGCGGGTGCTTCTCCATGTGTACTTTAAATCCACTGGGATAGACATAGGTATGTTTTACCCGCAGTTTAATCTGTTGCTCTTTAGCCTCATTAGACCAGCTTATCTTTAGCTGCTCCATATCAACATGTGCATCCTCTGGAATATAGACAATATCCGAAAACTGCTTATCTACGGCGTAACCTTCAGGTTTTACTGTAATATTTCCTGCCAGCTGTTCACATAGACGTTTAAATGTATGTTCACTCATGCCTGCTTCAATTTTCGGTAAATAATAGTTGCCTAAATTGAATCGAGGAAAAGCAACGGCTCCGCCTGAATGTTCTTCTTCTACACCACCAAACAGGTTTGCTGAATAACTAATCTGTGACTTGATCTCTTTTTTGCTGTAGCCAAAATAATTATCGGCAATGATGGTAACAATAACGCCATTCATGTCTCGACAGACTACTTTGAACGCGCCGCCATCATTATAAAGTTCATCATCCTTTTGCCAACACATCCCATCAGCGCGCTGACGCTCACTGGCATCATCGTAGTGTGGCAAACCCAGAACTTTTTTGCTTAATTTGATAAGGTGTGGTGCCAAAATAACGCAGCCACTGTGGCCGGTCCAGTGGTCAATATCCAGAGCAGCATCATTTTCAGACAAAAACGGATCGCCGCCGTTACCAAAAATTGTCTCGACAAAATCCAGGTTTGATACCAGTGTACCGGGGGCAAAAAATCGTGTTTCCAGGCTTTTTTCCGGTAACACGCCTTCAACTTCCGGTCGTACAATAGGCCGTAATAATAATGAAACCCACATGTCGACTGGTTTTACGTGTTCACTGGCAATCGGCAGGGTCATTAAATCTGTTGGTGGATCCAGTGCTACCTGTAATAAATTGGCATAGACATCAACTGGTACAGCTTTTTTGTCTGTCGGTATCGGCAGACCGCCTTCTACAATATGAAAGACACCGGATGTGGTACGGCGGTCGTTTTTAGGATTATGCAAAACGCCCTGAATTAAACGGTAAGATTCAACCAGCTCAGATTTATAGCTATCGCTGTTGTATGGAAGTGATAATTCACGCGCAACGCCTTCTTCATTTAAATTAAAGGTTTCACCCGGCAGTTTAATTTCAACGTCGACGCCGTTGCGCCTGAAGTAATCATTTAAAAAATTCTGAATGCGCTGGTCTGCTGGGCAGCGATAATCTGCCAGCAGTTGACGCTGCGCTGAATAATTTTTTAGCAGGCTGTCCGCTACTGCAAGATACCCCCGGTCAGAACTCATCTGACAGCGATGGCCCAATGATGCTAGTTGCAGGCAAATATGCTGCAGGGTTGTTTGACGCTTATCAATTGCACGTCTTTCCGGGAATGTAATATTATTTTTAGAATTCATAACGGCGGCCAATACGATCAACCTCTTTCACAATAGATGCGGGAGGCTAATTTTAGAGAGATGTGGCTAATATATCCAATAGAATTGTACTTTTTCCACTATAACAGTGATTGCTTAAATACAATAAAAACAATATGTTATATCAATTCTCGTTTTCTGGCGCACCGAGATGGTGCAAAAATGAAAAATTATTTTTAACTTCCCTGATATTTTACAAAACCACTGCAAAAAGAAACCTTTAATCCTGCTTTTTTACCGGACGCTGCCAGTCTTTAATTTGCTTCTGCGGACTGCGACTTAATGTTAAACAGTTATCTTCGGTGTCTTTTGTTATGGTAGAACCTGCACCAATTGTCGCATTTTCCCCTACGGTAACCGGTGCTACCAGTTGTGTATCCGAACCGATAAAAGCCCCGTCTTTGATGATCGTTTTATATTTATTTGCGCCATCATAATTACAGGTAATGGTGCCGGCACCAATATTGACGTTTCTGCCTATCTCACTATCGCCCAGGTAACTTAAATGACTGGCTTTGCTGTTTTCACCCAGCACCGTATTTTTAATTTCAACAAAATTACCGACACGACTGTTTTGTTTTAAATGCGCGCCGGGACGAATTCGAGCAAAAGGACCCACCTCTGTCTGTTTGTCGATTATGGCATTTTCAATGACACAATAAGGTTTAATAATGCAGTCACTGGCAATCGTACTGTTTTTAATGACGCAACCCGGTCCGATATTTACCCCTGTACCCAGGCTAACCTTGCCTTCAAACACACAATTAACATCAATAAAACTGTCACTACCCACCTTTAATTCGCCGCGAACATCCAGCCTTTCCGGATCAGCCAAACCGGTACCATCCATCAATAATTTTTCAGCAATGCCACGTTGAAAAATCCTTTCCAGGCGTGCCAGCTGTTTTCTATCGTTAATTCCTTCAACTTCATAACACTGTTCAACTTGTGTTGTAATGACTTCATTTCCATCATTCACTGCCAGTGCAATAATATCTGTTAAATAATATTCACCCTGAATGTTGTTGTTATCTATCTTGTTTAAACAGTCATTTAAGTAAGCCGCATTTACTGCCAGTATTCCGGTGTTAACTTCTTTTATTGTTTTAATTTCATCCGACGCGTCCTTGTGCTCAACAATGGATGTCACTTTCCCTTTTTCACGAACAATACGACCATAACCTGCTGGATCCTCCAGCTTAACGGTCAGCAATGAAATATTGTTAGCGCTGACATTGTTAACCAGGGTTTCAAGTGTTTCTGCTTTCGTTAATGGAACATCTCCATACAGGATGAGTGCGACGGCATCATCATCGATATTGGGGCTAGCCTGTTGCACGGCATGGGCTGTGCCTAATTGCTCGGCCTGTAAAGACCACTCAACGTCAAAATGCTGGCATTGCTGTTTTAATAAGTCACCACCATGGCCATAAACCAGCTGAATCTGTTTCGCACCTAACAGTTTGCTGGTGTTATAAACATGCTCAACCATCGGTATGCCGGCAAGCTTATGCAATACTTTTGGCTTCGACGAACGCATACGTGTACCTGCGCCAGCAGCTAATATGATGACAGATAAATTCATCTTACTTATTCCTGAAATTTGGGGTGAATTTAAACCAAAAAAATTTCTCTGTGACCTCCGTGTCTTCTGTGGTGAAAAATGTTTTCCAGCATATAAAAAAGGCCGAACCCTTTCGAATTCGACCTCATAATATTAGACTATTTACAGAAAATTACCTTTTCTTGCGGATCTTCTTCAATGCTTCAATTTGAGCAACCGCTTCGATTAATTCAGATTTAGCTTTTGCGTAATCCATATCAGACGCTTTATCTTTCATTGCTGTTTCAGCACGTGATTTTGCTTCCAGCGCGGCTGCCTCATCAATGTCCGCAGCGCGTAACGCTGTATCAGAAAGTATGGTTACTACATGCGGCTGTATTTCTAAAATGCCACCACTAACAAAAAAGGTTTGCTCTTCACCTTCCTGCGGGATGACACGAACGACGCCGGCTTTTAAGGTAGACAGCATCGGCGCATGGCGAGGCATAACACCCACTTCTCCCATTTCAGCGGGCGCAAACACCTGTGTTACTGTGCCTGAATAAATTTCGCTTTCAGCACTTACTATGTTTACATGCATGGTCATCGACATATCTACATACCCTCCTGTCTACAATGTCCTGGCTTTTTCGACAACTTCTTCGATACCGCCAACCATGTAGAAAGCCTGCTCTGGTAAATCATCATACTCACCATTTAAAATTGCTTTAAAAGCGGCCAGGTTATCTTTCAGTGAAACATATTTACCCGGGGAACCGGTAAAAATCTCAGCAACGAAAAAGGGCTGTGACAGAAAACGTTGAATTTTACGTGCACGGGCGACTGCCTGTTTATCTTCATCAGACAACTCGTCCATACCTAAAATCGCAATAATATCTTTTAATTCTTTATAACGTTGCAATAAACCTTGCACACCACGGGCAATATCGTAGTGTTCTGCGCCTATCACCAGTGGGTCAAGAATACGTGAGCTTGAATCCAGTGGATCCACCGCAGGATAAATACCTAACTCAGCAACCTGACGTGATAACACTAATGTTGCGTCAAGGTGTGCGAAAGTGGTAGCAGGAGAGGGGTCAGTCAGGTCATCCGCAGGTACATATACTGCCTGGAATGAAGTAATCGAACCGGTTTTTGTTGAGGTAATACGTTCCTGCAATACACCCATTTCTTCCGCCAGTGTTGGCTGGTAACCTACCGCTGATGGCATACGGCCTAACAGTGCTGATACTTCTGTTCCTGCCAGTGTATAACGATAAATGTTATCGATGAACATCAATACGTCACTGCCTTCATCACGGAAATGTTCAGCCATGGTCAAACCTGTTAGCGCGACACGAAGACGGTTTCCCGGTGGCTCATTCATCTGGCCATAAACCAGTGCCACTTTATCCAGTACACCACCTTCCTGCATTTCGTAGTAAAAATCGTTGCCCTCACGAGTACGCTCACCGACGCCGGCGAACACTGAAAAACCTGAGTGTTCAACCGCAATATTACGAATCAATTCCATCAGGGTTACGGTTTTACCGACACCGGCACCACCAAACAGACCAATTTTACCGCCCTTGGAAATTGGCATAACCAGATCAATAACTTTAATACCGGTTTCCAGAATCTCTGTTGCCGGTGACTGCTCTTCAAAGGCGGGTGGTTTACGATGAATCGGCATGGTTTCTTCATGACCAATCTCACCCTGGTTATCTATCGGGTTACCTAATACATCCATGATACGGCCTAATGTTTTCGGGCCGACAGGCACACGAATCGCTTCACCCGTATTTTTGACTTCCATGCCACGACGTAAACCATCGCTGGGGCCCATGGCAATCGCACGAACCACACCATCACCTAGTTGTGCCTGCACTTCCATGGTCAAACCTGTTTCATCAAGTTTAAGCGCGTCATAAACTTTAGGAATGGAGTCCCGTGGAAATTCGACGTCGATAACCGCGCCGATAATTTCTACTACGTTTCCGGTACTCATGATTTTATCCTCGTAAATACTTATGTATTAATAATGTTAAATAATTTTCTTATGCGGCTCGAATTCATTCAAACGATGTTATTAGTGTCCACACTAACCATCTTCTGCGAATTTTTACAGCCCGGTAAAGACCAGCTTATACCGCTGCGGCACCAGCTACAATTTCAGAAATTTCCTGAGTAATCGCACCCTGACGCGCCTTGTTATAAATTGTTTGTAATTCTTTAATAATGTCTGAGGCATTATCTGTTGCGCTCTTCATTGCAATCATACGTGCAGACATTTCACAGGCAATATTTTCAATCACACCTTTATACACCTGGGACTCAATAAATCGCATCATTAGTGCATCAATGATCTGCTTTGTATCAGGCTCGTACATGTAGTCCCAGTGGTGATCCAGCTCGGTGTCAATCTCACCATTAGCCGGTATCAATTGCTGAATCGTCGGCGTTTGCGTCATGGTATTTTCAAACACATTACTCACCAGGAACAAACGATCAATACTGCCTGCATCATAAGCATCCAGCATCACTTTCACTGTTCCAATCAGTTCTTCCTGTGAAGGCTGGTCACCGAGATGAGCCGTTTGTGAAACAATACTGCCACTAAAGCGTGAAAAGAACGCTGATGCTTTTTTACCGATGGCGCACAAATCAATCTCTACACCTTTTCCCTGCCAGTCAGCCATTTCATTAACCGCTGCTTTAAACATGTTGGTATTTAAGCCACCGCATAATCCACGATCAGTGGATATAACAATATAGCCAACACGTTTAACCTCCTCACGAACCTGCAGATAAGGATGTTTGTATTCACAATGCGCCTGCGCAAGATGACTTAAAACCGTGCGCATTTTTTCTGCATAAGGACGTGAGGCACGCATACGTTCCTGTGCTTTACGCATTTTACTGGCCGCAACCATTTCCATTGCTTTGGTGATCTTCTGTGTATTTTGTACACTTTTGATCTTGCTGCGTATTTCTTTAGCGCCTGCCATAATTAATCTCTAATCAATCTCAAATATGAATATTTAAATTCAAAAACTTTTTTGATCCGCGAATAACGCAAAAGACGCAAAGGTTTAAACCTGAAAAATGCTTTTTTCGCGTCATTTGCGTTCTTCGCGGACTAATGTTTTTATCTATTAATATACACCGTTCGCTTTAAAGTTATCTAACGCTGATTCCATTGCCGTAGAAATGTCATCATTATAATCACCCGATTCATTAATCTGGGCCATCAAATCACCGTGATTACTCTTCATATCTGCAAGCATGGCGGCTTCATAGGCAACAACTTTATTAACCGGAACATCGTTAAGATAACCTTCATTGGCCGCATATAAAACAAACGCCATTTCAGCAACAGACAATGGTGAATATTGCCCCTGTTTCATTAATTCAGTGACACGCTCACCCAGTTCTAACTGCGCACGTGTGGCACTATCAAGATCCGAGGCAAATTGTGCAAAGGCGGCCAGCTCACGATACTGTGCCAGCGCCAGACGCACACCACCACCTAATTTTTTAATGATGCTTGTTTGTGCCGCACCACCTACACGTGATACTGACAAACCCGCATTAATCGCAGGCCGAATACCGGCATTAAATAAATCAGACTCCAGAAAAATCTGGCCATCAGTAATAGAAATTACGTTAGTGGGTACGAAAGCAGATACGTCACCGTCCTGGGTTTCAATAATGGGCAAAGCCGTTAATGAACCGGTCTGACCTTTAACTTCGCCTTTCGTAAATTCTTCTACGTATTCAGCATTGACTCGTGATGCACGTTCTAATAAACGTGAGTGCAAATAGAAGACATCACCCGGGTACGCTTCGCGGCCCGGTGGACGACGTAGTAACAATGAAACCTGACGATACGCCCAGGCCTGTTTAGTTAAGTCATCATAAATAATTAATGCATCCTGGCCACGGTCACGGAAGTATTCACCCATGCTACAACCAGAGTAAGGTGCGATATACTGCATGGCAGCAGATTCAGCCGCACTTGCTGCAACAATCGTTGTATGCTCCATGGCGCCATGCTCTTCCAGTTTGCGCACGATATTTGCAACGGTTGATGCTTTTTGACCGATTGCCACATAGATACATTTCACACCGGTGCCTGCCTGGTTGATAATGGCATCAATCGCCACCGCCGTTTTACCGGTCTGGCGATCGCCAATAATCAATTCACGTTGACCACGACCAATTGGAACCATGGCATCAATTGCCTTCAGGCCGGTTTGTACCGGCTGATCAACGGACTTGCGTTCAATTACACCGGGCGCAATTTTTTCAACCGGTGCGGTTAGTTTTGTATCGATCGGGCCTTTACCGTCAATCGGCATACCCAGGGCATCAACAACGCGACCTAACATCGCTTCACCAATCGGCACTTCTAAAATACGGCCGGTACATTTAGCGGTATCGCCTTCCGTCAAATGGCCATAACTTCCCAAAACCACTGCACCGACCGAATCGCGCTCCAGGTTTAACGCCATGGCAAAAGTGTCACAGGGTAATTCAATCATCTCGCCCTGCATAGCATCGGCAAGACCGTGAATTCGAATAATTCCGTCAGACAGGCTAACGATGGTACCTTCGGTACGAGCTTCAACTTTATGATCAAAGTCTTCAATTCGTGATTTTATCAGTTCACTGATTTCTGATGGATTGAGTTGCATGTGTGCCTCTTATCGTCCTAATGAAAGCGCGAGTGAATCAAGTTCCGATTTCATTGACGCGTCAATAATAGTGTCACCGGCTTTAATTATTACGCCGCCAATCAATGATTCATCAATTGATGTGGTCAGGGTAATATCACAGCCAAGCTTATTCTTTAAAGTGTTAATTAATTCGTTTGTTTGTTTGGCAGTTAATTTAAAAGCAGAAACCACTTCCGCCTCAATTTTATTTTCTGCTTTTGCGCGAGCGACTTCAAACTGTTCGACAACATCTGGCATTATCTTCAAACGACCATTCTCTGCCATTAATTTGACAAGGTTCTGTTGCTGGCTGGTTAATTCATCGCCCAAAACCTGGATGACCAGCTCACCTTTCCGGGTTTTGCCTAAATCAGGACTGTCTAACAGTTCGCTCATTTGCGAATCGCTAATAACATTCGCAAGGTTTGCCAGTGCATCACTCCATGAATCCAGTGAGCTGGCTTCATGCGCAGTGTCATAAACTGCTTTCGCATAAGGTCGTGCTATCGTAGTAAAATCTGACATAGCCTATATAGTCCGCGTTTAAAGTTGCGTTGCCAGCTCATTCAAAGTACTGGCATGAGCCTCTTTATCGACTTCACGTTTGAGTACTTTTTCTGCGCCGGCAATAGCCAGGACAACAACTTCCTGACGTAAATGCTCACGAGCACGGTTTATTTCCTGCTCGATTTCAGCATTTGCGCCGGTAACAATACGTTCCGCTTCAGTTTTGGCATCGCCTTTTGCTTCTTCAACAATTTCACCGGCACGTTTCTGTGCCTGTGAAATGATGTCTGAAGCCTGACCTTTCGCTTTTTTAATATGCTTGGTCGCTCGTTTTTCAGCTAACTCATGTGCGTGGTGACCACGTTCAGCTGCAGCCAGACCATCAGCAATTTCTTTGCGACGAGCTTCTAACGCACCCATAATAGGTGGCCAGATAAATTTCATGCAGAACCAGACGAACAATGCGAAGGTAATCGATTGACCGATTAAGGTTAGGTTAATGTTCATAAATGAACTCCGCTTTCTTTTTAATTCTTTAGTGTTCTATTTAAAATCCGTGCCTTACTAAAACGGGTGTTAAATAACGGCGAACAGAATATAGAAAGCGATACCTACGCCAATCATTGGAACCGCATCAACCAGGCCCATTACAATGAAAAACTGGGTACGTAACATTGGCAGCAACTCAGGCTGACGTGCGATACCTTCAATAAAACGCGCACCTAAAATACCGATGCCGATGGCAGCGCCCATAGCGCCCATGCCCAAAAGCATTGCGCCTGCGATATATAACAATGAAGCTTCCATTGTAATCTCCTAATTAAAAAATGTTAAAAGTTAAAAATCTGTTTCTGTGCCTGTTTCTATAAGCTGACTAATATACTACTTAGTGAGCGTGATGCGCCATTTCCATATAGACAACGGTCAGCGTCATGAAAATAAAAGCCTGTAACGTAACAATCAAAATATGGAACACGGCCCACGCCCATTGCAACATGCCGGCAAAAATACCCAGGCCAATGCCACTACTAAATAATAATGCGATCAAAATAAAGATCATTTCACCTGCGTACAGGTTGCCGAACAAACGCAGCGATAAAGAAATTGGTTTAGAGATAAGACCAACAAACTCAAGAAAGAAGTTAATTGGAATAAATACTATCTTAACAGGCAGACTTTTTGCTTCAAATGGCTGCATGGTTAGTTCTGCCATGAATCCACCGATGCCTTTAATTTTTATGCTGTAATAAAGCATTAAAGCAAAAACAGCCAAAGCCATACCGAATGTCGCATTGGGATCGGTAGTCGGTACCACACGGAAAAATACATGATGCGGATCCACCCCAAAAACTGAGGAGCCAACAATACCTGCCACCTGCGGCAACCAGTCAACGGGTACCAGGTCCATAAGATTCATTAACAGAATCCAGATAAACAGGGTCAGCGCCATGGGAGCAACCAGTGGATTTTTGCCGGTAAACGAGCCGCGCACACTGCTATCTATAAATTCGATTACCCATTCCACGAAGTTTTGCAAACCACCCGGTACACCTTCAGTGGCATACTTGGCAGCTTTGCGAAAAATAAACAGAAAGGCAACACCCAGCAGGATAGACCAGAACATGGTATCAACATGAATCGCCATGAAGCCCATGTCTTTGGCTTCCTCAGCGGTATGTGCAAAACCCCACGAACCAGCATGCTCATAACCTTCAGGAACCTTGCCATAAGTAAGATTCTGCAAATGATGCTTGATGTATTCGCTTGCTGTCAGGGCCTGTCCAGCCATATATAACTCTCTATCTCTTTTCTATGCGGTTAAAGTATACGGCATTAGTCTTTAACAAAAACATTCTGCACCGCAGGGGTTAAATGTATAAATAAGTACGTAAGCAATAAAGCAACCACGCTAATCGGCTTTATCAAAACAAATGCAATCATAAACATTGCGCCGGTAAATACAAATTTACCTATCTCACCAATATAAAACGTTGTTAGCAAGTTTTCTGCTGCTACTGTCGGTTTTACTCGAAAAACTTTTATTGCAAGCCAGGCATTTGCCAGTGTTGCAATCAGTCCTCCTGTAAGCGACGAATAAGCAACTATGCGGTCAAAGAAAAGCAAAATGGCAGACAACACAATCGTTACCATTAGCTGCGTTAAAACAAATCGAAAGACCTGTTGTCGAGAGAGCTGATGCTGCCGTTCCAGCAGTTGCAGATCTAGCGCCTCATCTGGCCTTTTTTCAGAATCTGGCCGATTTAGCGACCGTTCTGGATCTAGCTGATCTTGTTGCATAGTATTTGTGCATTACAACCATCGTCAACATGCTGTTTCAGGTTAAAAACGGCCAGATCGGGGTTAGAATGCGCGCGAATTATATAAGAGAGATGTATTTAAGGTCAAGGAATGAATCGTGTCATAAAATAATTCTATAGCAGCAAAAACTAATATTGAGACTTAAACTTGGCCGTTACAAAATCCAGCAACCCGTCAGGATTCGATCTTACTTAAAATACCCTCAAGCACATCTAAACTGGAATAGGCAATCTCAACTGCACCCTTACCTTTACCTTTTTGCTTTATATGAACCTGTGCGCCCAGATATTCTGTTAAACGCTCTTCCAACTTGATAATGTCCGGGTCTTTACGAATGGCTTTTGATTTTTTTGCCGGCGCTGATATTTTACGAATTAAAGCCTCGGTTTCACGTACAGACAAACCTTTTCTGGCAACATCTTTGGCAACACGGCTTTGCTCCAGCCCGTCAATAGCCAGTAATGCGCGGGCGTGACCCATTTCTATATCACGCATCGCCAGCAATGTTTTAACGTCCGGGTTTAAATCCTGCAGGCGCAACAGGTTACTCACTGTGGCGCGTGAACGCGCAACGGTATCAGCAACCTGTTGATGGGTCATGTCAAACTCATCAATCAAACGTTTTAGCGCACTTGATTCCTCCAATGGATTTAAATTTTCACGCTGAATATTTTCAATCAGTGAAACAGCCGCTGCCGTCTGGTCATCAAATGTTTTTATGACGGCGGGAATTTTCGATAAACCGGCTTTTTGTGTAGCACGCCAGCGACGCTCACCAGCGACAATTTCAAAACGCCCTTTAGCATCCAGACCGGTTTTTTGTCGAACCACAATGGGCTGCACCACTCCCTGTGTAGCAATGGAGTCGGCCAGCTCCTGCAAGCTTTCCTCATCAAAATGCTCACGAGGCTGCCACGGACCACGCTCAATCAGGTCAACATCAATATGACGTAATTCATCATCCGCCTTTGCTTCCATCATGGACTCAACATCACTGTTACCCAATAATGCTGTTAAACCGCGGCCCAGGCCTTTTTTCTTTACTGCCATAACACTAAAACCTTAATAATTCTAAGCAAGTGATGCAGCCGCCTTAGCACGGCTTTCACGTCGTAACATTTCACCTGCCAACGCTAAGTAGGCCAGCGCGCCGCGTGAGGTTTTTTCATATAATAATGCCGGCAAGCCATAACTTGGTGCCTCCGCCAGCCGCACATTACGCGGCACAATGGTGCGATACACACGATCACCGAAATGCTCGATCAATTGAGCAGAGACATCATTTGCCAGGGTGTTACGCCTATCAAACATGGTACGCAGCAGGCCTTCAATTTTTAAATCAGGATTAACCGATGAGCGCACCTGCTCAATGGTCTCCATTAACGAGGTCAGACCTTCCAGCGCATAATATTCACACTGCATAGGAATAATCACACCATCAGACGCCACCATGGCGTTTAAGGTGAGCATGTTTAATGCCGGGGGACAGTCAATTAATACATAATCATACTCATCCACAATGGGCGCAATACAGGTTTTAAGGCGCTGCTCCGCATTATCGGCGCGCATTAGATCGACTTCTGCCGCTGTCATATCTGCATTAGCAGGCAACAGGTCAATACCCACATTTTCAATGTGAATCACCACTTCATGCGCATCCAGGCCATCCAGCAAGCAATCACAAAAGGTCTTATCCAGCGTATGTTTATCGACACCCACACCCATGGTCGCATTGCCCTGTGGATCGAGATCAATTAATAACACTTTACGTTTGGTCGCCGCCAGGGATGGCGCAAGGTTAACACTGGTAGTGGTTTTACCAACGCCGCCTTTTTGATTTGCTAATGCGAGTACTTTTGACATATATCTCAGGATTACTTTATTTTGTTAAATCTTCTTTATTTCCAGTAGATGTCGCTCAGCATCCAGGCCATATACATCGAGTGCATGTGCATCAATAAGCGCATATTGATTATTGCCAAACTGTTTATCCAGCTTACCCTGCATGACCAGTATTCGAGTGGCTTCAGTTTGCAAATGCTTTGTGCTGCTTAATATATCGTCGGTTGCTGCATAAGCGCGTGCTGTTATCACGTCGAAGTATATCCTATGTCCGTTGCTGGTGGGATGATAATCTTCCACACGCTGGTGAACAACCTCAACATTTTCCAGCTTTAACTCAATCTTCGCCTGGGTTAAAAAACGGGTTTTTTTGCCGTTGCTATCAATTAATACGAAATCTTTATCCGGCGAAGTAATAGCAAAAGGAATGCCCGGCAGACCGGCACCGCTACCCACGTCCAATATTAATGAACCGTCAATATAAGGTTGCACCACCAGGCTATCAAGCAGATGTTTGCTAACCATCGCCTCGACATCACGGATGGCGGTCAGGTTAAAAACTTTGTTCCAGCGTGCGATCAACTGGATATAGTGAACCAGTTTTTGCTGCACTTCCACAGGATAATGCAGCCCCATTTGTTTGAGGCCAAATTCGAGTTGTTGGCGTAATGGTTCTTTCACGTAAAACTCAAGGGCAACTAAAAAGCCAAGTTTACCGCTTTGCCTGTTTTAGTGTTGAGTTAGATGCCATAACGGCGCGAGTTATCAGAAGCATTTGTCGGGTTAGCGCAGCGTAACCCGACAATATCAATACACCGATTTTTTAAGATGCACCATCAACAATGAAATGGCTGCTGGTGTAATACCCGGAATGCGCCCGGCCTGTCCAATTGTTTCCGGACGATGGTCGCTGAGTTTTTGCCGCACTTCAGCCGATAATCCGCGCACCCTGGCATAATCGATTACATTCGGAATAGTAGTTTTTTGGTGACGTTTAGCTTTTTCAATTTCATCTAACTGGCGGTCGAGGTAACCGGAATATTTCGCCTGTATTTCTACCTGTTCAGCAACTTTTTCGGTAACACCTTCACCTTTTCCAATGATTTCTGTCAGTCCAGCATAATCAATTTCCGGTCGGCGCAATAAATCAGCGGCTTTATAACTGCGTGTCAACGGCCGCTTTATTCCATCTTTGGCCAGCCTGGCCGAAAACGCCTTTCCTTCTGTTGAGTCTGGCTGTACATTCACCTCAGACAAGCGTTGTTGCTCCTTTTCTATGGCTTCACGTTTTTCAGAATACAACCGCCAGTGTTTATCACTGATTAAACCCATGTCACGAGCAACTTCGGTTAGCCGTAAATCAGCATTGTCTTCACGCAATATCAAACGGTACTCTGCGCGAGAGGTAAACATACGATAGGGCTCCTGTGTACCAAGTGTTACCAGGTCATCCACCAGTACACCGATATAGGCTTTATCGCGTGTTGGCGTCCAGCTTTCTTTTTGCTGTACCAGGCGAGCCGCATTAATTGCTGCCAATAAACCTTGCGCAGCCGCCTCTTCATAACCGGTGGTACCATTTATTTGCCCGGCAAAAAATAAACCATTAATGAATTTTGTTTCTAATGAGGCTTTTAAATCACGCGGGTCAAAAAAATCATATTCAATGGCATAACCCGGGCGGGTGATGTGTGCATTTTCAAAACCTTTCATCGAACGTACAAATTCAAGCTGCATATCAAAGGGCAGGCTGGTGGAAATGCCGTTTGGATAAACTTCGTTGGTAGTCAATCCTTCCGGCTCAATAAAAATTTGATGAGAGCTTTTATCGGCAAAACGAACGACCTTGTCTTCAATAGATGGACAATATCGTGGACCAATGCCTTCAATTACACCGCTGTACATAGGTGAACGATGCAGCCCATGACGAATAATGTCATGGGTCTTTTCATTGGTATGGGTAATAAAACAACTAATTTGTTCAGGGTGATCTCCCACTTTACCGGTATAAGAAAAAACCGGTAAAGGTCTATCACCAGGCTGCTCAGCCAGCTCAGAATAATCAATGCTTCGGCCATCGATCCTTGGCGGTGTACCGGTTTTTAAACGCTCTACCCGAAACGGTAAATCACGTAAGCGATTCGCCAATGTTATAGAGGGTGGATCACCGGCGCGACCACCGGAAAAATTCTTTTCACCAATATGAATCAAGCCACCGAGAAATGTACCCACGGTAAGCACCACGGCTTGAGCTTTAAATTTAAGCCCCATCTGAGTAACAACACCGGTTACAGACTCTTCACCATTTATGGTTTCAACAATTAAATCATCTACGGCCTGTTGAAACAGGGAAAGGTTAGGTTGATTTTCCAGCTTTTCACGAACCGACGCTTTATACAAAACCCGGTCTGCCTGGGCACGTGTTGCCCTGACCGCCGGCCCTTTACGACTGTTTAAAATTCGAAACTGAATACCGCCGCGATCCGCTGCTTTTGCCATAATGCCGCCCATGGCATCAATCTCTTTCACCAGGTGACCTTTGCCGATGCCACCAATTGCCGGGTTACAACTCATCTGGCCCAGGGTTTCGATGTTGTGTGTCAGCAGCAGGGTTTTAACGCCCATGCGTGCAGCCGCCAGCGCGGCTTCAGTGCCCGCATGGCCGCCACCTATTACTATTACATCGAAAGTTTCGGAATAAAACATGGTGTTAGCTAACAAAGTACCCTGGTATTTATTTTACAGGGGATAAATTATACCAGATCATGGCTTTAGCTATAGTCCACTGGTAATAAAGCGGGTTATTGCCATATTTAATAAATTCATTACTGGAAATAAAAAAGCCGCCTGGAAGGCAGCTTTTTACTACAGCTTAGTTTGTAGAAGCACAGTTTATAGAAGCCCTTTGATTAGAACGGGCTCATTACCAGCCTGTTTATTACAGCAGGACTATTTATATTGAACTAATTAAACGCTACTTTAATAGATTGATCTTGTGCGTCGTGCATTCTAGCTTTGACCGCAAGAATCACATCAACGTCTGCATCAGATAAGTCAGAGAACTGTATCAGCTGCGTTTGTGCAAAACTACTTTTGTCAAAAAGATAACTACCACCAGTAACTAATGCAACAAAGACAAAAATACTAAAAAACCAGCTTATATTGTTATTACATGTGTTCATTTTTCTCTACCTTAAAAATAATTCTAAAAACTATTTTTTATGGAATTTAACCTCACTTTACTGTCATGTCGAAAAAATGACATTAGCAGTACTTTACTTATAGCAGAGATTTGAGAGTTATTCTTAATCATTAAACAAAATCATGATTTTTCGTTCTTAATTTAAAAATCATTGGGGTTCGTATCTCAACCCAGGCTACCATGCTGTGCTAATGGCAAGATTGGTTCAAGTTAGTAATTAATGTTACTCTGACCCCAATTACTCAATGCCATACAAAAAATCCAACAATCAACGGGCAAAAGTTGACATTCAGATTATAAAAATGACAGGCATAAAAAAAGACCCCGCAAATGCGGGGTCTTTTACATTAAACACGTCTTATTACTGTATACGATACGCAGTTGCAGACGGCTCACCATTTGATGTTATCGTCATCACATCACCATCAATCGTAATGTTGGTGACATTTATTGAGGTAGAAACATCATTCGTACTATGCAAGCCGCACCAACCGTCAGTATCAACTATCACATTTCCTGTAAGTGAACCCGTACCTGAGTCCCAGGCATAAATACCGAATTCCATACCGCCAGCAATCGGCTCTGGCGTTCCATCACCACGTTCATGATCAAAACATGTCTGTGATTCACTGTAATATCCATTTCCAAAGAATGTAAAGACCACCGGATCATTAGCATCGCCTAATGCCCAACTACCCACAATCGGGTTTGCTGTTGCAGTAACACGTGTAAGCGTGTAGGGGCCACCCGTAACATCAACAATGGA
>Ga0164313_10001326_pt1 | contig 21828 bp, 22 predicted proteins | sample GuaBasSedimGuay4_FD_113735 | JGI IMG/M metagenome (GOLD analysis project Ga0164313, IMG submission 113735) | Subseafloor sediment microbial communities from Guaymas Basin, Gulf of California, Mexico - Guay4, Core 4569-4, 0-3 cm | ecosystem: Environmental > Aquatic > Marine > Hydrothermal vents... | reverse complement strand
TGCCGTTGCCGTTGCCGCTGCCGTTGCCGCCGCCACTGTCCTCGCCGTCGGGTGAGACCACAAAGCCGATGCTCTCCAGGGCCGCGCGCACGGTGTGCACGTCCAGATCCAGGCCCAGGCGCGCCGAGACCATGGCCGGGTCAAGCCTGATCCGGCGTCGCGGGGCCCCGGCCTCTCCCGCTCGACGGAAGCAGCCAGCCAGCTTGGCCTGGGGCCGCAGCCCACGCAGCAGGTGCGCATAGCGTCGCAGCGCCAGCTCAGCCAGCGCCGGGTCGAGGTCCTTCTCGAAGCGCGCCACCGCGTCGGTGCGCAGCCCCTGCCGACTGGAGCTGCGCCTGACACGCACGGGGTCGAACACCGCCGACTCCAGGAACACGCGCCGGGTCCGGCTCCCCACCTCGGTCTCGTGACCACCCATGACGCCGGCCAGCGCGATCACGCGCTCGTCGTCAGCGATCACGAGGTCCTGCGTGGAGAGCGTCCGCTGCACGTCGTCCAGGGTCGTCAGGCGCTCGCCCTCGCGCGCGCGACGCACGCGGATCTGGTCGCCCTGCAGGCTGTCTCGATCGAAGGGATGGGTCGGCTGCCCCGTCTCCAGCATGACGTAGTTGGAGAGGTCGACCGCGAGCCCCAGCGGCCGCAGCCCGCAGGCCACCAGCCGGAAGCGCATGGCGTCGGGCGCCACGGCCGGCTCGTCCTCCAGGGCCAGGCCCAGGTACATCGGACAGCCGGCATCGGGCTCGAGCGCGATGGCGGGGCCCTCCTCGCCCAGCTCCAGGTCCGTGGCCAGCTCCAGCGGCTTCAGCGCACGCCCGAAGATGGCGGCCAGCTCCCGCGCGAAGCCGTAATGGCCCCAGAGATCCGGGCGGTGCGTGACGCTCTTGTTGTCGATGTCGAGGATCACGTCGGCCAGCCCGGGCAGCTCCGCGAAGGGGCGCCCGGGGGCCAGCCCGTCCTCCAGCACCAGGATGCCGTCGTGCTCGGGGCCCAGCCCCAGCTCATCCTCGGCGCAGATCATGCCCGCGCTGGGCTGCCCGCGGATCTTGGCCTGCTTGAGCTTGACGCCGTTGGGCAGACGCGTGCCCACCGGCGCGTAGGCGATGGTCTGCCCCGCCGCCACGTTGGGCGCGCCGCAGACCACCTGGGCCGGCTGCTCGGCGCCGAACTCGACCCGGCAGAGGCGCAGTCGGTCGGCGTCCGGGTGGGGCCCACACTCCAGCACGCGCCCCACCACCACGCCCGCCAGGGCCGCGCGCTGATCGATGACCTGCTCGATCAGCGCGGTGCGCATGGTCAGCTCGTGCGCGATCCGCTCCGGCTCGAGCCCGGACAGATCGACGAAGTCAGCCAGCCAGTTCAGGGAGAGTCGCATGGTTCAGAACTGCTGCAGGAAGCGCAGGTCGCCGCTCATCATCCAGCGCACGTCCTCGATCCGATGGCGCATCATGGCCAGTCGGTCGAGACCCATGCCGAAGGCGAAGCCGGAGACCCGCTCGGGATCGAAGCCGCCGTTGCGCAGCACTTCGGGGTGGACCATGCCGCAGCCCAGGGCCTCGAGCCACTCGGCGTCGGGCCCGGCGTCTACGCGGCGCATGTCCATCTCGAAGCCGGGCTCAACGAAGGGGAAGTAGTGCGGGCGCAAGCGCACCTCGACCTCGCCGCCGAACAGGCGCGAGAGCACGGTGGCCAGGATGCCCTTGAGGTCGGCCACGCTGACGCCCTCGTCCACCATCAGCCCCTCCACCTGGTGGAAGCTGTGCTCGTGGGTGGCGTCGCGCTGCTCGTTGCGGAACACGCGCCCCGGAGCGATGACCCGCACCGGCGGCACCCCACCGGCCGCGCGCATGGCGCGCAGCTGAACGGGCGAGGTGTGCGTGCGCATGACCTGCCCGCTCTGCAGCCACATGGTGTCCTGCAGGTCGCGCGCCGGGTGGTGGCGCGGGATGTTGAGCAGGTCGAAGTTGAACTCCTCGGTCTCGACCTCGGGGCCGGTGGCCACGCTGAAGCCGAGGCCCATGAAGATGGCCTCCACCTCGCGCCGCACCAGGGTGATGGGGTGCAGATGCCCCACCGCCGGGAGCATGGCCGGCTCGCTGGGGTCAAAGCGCTCGTCGGCCACCTCGGCCGCCACGCGCTCGCCCGCGAAGGCCTCGCGGCGCTGCTCGAGCCGCTGCTCCAGCGACGCCCGGGCGGCGTTGACCGCCTTGCCGAAGCCGGCGCGTTCGGCCGGGGGCAGCTCCGCGATGCCGCGCATGAGCGACATCAGCTCGCCCTTGCGCGCCAGGGCGGTCTGCTCGATCTGGCGTAGGGCCTGCTCGTCGCCGGCCGACTCGATCTCGGCCAACACCTGCGCCGTGAGCTGCTCGAGCCGTGAACTCATGACGACGACGCGGCCGTCAGCCTCAGGCCGCGGCGGCGAGCTGCTGCTTGACCTGGCCCACCAGCGCGCTGAACGCGGCCGGCTCGGTGGCGGCCATGTCAGCCATCACCTTGCGGTCGAGCGTGATGCCTGCCTGCTTGAGGCCGGCGATGAAGGTGCTGTAGTTGAGCCCCTCGGCACGCACGGCGGCGTTGATACGAATGATCCAGAGCTTGCGCAGCTCGCGACGCTTCAGGCGGCGGTGGGCGTAGGCGTAGGCGCCCGCCCTCAGCAGCGTGTCCTTGGCGACGGTCAGGTGCTTGCTGCGGCTGTGGTGGAAGCCACGCGCGCGCTTCATGATGCGCTTGACGCGGCGGTGACGAGCTACGGTGCTGTGAACGCGGACCATCTTCGGTCTCCAGTGCCAGGCAGGTAATCGGGGGCGGGGCTTACTTGCCCGGAGCGATGAGTCTCTTCATGTTGCGGGCCATCTTGCCCTCACAGAGGGCGGATCCACGCACGGCGCGTCGACGGTCGCCGTTCTTGCCCGCCTTGTAGTGGCGGCTGAACGGCTTGCGGCGCTTCACCTTACCGGACTTGGTGATCTTCATCCGCTTGGCGATCGACTTCTTGGTCTTGAGCTTGGGCATGTCGGGTTCTCTTGGTTCGCCTGTTTGAGCGCTGCCCCGTTCGAGGCGATGAGTGGCGCCATCCTAGGCGCATCGACGCCTCGGTGCAGTTCGTCAGCGCTGCCCGCTCGGTGCCAGGATCATCACCAGCCGGTTGCCCTCCATCTTGGGCTCCCGCTCGATCTTGGCCTCCTCGACGAGCAACTCCTTGATGCGAAGCATCACCTGCATGCCGCGATCCCGGAAGCCGTGTTCGCGGCCCCGGAACAGCATGTTGACCTGAACCTTGTCGCCATGGCCGAGGAACTCCCGGGCCTTGCGCAGCTTGGTCTGCAGGTCGTGTTCGTCGATCTTGGGTCTCACGCGGACTTCCTTGATGACGACGTGGTGCTGCTTCTTGCGTGCGTCGTGTTCTTTCTTCTTTGCGAGGTACTTGTGCTTGCCGAAATCCAGGATCTTGCAGACCGGCGGCCGTGCGTCAGGTGCCACTTCGACGAGGTCGAGCTTCTTCTCTCGCGCGATGGCGAGGGCGTTCTCCGTATCGACGACTCCGAGCTGCTCGCCCTTGTCGTCGATGAGCCGCACCTGACGGATGCGGATCTCCTCGTTGATGCGCGTCTTGGCCTGTGCCGTGACTGATCCTCCTGAGAACGGGCTGAGAACTGGTGGGGTGCTGAAAAACGTGTGCATGTGCTGCGGGGCGCCGGCAACGGCCGGACGAAACCCGGGACCACCGGAGGCCCCGCCGTCGGATGACGATGGGGCCTCCGGCGCCGCCTCAAGTGGTCGCCCGGGTGCGCTCGGACAGCTCGGCCTCCAGCCGATCGAGGAAAGCCTCGATGGGCATGACGCCGAGATCTCCTGCATCCCGGGATCTCACCGAAACGGTGGAATCACGGATTTCTCGGGCGCCTAGTATGCCCACGTAGGGGGTTTTTTCAAGCCGGGCCCGCTTGATCTTGGGACCGATGGGCTCATTGGCCAGATCCTCGTGCACCCGCAGGCCGCGAGCGCGCAGCCTGGCCGCCAGTTCGCGGGTGCCCGGGACCTGATCGTCGCTGATGGGCGCCAGCGCCACCTGAACGGGCGCCATCCAGAGCGGGAAGGCGCCCCCGAAGTGCTCGATCAGCACGCCCATGAGCCGCTCCAGGCTGCCGAAGGGCGCCCGGTGGATCATGATCGGGCGCTGGCGCGTGCCGTCCTTGGCCGCGTAGAGCAGATCGAAGCGCTCCGGCAGGTTGTAGTCCACCTGGGCGGTGCCCAGCTGCCATTCGCGGTCCAGGGCGTCGGTGATGACAAAGTCGAGCTTGGGCCCGTAGAAGGCGGCCTCCCCCTCCTCGATGGTGTGGGGCAGGTCCATGCGCTGGCAGGCCTCGATGATCTCGGCCTCGGCCCGCTGCCAGAGCGGGGCCTCGCCCACGAACTTGCCCGTCCCCTCCCCCGCATCGCCGCGGGTACCCACGCGGGCCTGGACCGTCAGGCCGAAGAGCCCCAGGGCCTGGCGCACCAGGTCGACCACGCCGCAGAACTCCTCGAACAGCTGATCAGGGGTCACGAACAGGTGCGCGTCGTCCACGGTGAAGCCGCGCACGCGCTTGAGGCCGCCCAACTCGCCGCTCTTCTCCCAGCGATAGACGGTGCCGAACTCCGCCAGCCGCAGGGGCAGGTCGCGGTAGCTGCGCAGCTCCGCCTTGTAGATCTGGATGTGGTGCGGGCAGTTCATGGGCTTGAGGCAGAACGCATCGTGGCTGTCCGCGTCGCCCATGAGCGGGAACATCGAGTCGTGGTAGTTCTGCCAGTGCCCGCTGGTCTCGTACAGCGACTTGCGCCCGATGTGCGGCGTGGACACGGGCAGGTAGCCGCGCTTGACCTGCTCGGCCTTGAGATAGTCGGTCAGCGCGTCCAGCACGATGGTGCCGCGCGGCAGCCACAGGGGCAGGCCCGGGCCCACGTCGTCCGAGAAGTGGAACAGCCGCAGCTGCTTGCCCAGCTTGCGGTGGTCGCGCTTGAGCGCCAGCTCCAGGTTGTTGAGGTGGCGCTTGAGCTGCTTCTTGGTGGCGAAGCAGGCGGCGTAGACGCGCTGCATCATCGGGTTGTGCTCGTCGCCCTGCCAGTAGGCCCCGGCGATGCTGAGCAGCTTGAAGTGCACGCCCGCCAGGCTGCCGGTGGAGGGCACGTGTGGCCCGCGGCAGAGGTCGACAAAGGCGTCGTCGCCCGTCCCCGGCAGCCGGTTGTGATAGAAGCTCACCACCTCGCCCGCGGGGATGCCACGGATCAGATCGCACTTGTAGCGGTCGCCGCGGGACTCCCAGTGGGCCAGGGCTGCGGCCGGGTCGACCTGCTCGCGCACGAAGGGCTGATCGGCGGCGATGATCTCGGCCATGCGCTGCTCGATGGCCGCCAGGTCCTCCTCGCGTAGGCGCCGGTCGTCGTCAAAATCGAAGTCGTAGTAGAAGCCGTTCTTGATGGTGGGACCGATGCCCAGGCGCACCTGCTCCTTGCCGAACAGGTCCATCACGGCCTGGGCCATGACGTGCGCGGTGGAGTGGCGCATGAGCTCCAGCCCCTCGTCGCTGGTGCTGGTGACGATGGCGACCTGCGCGCCGTCTGTCAGCGGGATCGAGAGGTCAAGCTCCTGCTCCCCCATCCGCAGGGCCAGGGCGGCCGCTGCCAGACCCGGGCCGATGTCGGCCGCCAGGTCCGCGCCTGTGGCGCCCTCGGGCAGGCTGCGCGCGCTGCCGTCGGGCAGCTTGACTTCGATGCTCGCGCTCATGCCGAGGCCCCCTGCTCGTCGTCCTGTTCGGTTGCGTCCTGTGCGGGCTCGCCCGCGGCCGCGGTGGGCAGCCGCACCGACACGCTGGCCTCCGCCAGCTGCTCGTCCGGGATGCTCGTGGGTGCGCCGGTCATGAGGCAGGCGGCCTGCGCCGTCTTGGGGAAGGCGATCACCTCGCGGATGGACTCCTCCCCCGCCATCAGCATGACGAAGCGGTCCATGCCCACGGCAAAGCCCGCGTGGGGCGGGGCGCCGTACTTGAAGCAGTCGAGCACGAAGCCGAAGCGCTCCTCGATCAGTTGGTCCGACAGACCCAGGGCCTTGAACACGCTGAGCTGCGTGGCGGTGTCGTGGATCCGCACCGAACCCGAACCCAGCTCGTAGCCGTTGAGCACCAGGTCGTAGCTGCGGGCGATGACCGACGCCGGGTCGCTCTGCAGCTGCCCGGGGACGCTCTCCGCGGGGCGGCAGAAGGGGTGGTGCGCCGGGGACAGGGCGCCGGTCTGTTCGTCGCGATCGAACATCGGGAACTCGACGATCCAGACGAAGTTGAAGCGCTCGCGGTCGATCAGCTCGAGCTTGCGTCCCAGCGCGAGGCGCACCGCCGCCAGGGACGCCGCCGAGGTGTTGAAGCTGTCGGCGGCGAAGAACAGGCAGTCGCCGGGGCCCGCGCCGGTGGCCTCCAGCAAGCCGGACACCTCGGCCTCGCTCATGAACTTGGAGATGCCGCCCTCGAGCACGGGCCCGGACTCACCCTCGGCGATCTTGGCCCAGGCCATGCCCTTGGCGCCCTGCTCCTTGGCCACGGCCTCGAAGTTGGTGATCTGCTTGCGCGAGAGGCTGGCGCCGCCCGGGGCGGCCAGCACGCGCACGCGCCCGCCGGCCTCCACCGCCGAGCGGAACACACCGAACTCGGAGCCGGCCACCAGCTCAGTCACGTCGGACAGCAACACCTCGAAGCGCGTGTCGGGCTTGTCGTTGCCGTAGCGCTCCATGGCGTGAGCCCAGGTCATGCGCGGCATGGGCAGCTCGGGCTCGCGGCCGGGGTGCGCGGCGGCCGTGGCCTCGCGCATGACCTCGCTCACCAGCGCGATGACGGTCTCTTCGTCGGCGAACGAGAGCTCCAGGTCGAGCTGGGTGAACTCGGGCTGACGATCGGCGCGCAGGTCCTCGTCGCGGAAGCACTTCACGATCTGGAAGTAGCGGTCCATGCCCGCCACCATCAGGATCTGCTTGAAGATCTGCGGGCTCTGGGGCAGGGCGAAGAACTTGCCCGGGTGCACACGGCTGGGCACCAGGTAATCGCGGGCGCCCTCGGGCGTGGCCTTGGTGAGCACCGGCGTCTCGATCTCCAGGAAGCCGCGCGCGTCCATGGCGTTGCGGATGGCCAGCAGCAGCTTGTGACGCAGGGCCATGGTGGCGCGCGGCTTGGGGCGCCGCAGGTCGAGGTAGCGGTAGCGCAGGCGCAGCTCGTCCGACACGTCATCGGCGTCCCGCGAGAAGGGCGGCGTGGCCGACGGTCCCAGCAGCTCCAGCCCCGAGGCCAGCAGCTCGACCTCGCCGGTGGGACGCGCGGCGTTGGCCCGGCCGTCGGGCCGCGGACGCACCACGCCGGTGACCTGGATGACCGACTCGGGCTTGAGCGCCTGGGCCGCGGCCAGCAGCTCCGGCGGCACGCTCTCGTCGAAGCTCACCTGGGTGATGCCGTAGCGGTCGGCCAGGTCGATGAACACCAGCGCGCCGAGGTCCCGGTGGCTGGCGATCCAGCCCGAGAGGCGCACGCTGCTGCCCACGTCGCCCCCGCGCAGCTCACCGCAGGTGTGGGATCGCAGGCCCTGGCTGCAGGCCGGGCCGGTCAGGTCAGTCTCTTGGGTGCTCATGTCGTGCTCTGGGGCGTGCTCGGGGAAGGAGTCATCGTATGCCAAGCCGGTGGGAGCTTCCCAAGCGGACCTGGATCGCCAGCCCCGCTCCCGGCGCCCTTCAGCCTGCGCCAGCGCGAACCCATGCCAGCCAACGACCCAACCGGGGTCCGCTGGCCGGCGCGACAGCGCGACGGCGGGCGGGCGCTCAGCTCAGTTCAGCTCGGGCGGGCGAAGCGGATGCGCATGCTGGCCCGGGCCAAGGCGGCCTCGGCGCGGCCACGATCCAGCGACGAGCTCGGCTTGGCCAGCCGCTCGGAGGCCCGCTTGGCGGCGGCCTGCGCCCGGGAGACATCGATCTCCGTGATGTCCTCGGCGCTGTCCACCAGCACGAGCACGTGGTTGTCGAGCACCTCCAGGAAGCCCTCGCCCGTCACGAAGCACCACTCGGTGCCGGCCTTGTCCACCACCGACGCGACGCCCACCTCGAGCGACGACATGAGCGGCGCGTGCCGGGGCAGGATGCCCATGTTGCCCTTGCTGCCCGGAACGCGCGTCACCTTCACGGCGTCGCCGGAGAACACGTCGCCCTCGGGGGTCCGGATCTCCACCGTCAGGCCCTGGCTTGCTGGTGCCGCCATGGCCTCAGACCTCCGCCTTCATCTGCGCGGCCCGCTCGAGCACCTGATCGATGGAGCCCTGCATGTAGAAGGCCTGCTCGGGGATGTCGTCGTGGTCGCCGCGAACGATCTCCTGGAAGGAGCGCACGGTGTCCTCCACCTTGACGTACTCGCCGGTGCGGCCGGTGAACTGCTCGGCCACGGCGAAGGGCTGGCTCAGGAAGCGCTGGATCTTGCGCGCGCGGGTCACGAGCGAGCGGTCCTCCTCGGACAGCTCGTCCATGCCCAGGATGGCGATGATGTCGCGCAGCTCCTCGTAGCGCTGCAGCACCTGCTGCACCTCGCGGGCCGTGTTGTAGTGCTCGTCGCCCAACAGGCGCGGATCGAGCATGCGCGAGGTGGAGAGCAGCGGATCCACGGCCGGGTAGATGCCCAGCTCGGCGATGCGCCGCTCCAGGCGGATGGTGCTGTCGAGGTGCGCGAAGGTGGCCACCGGCGCCGGGTCGGTGTAGTCATCGGCCGGCACGTAGACCGCCTGCATGGAGGTGATGGAGCCCTTGTCCGTGGAGGTGATGCGCTCCTGCAGGGCGCCCATCTCGGAGGCCATGGTGGGCTGGTAACCCACGGCCGAGGGCATGCGACCCAGCAGGGCCGACACCTCGGCGCCGGCCTGCACGAAGCGGAACACGTTGTCGACGAAGAGCAGCACGTCCTTGCCCAGGTCGTCGCGCAGGTACTCGCACATGGTCAGGGCGGTGAGGGCCACGCGCAGGCGCGCCCCGGGCGGCTCGTTCATCTGGCCGAACACCAGGCTGGTGTTCTTGAGCACGCCCGACTCCTCCATCTCGAGATAGAGGTCGTTGCCCTCGCGGGTGCGCTCACCCACGCCGGCAAAGGCCGAGTAGCCCTCGTGGGCCGTGGCGATGGCGTAGATCAGCTCCTGGATCAGCACGGTCTTGCCCACACCCGCGCCGCCGAACAGGCCGATCTTGCCGCCCTTGGCGAAGGGGCACAGCAGGTCGATGACCTTGATGCCCGTCTCGAACACCTCGGTCACGGGCTTCTGCACCTCGTAGCTCGGTGCGGGCATGTGGATCGCACGCGTCGGCGTGTCGGCGGGCATGTCGCCCTTGCCGTCGATGGGCTTGCCGAGCATGGAGAACATGCGGCCCAGGGCGCCCTCGCCCACAGGCACCGTGATGGGTGCTCCCCCATCGACCGCGGGCATGCCGCGCTGCAAGCCGTCGGTGGTCGACATGGCGATGCACCGGGCGACGTCGTCACCCAGATGCTGCGCCACCTCGAGGGTCAGGTCGATCTTGCGATCCGGCACCTGCACCAGCACGGCGTTGTAGATGTTGGGAAGTTCGTTCGTCGGGAAACGCACGTCCACGACGGGTCCGACGACCTCGATGATGCGACCGCTGGCCACTGGACTCTCTCCTGGGTTGACTACTTGAGGGCTTCGGCACCGGACGACACTTCCAGCAGCTCGCTGGTGATCGACTCCTGGCGGGCACGGTTGTACTGCCGCTTGAGGGCGCCGATGATGTCGTCCGCGGCATCGGTCGCCTGCTTCATGGCGTTCCGACGCGCGGTGAACTCGGATGCGAGCGACTCGAGGATGGCCGAGTACACCTTGACCTCGAGGAACTTCGGGAGCAACGACCGGAGGAGTGCCTCCTCGTCGGGCTCGATGATGAATTCGCGGCCGGCACTTTGGCCGGCGTCAGCGTCCGCCGCGTCGCTCAGCAGCGAGGCGGGGTCGATCGGCAGGATGGTCACGGCCGCGGGCGCCTGCCGCGCCGACGACAAGAAGCTGGTGTAGACCAGGCGCACGCGGTTGACCTTGCCCTCCAGGAACTCTGCCACCAGTTCCTTGGCCAAGGCGCGGGCGCGGTCGTAGCCCATCTTCTCGACCGTGTCGTCGTACTTACGATCGATGCTCCAGCCCCGGGCGCGCAGCAGCACGTCGCCCTTGCGGCCCAGTACGTACAGCTTCTGCTGCTCGTCGTCCGCGCGCAGCGTCTTCTGCGCGAAGCGAACCATGTTGGCGTTGAAGCCGCCGCACATGCCCTTGTCGGACGTGATCACGAGGTTGGCCGTGACGCCACCCTCGCGCTCCTGCAGCAGGGCCGAGAGATCGCGTCCCACCGACCCCGCCAGGCGCCCCACCATCTCCTGGATCTTGCCGGCGAAGGGACGCGCGGCGTCCGCCCGACTCTGAAGCCGCTTGAGCTTCTGGGTCGCCTCCATCTCCATGGCACGCGTGATCTGCTGGATGTTCTTGACACCCGTGATCCGCTGCTTGAGTTCTTTCGTTCCCTTGGCCATGTCAGTCTCGTGTTCGTAGCGCGCGCGGTCTCGAGCTCTCGGGTCTGACCGCTGTTCGCGGCCGCCACTTCAGGCTCTGCGTCGGCTCAGCTCGTGAACCCCTTCTTGAAGTCGGAGATCGCGCTGCCCAGGCGCTGCTTGGTGTCGTCGTCGATCTTGCCCGACGCGCGAATACCATCCAGCAGGTCCTTGAAGCTGGCGCTGAGGTGCTGCAGCAGGCCGGCCTCGAAGGGCACCACCTGCGAGACGTCCAGATCATCGAGGTAGCCGTTGGTGCCGGCGTACACCGCCACGATCTGATCGATCACATCCATGGGCGCGTACTGCCCCTGCTTGAGCAGCTCCACCAGGCGCTCACCGCGGGTGAGCTGCTTCTGGGTGGCCTCGTCGAGGTCGCTGCCGAACTGGGCGAAGGCCACCAACTCGCGGTACTGGGCCAGGTCGATGCGCAGGCCGCCGGCGGTCTTCTTCATGGCCGGGATCTGCGCCGCGCCACCCACGCGCGACACGCTGATGCCCACGTTCACCGCAGGCCGCACGCCCGCGTTGAACAGATCGCTCTCCAGGAAGATCTGGCCGTCGGTGATCGAGATCACGTTGGTCGGGATGTAGGCCGACACGTCGGCCTCCTGGGTCTCCACGATGGGCAAGGCCGTGAGCGAGCCGCCGCCGGACTCGTACAGCTCCGGGTTGAACTCGTGGGCCGTGTCCGAGAGCTTGGCCGCGCGCTCCAGCAGGCGGCTGTGCAGGTTGAACACGTCGCCCGGGAAGGCCTCGCGCCCCGGAGGACGACGCAGCAGCAGGGAGACCTGACGCCAGGCCAGGGCGTGCTTGTAGAGATCGTCGTAGATCACCAGCACGTGCTGGCTGCGGTTGCGGAAGTACTCGCCCATCGAGGTGCCGGAGAAGGGCGCCAGGTACTGCATGGAAGCCTGCTCGGAGGCCGGCGCGGAGACCACGATGGTGTAGTCCATGGCGCCTGCGTTCTCGAGCTCGCGCACCAGGGCCTTCACTGTGGACTGCTTCTGACCGATGGCCACGTAGACGCAGATGACCTGGCCGCCGGGCTGGCTGGCCGTGTCCTTCTGGTTGATGATGGCGTCGGTGCAGATGGCGGTCTTGCCGGTCTGGCGGTCGCCGATGATCAGCTCACGCTGGCCGCGCCCGATGGGGATCATGGCGTCGACGGCCTTGAGCCCGGTCTGCAGCGGCTCGGTCACCGGCTGGCGCTCGAGCACGGACGGCGCGGGCATCTCCACCGGGCGCCGCAGGTCCGTCGCGATGGGACCCTTGCCGTCGAGCGGGTCGCCGAGGGCGTTGACCACGCGGCCGAGCAGGGCCTCGCCCACCGGCACCGACATGATGGCGCCGGTCGAGGTGACCGTGTCGCCCTCCTTGATGTACTGGTCGGAGCCCATGAGCACGCAACCGACGTTGTCCTGCTCGAGGTTCAGGGCCACGCCGCGGATGCCGCCGGGGAACTCCAGCAGCTCGGACATCATGCAGTCGTCCAGGCCGTGGATGCGGGCGACGCCGTCACCCACCTGGATGACGGAACCGACGCTCTCCATCTTGAGATCGCCGTCGTACTCGGCGATCTCCTGCTTGAGGATGGCGGTGACTTCGGAGGGCTGGAGCTTCATGTCAGTGGTTCCGTTCAGCTTCCGGCCGCGAGCGGCGCGGAGAGCATCCTCTGCTGCAGCATCTCGAGGCGGCGCTTGAGGCTGCCGTCGATCATGCGCGATCCGATGATGACCCGGAGGCCGCCGAGCAGACTGGGCTCGACGCTCTCCTCCAGGGTGATCTGTTTCCCAGTCAGGGACGACAAGTGCGAGACGAGCTGTGCGCGCGTGGGGTCATCCAGGGCGGCGGCGCTCTGGACCGTGGCGATGGCCCGGCCCTCCGCCTCCATGGCGATACCCTCGTAGGCGTCACGCAGCAGCGGCAGCAGGCCGGCGCGGCCCTTGTCCGTCATGAGCAGCACGGTGCAACGCAGCACGTCGCACACGGTGTCCCCCATGAGGGCGAGCAGCACGGCCTGCTTGGCGCCACGCCCGACGCGCGGGTTGGCCAGCTGACTGCGCAGCTCGTCGTTGTCCGCCAGCATGTCGTTCAGCTCGGCCAGCTGCACCTCGACCTGCTCGTGCAGACCGGCGTCGCCGGAGAGGGCGTACAGCCCCGAGGCGTAGCGATGGACGATGAGTTCGGCGGAGGCCAAGGTCAGCTGCCGTTCACGCTGGAGAGGCTGGCCACGACCTCGGCGGCCAGGCGCTTCTGGTCGTCGCCGTCGAGCGAGCGGCCCACCACCTTGCTGGCCACGGCCAGGCCCAGATGCACGGCCTCGTTGCGGATGTCCTGCAATGCCTGCGCGGTCTGCTGCTCGATCTCCTGAGCGGCACGAGCCAAGCGAGCCTGGGCGTCGGCCTCGGCGCGCGCCTTCAGGTCGGCGGCCAGGGCCTCGGCCTCCGTGCGCGCCTTCTCCCGCAGGGCGTTGGCGTCGCTCTCCGCCGCGGCGAGCTGGCTCTCGTACTTGGCCAGCAGCTCCTCGGCGTGCTTGCGGTCCGTCTCAGCCGACTTGATCGACTCCTCGATGCGCGTCTCGCGGGTCTCGATGGAGGCCAGCATCGGCTTCCAGACGAACTTGCCCAGCAAGAAGAGCAACGTCAGGAACGTGATCCACGTCAACGCCATCGAAGACGGGTCGAACGCGATCGGGTTGAAACTACCGGAGGCCAAGAAGAGAGGCATGACCGGGTTCCGTTCGAGTGGGATGAGACGAGGACCCCCGGACGGGGGCATGAAGGCGGCGGCCGCGAGCTGCGCGGCCGCCGCCCAGGTGCCGGTCGAGGCCACAGGCCCCCACCAGCAGGAGGGGCTCAGCCGCCGAGCGTCTTGGCGGCCGCGTCGAGGTAACCCGACGCGCCCAGCGCCAGCAGCAGGCAGACCACCACACCGAAGAGCGTGGCGCCCTCGATGAAGACGGCGGTGATCATCATGCCGCCCTTGATGTCGGCAGCCGCTTCGGGCTGACGTGCCATGGCCTCCATGGCCGCAGCGGCGAGCTTGCCGATGCCACCGGCACCACCGAGGAGCGCGATGCCGGCGCCCAGGCCGGCAGCCAGGCCGACGAGGCCAAGACCGAGGGTATCTTCCATGGCTACAGTTTCCGGTACAGGGGGCGGGTGTACGCGTCGTCGCGCTCACCCGCGGTTAAAGGACACAAGATCAGTGGTCGGGGTGGACTGACGCCCCGATGAACAAAATCGACAGGTACGTGAAGATGTAGGCCTGCACGAAGCAGACGAACAGCTCCAGCGCGTAGATGAAGACGGCGAGGCCGAAGAACGGCACGGCCAGCAGCAGGTTTCCAAAGAAGACGATCAAGCCGAACAGCGCCAGCACGATCAGGTGCCCGGCGGTCATGTTGGCGAACAGTCGAATGGTCAACGCCACCGGCTTCACGATCATCCCGATGATCTCCACCGGGATGATGATGGGCAGGGTGAACCAGGGGATGCCGGCGGGCACGAAGTTGGCCCAGTGCTTGACCGGCCCGTGCGAGCGCAGACCCGACAGGTGGATCCAGGTCAGGGTCACCAGGGCCAGCCCGCCGGTGACGGCCAGGTTGGCGGTGGCGGTGCCTCCCACCGGACCCAGGTTCATGAGCCCCAGGATGTTCATGAACAGGATGAAGAAGAACATCGTCAGGAACAGGGGCACGAAGCGCTGGCCGTGGTGCTTGCCCATGAGCGCGTAGACCATCTCGTCGCGCACGTAGAGCACGGTCGACTCGAGCATGCCGTAGACGGCGCCGCGGGGCGCCTGGCCCTTGAGCGCACGGGCCCTGCGGCCGAAGGGCACAAAGACCAGGAACAGCAACAGGCCGGCGATCCACATGACCGTGTTGATGTTGTAGATCATGAAGCCCCAGCCGCCGTCGAACTCAGCGCTGTAGTACGCGCTGAACTCGTCCGGATCGTGGAAGTTCACGGCGTGGCCGTAGTGATCGAGGTGCGCGGGCTCGCCGGCCGCGTTGGCGGCGTAGGGCGAGACCAGGCCGAAGCCCTTGCTGCCCCCGACCCAGACGGCCGAGACCGCGTGCGGGGTCAGGTGGGCGAACAGCTCCATGAACACGCCCGGGTCGCCGGAGCGATCGGCGGCGTCGCCGTGATCGTCGCTGTCGCTGCCGCTGCCGGCGTGTGCGTCGGAGCCGGCCTCGCCGTACTCAGCGGCCTCGTGGACGACAGGCTCATGGCTCGCTGGCTCGTGACCGACCTCATCGCCGCCCTGAGCCCCGTCCTGAAGCGGGGCCGCCGCCGGTACAGCGGTCGGCTCGCTGGCGTGGAGCGCAGGAACGCCCCAGCCGAGGGCCAGCAACGCAGCGAGGATGAAGCGCAGCGAGGTCATGCGTGCGTCCCGTCCGGGGTCTTCTTGAGCAGCAGGGTGACTTCGAGGCCTGACAGCAGCGCGTAGCCCGCAAAGAAGCTCGCGAGGAACGAGAGCGTGGGCGGCTCGTTCAGCTGGGTGGAAAACAGCACGATGGCCAGGAGCGAACCCCCGAAGCGCCCCATGGTGCCGAGCATGAAGGCGCGCTGAAACGCCAGCCGGTCGTCGCTGGCCATGGCGCGCGCCATGACCCAGAAGCTGGGCACGATCACCACCAGCGCCAGCGCCCAACCCAGCAGAATGCCGAGCTCGGCGCGGAGCTCGCTGAACGGGCGCAGGGCCAACAGCGCGCCCGGCACCGCCAGGGTGCACAGGGCCGTGCCCAGGACGAAGCTGCGCTCAGCTCTGGTCATCACCAGGCTCCTCGTCCGAGCTCGGACCGGCGCGGCGCCGCGTCAGCCGATTGATCGAGCGCACCGCCGACCACATGCCTCCCCCGAGGCCCAGACCGGCGCCCAGCAACAAGAAGAGTGGAAGGCTGTCGAGCCATTGATCGAGCCAATATCCGCCGTACGTACACAGGGCGATCATGACCGCGAGTCTGATCCCGAGGTCGGAGGCCTGCATGAGGTCGCTGCTGCGCTTGCTTCCAGTCTTGGACACGGGGCCACCAGGCTGGAGGATCGATACCGGGCCATTGAAAAGGCCCGCCGAGCACCCGTCCCCAGCAGCGCCGGAGGGGGTCCCGACGAGGTCTTTTTTTGACCTCGGCACAGAAGACGGACGATCCTACTCAGCGCCCATTGCGATGCAAGGCCCGGGCGCGGGATTTACACGCCGATTCTGCGCCCGCGGCGACACGCGCCAGCGCCCCCGGCTCGCGCCTCCGCGCCCTGGTCCCGGGCCGGCAGGACCCGCTGCTGCGCGCCCCACGACGCGCCGCTCAGTCGCCTGACGAGTCGCCGGCAAAGGGCCTCAGCGAGCGCTCGAGCATCAGCGCCCAGGCCAGCGGACCCGGGCTCCAGCCCCCCGCCCCGCTCACGGCCTGATCCAGCCCGCCGCCGATGGCGGAGAGCCGCTCCGGGCGCAAGGCCAGCACACTCCGAGAGGCCTGCAGGTCCGCCCGCAAGGACTGCAGGCGCGCCTGCTCGGCGGCCAGTTCGGCCGTGGAACGCTCAGCGGCGGCCCGCAGCGCCAGCAACTCTTGCTCGGCCCCGGCCAGCTCGTTGCGCAGGCGCTCCAGCTCTACCTGCTGCAGCGCGCGCACGTCGTCCAGCTCCGCCAGCTCCGCCTTGAGCTGGTCGAGATCGCCCAGCACGAACTCGAGGTCGCTCTGAAACTGCGCCACCACGGCCTCGCCGTCCTGGACCCCCCGATAGAGCCGCGTCTCCTCGCGACCCAACTCGCCCAGCTGCCGCTGATATTCGTCGACATGGGCCCGCTCGCGCCGGATGCGATCCTGAAGCGCCACGCTGGCCCGCCGCAGGGAGAGCAGGTCGGCCGCGCCCGTCTCGGCCGGCACATCGGAGCGCACCACCTCGCAACCCGCGAGCAGCGTCAGGGCCAGGACGCACCCCATGCCCCCCCCCATGGCACCCCAGGTGACACCCCCCATGGCGCCCCTCACGACGGGCCGAGCGGCGGCCCACGCCGCGGCGCAGCCAGGGGCCAAGCGGGCCAGAATCGCGGAATGGGCAGGTCGAGACACGGCGATCACCTCGCGGCAGGGATCCTCAGGATAGCGCGTCGCGGCCCGGCTCCCGCACCTCCGGGCTGACCGCGCCGCGCTGGATGGGTACCATGCCCGGTCAGTCCTGGCCCCCGAAGGCCCCCACCCCACTCCCCACCCGGACCCCGCTCCCATGGAACGGACCCTGATCATCCTCAAGCCGGACGCCATCCAGCGCGGCCTGGCCGGCACCATCATCAACCGCTTCGAGCAGAAGGGGCTGAAGCTGGTGGCCGTCCGCTTCCGCAAGCTCGAGGAGAGCCTGCTGGCCAAGCACTACGAGGACCACAAGCAGCGCCCGTTCTACCCGGGCCTGGTGCGCTTCATGGGCGAGAGCCCCGTGATGGTCATGGTGCTCGAGGGTGTGGAGGCCATCGCGACCTGCCGTAAGATGATGGGAGCCACCTTTGGCCGCGACGCCGACCCGGGCACCATCCGCGGTGACTTCGGCGTCTCCCGCTCCTACAACTTGATTCATGGTTCCGACTCGGCCGCCGCAGCGGAGCGAGAGATCGGCTTGTTCTTCGACGCCAACGAGATCGTGGAATGGCAACCTGCCGGACACAAGTGGGTCTACGACGCAGAGGATCTGTCCTGACCCGCACACACACACGCCTGCCCTTGACGCTGCTGGTGGCGCTCGCCGCCAGCGGCTGCTTCGGCCTGTCCGAGCAAGAGCAGCAGACCCTCGGCGTGCATCAGCAGAACAGCCAGATGTACTTCCAGTCCGGCTCCTGGCGACAGGCGCTGCACCAGGCGGACATGGCGCTGACGATCAACGACGACCTGATCGGCATGCGCATCGTCAAGGGCCACTGCCTGACGCGGCTGGGCAACGACCAGGGCAGCGTCGCCAGTCTGAACACGTCGGTAGAGCTGTTCGACGAGCTGAGCTCGGGCTCGGGCCAGGACGATCACCGCGCCTGGCTCGGCGCGGGACAGGCCCACCTGGCGCGCGCCATGTACCGTCAGTCCGAGATCGACCGTACCGAACGGCGGCTGGCCAGCGACTTCCTGACCGAGCAGGGACGCGAGGACGAGCAGGACGAGTTCGACAGCGCCATGGAAGCGCGCGAGCGCGACCTGGACGACGCCGAGCGCTGCCTGGCCCGCGTGCTGGAGTTCGATCTGCAACGGGACAACGTGTACGCCATGATGGATCTGGTCAGCACGTTGATCGAGCGCGGCGGGCACGAGGACGCGGCCGCGCTCTGGGCTCGACGCGCCATCAACCTGCTGCAGGACGCGGTCGCGCTCAACCGCGAGAAGATCAGCAAGCAGATGACGGTCAGCGCGCGGCACCGGCTCAGCATGCAGCGGCGCGTGGACGACTACCTCGACAAGGAAGCCATGCTGCACGAGCTGGTGGTGACGATCGAGTTCAACCGCGGCAGCTACCAGCGCTGTCTCGCACAGTACGCCACCTTCGAAGACCGCGGCATGATGGGCGCCGTGCAGCACTTCAACCGGGCCCAGGTCTACGAGAACGTGGGCATGTGGGCCGAGGCCATCGACGACCTGCAGGCCTTCCTGCGTCAGCGCGCAAACCACGCCGAGTACGACGACCACGCCGCCGAGGTCTTTGACCGCATCGATCGACTGCAGGTGCTGCTCGCCTCCAACGGGGTGGGCTGAGACGGACAGCCCGGCCCCGCGTCGCGTCGCGTTTGACCGGGACGCCCGGCTGCGCACGCGCGTGGACATCCAGGCCGCGTTCGACGGCGGCACCAAGCTGGTCAACCGTCAGCTCGTGCTGTGGATCCGCCCCGGGCGACCCGGCGCGCCCAGCCGCCTGGGGCTCTCGGTCAGCCGCAAGGTGGGCAACGCCGTCGCGCGCAACCGGGTCAAGCGCTGCCTGCGCGAGGCCTGGCAAGCCTGCGCCTCGCTGCGACCCGAGGCCCTGGACGTGATGGTCCTGGCGCGGCCCATGGCGGCGCCGCGTGACACCCGCGAGGCCCTACGCTCCCTCTCGCACCTGCTGCGCAAGTACGCCGCGCGCTGCGGCCAGCGCACCCCGGCGCGGCCCGCTCCCCGCCAGGGCTCGGCGTGAAGCGCCTGGTGGGCGCCGCCGCCGTGCTCTGGCGCCACACCCTCGGCGCGATCATCCCCGACGCCTGCCGCTTCACGCCCAGCTGCAGCCACTACGCCGCCGAAGCCGTGTCCCGTCGAGGCCTGTTCCGAGGAGGCGCCCTGACCCTCTGGCGCCTGCTGCGCTGTCAGCCGCTCTGCAAGGGCGGGCACGACCCGGTGGTGAAGAGCCGCCCGCCCTGCCGCCGCGCCTGAGCGCGCCACCCAGGCCTACATCTGGGAGCTCTGCTCGCCTTCAGCGTCGGCCTCTCCGTCCACCTGCCCCTCGGGCTCCGGAGCCCGGACCACACGCAGGCCGTGTCCCCAGGGGTTGGAGTCGCTGCGGGGTGCCAGCAAGCGCTCGGGCAACAGCTCGAGCTGAAACTCAGCCGCCGCCGTGGTCGACAGGCGCAGGCGCGCCTTCTCCATGCCCTCGTTGTCAGCCAGCATGACGGACATCTCGGGGAACGCGCGCGCCGTGACCCGCACCACCACAGACTGCTTGGCGGTGATGTGCCGCAGCACGTCGGAGAGGGTGTCCACGGCCAGCTGGAACACGCGCCCGTTGGACTTCACGTAGTACTCGAGCGTGGTGCGGTCGACCTCGGCGTCCGTGTTCTGGAGGCGCCAGCTCTTGGACACCGCAGCGAAGCTCACGCGCTCGCTGGCGCGCCCGTCGGCCAGAGCCGCCTCTGCCAGCTCATCCCAGGCACGATGCTCGTAGGGCGCCAGCCGGCTCTGGATGTCAAAGGCCACGGCCTCCAGCTCCTCCTCACGGATGGCAGCCTGGGCCTCGGCGTCGGGCGCCTGCAGCGTGGCCACGTCGTCGGATTCACTGCCCTCGGCGGCGGCGGTCTCGGCGGCGGCGGTCTCGGCGGCGGCGGTCTCGGCGGCGATGCGCTCGTCGGCGGCGTCGCTCGCCAGCTGCTCGAACTCAGCCAGGACTTCGGCGGCCTCATCGACCTGCCGGGCCCGCGCCTTCAACTCGTCGCGGAAGTCGTTGGCGGCGCCTGCCACCTGGACCGGATCCGAGCGCCAGGCCTCCAGCACCTGATCGCGGGCGTCCTCGAAGCCCAGCGGGGTCTCGGCCTCGACGTCCTCCACGAACAGCACCAGGGCGCGGGTCTCCTCGCCGTAGGGCTTGAAGTAGCGCGAGTCGCCGGCACGGGTATTGAGCAGGCGTGCGGCCAGGTTGGGCGAGCCCACCTCGGGCAGCGCCTCCAACTCTTCGGGGCCCAGCATGCCTGTGGGGTCGTCGGAGGTCAGGCCCCAGCTGGCCATGAAGTCCACGAACTCCTGTGCCGTGCGCGGCGGCGGCTCGACGCCTTCCTGCACCGGCCCCTCCACGGGCTTGGAGCCCAGGGCCACCCACTCGCGGTGGGCCGCCGTGGCCAAGCCGATCACCAGCAGTTCGCTGCGCAACAACGCGCGGGTGTCCTCGTCGGCCTCATCCAACTCGGGGAAGCGCGAAGGCTTGAGCAGCTTGAAGCGCGCGTCGATCTCAGCCTCGGTCACCGGCGGCAGCTCGGCCAGCCGCTCGCTCGGCAGGTTCTCCGAGGCGGCGTCCAGCGCCACCCAGGCCAGGGCCAGGTCATAGCGAGCCGGATCGACGAAGCGACGCTCACGCAGGTAGTCGGGCATCTCGTCGAAGAAGCTCAGCAGCTGCTCGTCGCCCGGATCCGCGATGCTGTCGGGCTCGGCGTCGGCGAACACCAGCACGTCCAGGTCGAACAGCTCGTTGTCGACCCTCCAGCGCTGGTAGACCGAGTCGGCGTCCACCACGCGGGCGCCGCTCTCCAGGGCCTCGACCCAGCGCTGCACCATGAGCGTCTCGCGGAAGAACTGCTCGAATGCGCGGGCGCTCGCGAACTGCAGCCGGTCACGCCAGAGCGACGCGTAGAACTCGGGCGTGACGGTCCCGGGCGGGAAGCTGCTCTTGAGCGAGTTGCCGATCTCGGCGTCGGTCACCCGGATGCCGGCGCCACGGGCGTCCTCCAGCAACATCAGGTGCCGCCAGACCACGGCCTCGTCGTAGTCGTCTGAGCGGCCCCCTCGGAAGCGCTCCAGCGACTGCGACGCGCGCCGGAAGTCGAGCAGGCTGACGTCGTGCGCCTCGCCGGTGGTGGCCACGGTGAAGGAGCCCATGAGGTCGGCGGCGCTGGGGCGGCCTCCCACGGCATCCTGAATATCGCCCATGCTGGGAAAAAACGCGAAGACAGCCACCGTGAACACCACGGCGACGGCCAGCAGGGGCTTCTCGTACTTCCGGAAGACGGCGAAGCTCATGAGACGTCGAGCAATTCCTTGATATCGGGCAGGCTCTTGAGGGACCGCAGACCGAAGTGGTCCAGAAAGCGGCGCGTGGTCCCGTAGAGCAGAGGATGGCCAGGCTCGGGCGAGCGGCCGGTAATGCGGATGAGATCACGGTCGAGCAGCACGCGCAAGAGAGGCCCTGCGGCCACTCCTCGCACAGCCTCGATATCGGAGCGCCCGATGGGCTGGCGATAGGCCACCACCGCCAGGGTCTCCAGGGCCGCAGGCGAGACCTTTTCTACCCGCGACTTGCGCGCCAGACCGGCCACATCGGGCTGGAAATCCGGGCGCGTCATGAAGCGCCAGCCAGCGTTGATCTCCACCAGTTCGACGGCCCCACCGGCCTCAGCCCAGCGCTGGGCCAGGGCCTCCAGGGCCGGTTTGACGTCTTCGAGGGGTTCCTGCAGCACGCGGGCCAGGCGCTGGGCGGAGAGCGCCTGCCCGGAGGCGAAGAGGACCGCCTCGAGCCGCAGCTCAAGCGGCCGATCGCAGGGCGGGCGGCCCGGCTCGGCGTCGTCGCCGGTAGCCGGCTCGGACTCGTGGGATCCGGCGGACTCGGGCTCGTCGGTCCCGATCCGTGCGTCGACATCTGCGTCGGCATCGGTACCCGCATCCGCATCGGCTTCAGCGAGCGCCGCCTCGGCAGGCTCGGTCGGGACGCACGCCTGGACAGCGCCGTCCTCAGCGTCCTCAGCGTCCTCAGCGTCCTCAGCGTCCTCAGCGGCAGCGTCGGCCTGCTCGACGTCAGCGCCAGCCTGC
>Ga0164313_10001325_pt1 | contig 21848 bp, 14 predicted proteins | sample GuaBasSedimGuay4_FD_113735 | JGI IMG/M metagenome (GOLD analysis project Ga0164313, IMG submission 113735) | Subseafloor sediment microbial communities from Guaymas Basin, Gulf of California, Mexico - Guay4, Core 4569-4, 0-3 cm | ecosystem: Environmental > Aquatic > Marine > Hydrothermal vents... | reverse complement strand
CCCAGCGCACACGGCTCGGAGCGGTGATGGGCACACCCGCATATATGTCGCCCGAGCAGGCTTCGGGCCACGGCGCCGAGTCCGACCGTCAGACCGATGTCTTTTCGCTCGGGGTGATGCTGTACGAGATATTGACCGGGGTGAATCCATTCCGGGGCACGACTGCCGTGGAGTCCATGAAGGGCGTCATGTACCACGAGCCCGATCCTCCCCGGTCACGCAATCCGCGGCTCGACCGAACGATCTCGGCGATCACGATGAAGGCGCTCGACAAGGATCCGTTCCGCCGTTACACGTCGGCACGGGAGCTTGCCGAAGATGTGCGTCGGTACCGCGAGTATCTACCGGTTTCGGCGATCGAACCCACGCGGATGGAAAGGCTCGCCAACTTGGCGCGCCGGCAGCCCAAACTGGCCACCGTCCTGGCGACATTGACGGTTGTCTTGATCATCGGATTTTTCGCCACCGTTTTCCAGGCCTCGGTGGAGAATGCGCGGGTGGCCAGGGGTTATGCCGTGATCGACGACATCGAGAACCGGCTGGCGGAGATCAAACCCGAGATCGAAGAGCTGCTCGAGCGCCGCGGCCACACCGAGGCCGGGTCCGAGCTTCAGGTCATCGAGAACCGATTGGCCGAACTCGAGGCGGAGTACGACATGGCCGAGCAGGAGCGGGTGGCGATCGGGCTCGCCATCACCGGCTTTACCATCCTGTCGCCAGAGTCTCGGGCTCGGGGGGTGGTCCAGGATGCGATCTGGCAGGATATTCGCGAGCACATCGCCGTTGGTGACTTCTACCGGGCCCGGGCGGAAATTCTATTTGCCCTGCGCTACTTCGAGCAGGGCAATCTCTTTGGTTTCAGCGAGGCGGATTCCGAGGCCCTCGAGCACGAGCTGGCAAAGGTCGAAAGCGAAATCGAGGCTGTAGAGCGTGCGTCGGCGGCTGCAGCCGGAACCTCTGGAGGCGGAAAATGATAAGGCGATCAATCGCCGCCGTCGTGATTATCGCGGCCGTCTGGACGACTCCGGCATGCAATCGGGGCAGCGTCGCGGAAGAGCCCGCGGCCCCCTCTCTCGAAAAGCTCTCCTCGGCCACCTACACCGGAATCTACGACAAGGCCATCACCCTCGTTAAAGGTCGGTGGGAGGGCGAGGTTTTCGTCGAGGGTGGCGCTTCGAGACCGAGCGCCGGCCTTGTCGATCACTTCGCCCTGATCGGGGACCTCGATGGTGACGACCGTGAGGAAACGGTGGTGCTCTTGTGGGAGAGTTCGGGCGGCTCGGGCACCCGCCTCTATCTGGCGGTCATGGGGCGACGTGACCGCGACATCGTGAATCTCGGAACGGCCCTGGTCGGCGATCGGGTGCAGGTGTGCAGCGGCGGCATCCGCGACGGCCGCATCGAGCTTGACGTGGTGCAGGCGGGTCCCGAGGATGCCATGTGCTGCCCCTCGCAGCTCGCCACCCGCCGCTGGACCCTGGGTGAGGGCGGTCTCGTCGAGAGCGAGGTGACGATCACCGGCACCCTGTCACTCGAAAGCCTGGGAGACACCGAGTGGGTTCTCTCCGAAATCGGCCGGGGCGAGCCGGTTCCGGACATCGCCGAAATCATGATCTCGTTTCACGACGACAAGGTGACCGGCACGGGCGGCTGCAACCGCTACTTCGCCGCGGTGACCGGCGGCGTACCGGGAGAACTCTCCTTTTCGGGCATGGGCGCCACCCGGATGGCGTGCCCTGAGCCCGCGATGGATCTCGAGCGACGCTACCTCAACATCCTCGCCGGCGCCTCGAGCTACAACTTCCTGGGCGGCCGGCTGGTGCTCAGCTGCGACACCGATGGCGGACCGGTCGCTCTGCTCTACGAACGAAGGGACCTCACAGCGGCAGTCCCGACAGCAGATCCCTGATCCGCACTCTCAAGAAACCCGCTGAATGTGAAACCTCTATTGTTCTCCGAAGGGTCAGAGCCAGCCGCGAAGCGGCGGAATATCCCTAGCCCGGTCTTCTCACCGGGTTGGCGCCGTTTCTTCACCTCCATGCCTTGTGCAGCTACGCCCGCGGCTTCGATAAAATCCCGAGCATTCGCAGAGTGGAGCCGGGGGCCGTGTAGAATGAGCGAGTTCAACCTAACACGGTCCAGATACGAACATCGACGGAGGTTTTCATGAAACGTTTTCTGATCCACTGGCTGGTCATCGGCCTTGCTCTGTGGGTGACCGCCTACATTCTGCCCGGCGTCGAGATCGAGTCCACCCAGGCCCTCGCCATCGCCGCTGTCGTACTGGGGTTGATGAACGCCCTCGTCCGTCCGATTCTGACCATTCTCACGCTGCCCATCACCGTTCTCACCCTCGGCCTCTTTTATCTGCTGGTCAACGGTTTCACCTTCTTTCTAGTGACGAAGATAGTATCCGGCTTCGGGGTCTCGAGCTACTGGTGGGCGGTGCTCGGCGCTCTGGTAGTCAGCGTCATCTCGTCGTTCGTCGGCAATTTTTCCGACAAGGACTGAGCGACACATAACTTCGTTTTTCACCCACCTTCGAGCCACGTGCTGACGGCGTCGACGGTCTTCTTCGAAATCGCCGGCACCTGGCATCCGGGCGCCGGGTAACCGACCGGGAAGAGGATGTAGGGACGTTCGCTCTCGGGACGCTCGAGGATACGGCTCAGAAATCGCATCGGTTGCGGGGTGTGGGTGAGGGTGGCGAGCCCCATCTCGTTCACGGCGTTGATGAAGAGCCCGCAGGCGATACCGACGCTCTCGCTGACGTAGTAGTTGGCGCCCTTGCCGCCGTCGGAATCGACCAGGTAGATCTGCTTGAAGACCACGACCAGCCATGGGGCGGTTTCGAGGAAGGGTTTCTGCCACTCGGTGCCGAGCGGCGCGAGCGAGGCCAGCCACGCCTCTGAGGCCCGCCCGCCCTCGTAGAACTCCCGCTCCTCAGCCTCGGCGCCGCGGCGGATCTCAGCCTTGACGGCCGGGTCCGACACCGCCACGAAGTGCCACGGTTGGCGGTTGGCGCCGGACGGCGCAGTGTTGGCGGCGGCGATGGCGATCTCGATGAGCTCGCGCGGCACCGGGTCGGGTGCGAAGTCACGCACCGAGCGGCGCCGTGCGAGACTTTCGACAAGGGCACGGCCGCGGGCCCTCATCTCGTCTTCCGGCAGGCGCTCGAAGGCAAGCGGTACGGGTTGGTACGGGGAATCATCCATGGCCCGAGGATACAGGTCTAACCTGCATTTCTCACCACCTCGCTGCTGCGGCCCGCGATACGCCGCAACCTGCGGCGTTTTCTCCCATCGGGGTGCTCGACGTACTGTCAAGTACGACTCCACGCCCCTCAGGTCGAAAACGCCACATTTCACGACGTCTCGCGACCCTCGCAACGCGACGTGGTGAGAAATGCAGGCTAACGGAGTTCCCTGAGCGTGGGGCTTTGAAAAGGTGTGAGGTTTTCCCGATTACCTCAATTCTCGGACGGACCCACCCCAGGCGCCCGATCCGAGGTCCTCGACCACAACGGCGAGGGTTGCAGGGCCCCTGGGCCACTGCAACGGAACCTCATAACCCCACACATCCACCACTCCGTCAACGGTCTCCGTTCGGTGAAGAATGAAAACCTCGTTGTCATCGGCCAGCACTCCGACGGAGACGCGCAGGTTTCTCCGGCCACCCTCGACAAGGAGGGCTGAGATGGGGTCAAGGTGCACTGTCACGTCGGCCTCGGCCGTCATTTTCTTGCCCTCGATCGGACGCGGTTCGGTGAGGGCGATTTCCACCACGAGATCAGAATTTTCGGTGGAACCGCGGAGCAGGCGCCGCACCCGCGCCGCCGCCGCACCCGCGGGGGTCTCGGAGGCGATCACCGAGGTTGACCGGATGTTGGTCCGCGGTCGATTGGTGGAGATCTCGAGCTGATGGTCGGCGCCGTCCGGCGGACGGTCGATCTGATAACTCAGCCGGTACCAGCCGGCGCTCGAGGAGATCAGCCGGTCGAGGCCGTCGGCGCCCATCGCCACCTCGCCGCCGCTGGGCGCCGCCAGATGCCGCTGCGAACCGATGGGATCGAGGAGCAGGAAGTCCGCACGGTCGCTGCGGATGGCGTCCGGCTGTGCGCTCAAGAACTGTTGGAACCGATCACCCCCACCGGTATCAGCCGACCCTGACCCCGTTCCGGTGGTCCGCGTCGCCACCGGGATGACGAGCCACCCGGCGGCGGCCATATCCCGTCCGACCTGATCCACCCGTTCGGTCTGCCGGTAGCGGTTGAACTCCTCACGCGCGGCGCCGGAGCTCTGGGTCTCCATTCTCTCGACAAATGGCAGGTAGAAGTCCACCGGATCCATGTCGAAGCCGGCGCCGACCACGAGCAACAGACGGGGGCCGCCCTGCGATGACGCCAACGCCCAGTCGCTGACCCGCGTCATCGAGTGCCGTAGGGCCCCGTCCTCCTCGAAGATCGCACCCCGCGCCGCGGTCAGAACCTTGGATCTCTCGAGCTCTTGCGGCTCCTCGCCGGCTTGCAGCCTCGCCATCAGCCCGGTCCCGGGGTCATCGGCGTTCGGGTCATCCCTGACCAGACGATCCGGGTACTTCCGGATGTCGCGCACGAACCGCACTCGGATGGCTTCGATGGCGTGCTGGCCCGAGGGCTTGGCAGCCAACTCGAGAAGGGTGTTCTCGACAGTTCCGGCGTCGGTAGCGCCCTCGAGCACCATCCTCACGCCCTGGTCGGCCATGACCACGTCCACCGGGCCCAGCGAGGCCAGCCACCCGGCGCGTTCCGCCAGTGCGCCGAGCGCCTGTGAAAGCTCGGCCGAGCTTGCAAGATCACGATCGATGTACACGGCCACCTGCATTTCTCCGGTGGTTGGGGGCGTTCCCGCCGCGGTGCTCGCCTCCCCGACCTGCGCGACCCCCGCTTGCCGTAGGCGCGCGAGGCCAAGCACGGACACCGGCGCGCCATCCTCGGCAACCTCGATCTCGTCGGTGGTGAGATCGGTGATCGGCTGTCCGGAATCATCCCGCGCGGCAAAGAGAACGGTCACCGCAGTCACCTCGACGCGTGCCTGACCCGCCGGTTTCTCGCCTGCAATCACCTCGGTTGCGGTCGCCGTCGTTATGGTCGCCGCGGCCTCAGCCTGCCGCCATACCGTCTCGACGTCTTCGGGCGCCTCACCCCGGCGGCCGGCGATGTCGATGCCGGCGGGAAGGGCGGATGCAATCTGGCTCGGATGCATCTGACCCGGGAACCACGTAATGCACTGTGCCTCGAGATCGGTCTTCACGGTTTTGAGGGCGGCCGCCATGGCCTCCATCGTATGGATCGGCACTCCCGCCGGCCAGCCGTCATCGCGGAGCTTTCCGTTACGCAGTACATAGAGCGGTACCCCGACCTCTGCGAGGTAGGTTCGCGCCTCGTCGGCGGTGAAACCGCTGCTGTCGCGATCAGCCTTGTTGCCGAGAATCACCACGACCGCTCGTTGTCGCGGGCCTGCCGCAGCTACCAGACCGGAGGCCGCCACCGCATCAGCAATCCGCGGTTTTCCGGGCAGCTTGACCGATCCGAAGTTGAAGAGCATCGGCAGCCAATTCATCCTGCCCTGGCCAAATCCGTTGGCTCTCTGGAGATTCTCGTCGGGTAACACGAACCACAGCTTGTCGGCATCGATGAATGTGCTCTCTGCCTTTTTCCACGAGCTCTTCGCTCGTGCATCCGATCCCTTCGATCCCTGCTGGACGACAGTGTCGAAGGTTTTTGTGGTGCTCGAGGTCGTCGGCATCATTCCTTTTGACCAGCCGCTGGCCGCCAGGGTTTTGTAGCCGGCCGTTGGATCGAGTACGAAGACCACCTCAAACCCGCTGTCTTCGGTCTGCGTGACCTGATCGCCGAGCTTGGCCGCCACGGCCGCACACGGTTCCTCGCCTTCGCCAACCAGGGCCACTGCCGTCAACCCGGTCTCGGTGGCCCCCCAAAACCCCCCGGAGACGGCCACAGCTTCGGCCCGACGGCCGTCCGAGAAAATGGCCGAAGCGGTGAGAACATGAGGTTCGTCAGGGTCCGGACACGGGAAACGGAATGACCGCCCGTCATCGTGGATGCGGAGGATCCTGCCATCCTGCCGGACTTCGATCAGCACCGGGTTCTTTTTGAGGGGGTGAGACCACAGCGCCTTGCCGCCGCAGATCCCCTGGGGACTTCGCGGAGAGAGCTGAATCGCGAGCTCTGCCTCCTGGCCGGGCCGGTTGACCCAGCGGACCGCCCTCGCTGCCACGCGGCCGCTCGCATCCAAGCGAATGAGCTCGAGGAGATGGACGTGGGGAGCCTTGCCAAGGTCGATGAGACACCGTGGATCCGACATCGTCACGGTGCACGCCTGCTCTCCATCGAGGTAGAGCTCGGCAGATTCATCACCAGCGCCGAGCGCAACCTCGATGGTCTGCTCGCCCGTCACGAGTCCAATGGGGTAGGTGAGGATTCTCAGCCCCGCTTCGTCGGCGATTTCGGCAGTCACAACGCCAGCCATGGCCAGGATGATCAGAACCGCTCCGCAAGACTTCAGGCCCATATCGCACCTCCGCCGCTGTGCGTTGCACGTATCTCCCGCAATTGACGCAGCGACCACATTATCCAACGTTTCGGACAGCCGCAATACCCATCTAAAAGAAATACGGCCACGACTAGCCCACGTTTCTCACCAGCTTTCGTGGCGAGGTCGGCGAGGTGCCGTGCCCAGTGGGGTTTTCGACCTGAGGGGCGCGGAGTCGTACTTGACAGTACGTCGAGCACACCGAAGTGAGAAAACACCGCTGGGTGCGGTGCATCGACGGCCGCAGCAGGAAGCTGGTGAGAAATGCGGGCTCGAAATGTTGCCAACCGATAGCGGCTGTGACAGACTACTCGACATTCAGCCTGAGGTGATGGTTGTGGAGTCATCACGCAGAGTCCGATGTCGCGAGCTTCCAGTCGGCTGGAAGCCCGGCAGAGAATGAACCAAGAGGGGGAGTTATGAAAAGAGCCGTATCGTATTGCTTGATGATCTTTGTCGTGGCAGTGCTGGCGCAAGCTTGCGCCTCATCCCACCAAACCATGACCTTCGAGCCCGGGTCCATCGACACCGGCAAGTATGTCAGAAAAGTGGACCAGTTCGTGATCATCGCTGATGGTTCTCTTTCGATGGCGGACCGGTCGCACGGCGAACGGAAACTGGGCATCTCGGAGAATCTGCTGGTCAGCCTCAACCAGACCATTCCGTCCTTGCAGTACGAAGCCGGCTTTCGGACCTTTGGGCGCGGCCTTTGCGGAAGCAAGGGCAAGACCGTGTCCATCATCGAGTTCGGCGACTACATCGGATCGACCTACGGCGACGGGATTGCGCGCTTCCAATGCGCCAACGGCTCCAGCCCCCTCGACCTTGCCCTTGACGCTGCGGGCACCGACATGGGCAACCATAGCGTGCCGTCCGCCGTGGTGATCGTCAGCGATGGCCTCCACATGGGCAAGAAGGAAGTGGCCGCGGCCGAGGCGTTGAAATCGGCATTTGGGGACAACCTGACGATCTACGTGATTCAGATAGGCGACAAGAAAAAGGGACGCGCCCTCCTCGACGAGGTCGCCGCAGCCGGCGGCGGCTACGTCAAACCGGCAAGCGAGCTGACCTCATCGGCGGCGATGACGAGTTTTGTCATCGATGCTTTCCTGTGGCCGGACGACGACGGCGACGGCGTGCCCAACCACCTCGACAAGTGTCCCGACACGCCCAAGAACGTCAAGGTCGACGCTGTAGGCTGTCCTCTTGACGCAGACGGTGACGGTGTGCCCGACTACCTCGACAAGTGCCCCGGCACCCCCAAGGGCGTCGCGGTCGATGCCGCCGGCTGCCCGATCGACTCCGATGGTGACGGCGTGCCCGACTACCTCGACAAGTGCCCCGGCACTCCCAGAGGAATCAAGGTCGACGCCAAAGGATGTCCTCTTGATTCCGACGGTGACGGCGTACCCGACTCCCTCGACAAGTGCCCCGGTACCCCCAGGGGTGTTCCCGTCGACAAGGTTGGTTGCCCGATCAAGGGCATCGAGGTCATGGGCGATGAATGGATGGTCAGGGGCAAGGTGCTCTTCGCCCTCAATAAGGCCACGATCCAACCCGAAGCCGCCGAGGTGCTGCTCAAGGTGGCCAATTTCCTCAAGAAAAACCCCCAGTACATGGTCGAAATCCAGGGCAATACCGACAACACCGGGGCAATGGCGTGGAACATGCAGCTCTCACTGATGAGGGCCGATGCGGTCAAGGCCTACCTGGTCTCGAACGGCGTGGCAAGCGGAAGGTTGACCACCAAAGCATTCGGTCCGAACGAGCCGATTGCGCCCAACAACACGGCCGAGGGCCGAGCCAAGAATCGTCGCGTCGACTTTAAATCCTCGGAGCGCTGAGAGCGGCCGAATCTAAGATACGACACGACCCGGCCCTCGCGCCGGGTCGTGTTTTTTTGCCCAATCCGGATGAGACGTACCACGCTCCTGACGCAGATCGGCGGCGAGAATCGTTTATCTTGGGTTCATGTACTCTCACACGGTGAAAATCAAATTAATCCAGCGGAGGATCGTCGTCGCATCGGCGGTCGCAATGATCCTCCTCCTGGTCGGACAGATCCACGCCCAGGGCGGGGGCGGCGGCCCGTCCACTCCCGCCGTCCATCCATTCGCCTTCGCCCTGGGGTCGGGAGACTCGGCAGCATCGGAGACCAAGGTCTACGACATTCGAATTCCGATGTACTTCACGCTCATCCCGTTAGAAGATCGCCCGTGGGGGCTTCGTCTGAAGATGACGGTCTTCGCCGGCGTCTACAGATTCACCGCCGAGGAAGCCATCGACCTCAATCTCCGCTTCCAGTCACTGGCCGCGACCCCCGGGGTCGAGTTCCTGGTTCCTGCAGGTAAGGGCTGGCTCCTTAAACCGTTCACCGAGATCGGGTACGCGTACGATTTTGACCAGGATCTCGGCTTTGGGGTGTGGTCGGTCGGAATGCGAACGCTCGTCACCTGGCCGATAGGCAAGATCGACCTCAGCTTCGGCACCAAGGCGCAGTATCTCTCCACCTTCACCTCGGATCTCGATCTGGCGGACGAGTTCGGCGAGGTCCGGCTCGGGCTCGACGCGCGCCACCCGCTCGGGTTCACGATCAGCGGCAGCGGGGCCAATCTCAGCCTTTACTTCATTCACCGCCAATACATCGATGCGATTATCAAACGCGAGGAGGGAAACCCCCTCGAAATCAAACAAACGAACGAGCTCGGCTTCACCTTCGGTACGACACCCAAGGTAAAATTGTGGTTCTTCCGATTGCCGCGGATCGGCCTCGGCTACCGCTGGGGCCAGAACATCCGTGGCCTGCGTCTCAATTTCGGTTTCCCCTTCTAAGAGACGCTGGTCTACATCACGCCACAATTGGAGTGGTAATCCCCGCCGGGGCAAAAATCTGCCCGTGCTTCGATTCCCCAACATACATAAGGCATTAACCAGTCGCATAGCACAGGCAGGGCATGCCTCGGCGCCCTCGATACGACCCACCAGCTATTGCGGGGCACACTGGTCGTTTTCAGGCTCGGGAGCGATATCGAGAAATATCCTTGACATTCACGATAATTGTGCCTACCTTGATTGTAACTACATGATGGAGGGTGGATCATGTCGAAACGTAGCTTGGGTCTTTTCGTCCTTGCAGTATTAGTAATTGGTGCACTCGTGCCGGCCATGTTCGCTCCGAGCCTGGCTGAGGCGGAAGGTACCGTGGGAAACCTGTGGATGGTCTACACACCGAATCATCCCAACGGTTGCGCGCCGCTGCCGTATGACTGCTTTGTCATATGGGTGTGGCCGGAAATGCCCTGATCGGGACGCGTCAGAACGACTCTGATCGTCCAATCAAGTGGAGTCCATGTTGCACTCCGTGAGGGTGATCGTGTACTGTGCCGGCGCGGTGCTGCTGTGCGTCGGAGTCCTGGCTTCGCCGGTTGATACGCCAGGGAACTCCTGTAGCGCACAGCCTCTCAATCTCGAAAAACCAGCGTACATGGTGGTCGACGCGGTGGTTCGTGGCGACCGCCTGCTGCTTCCCGATTACACCAGCGGATTGCGGGAGGTTGATCTCCTCACGGGTAAAGATGTGCGCTCGATCCTTCCGATGGGTACCCAACAAGGAGAGGTCACCGGCCCGCAGCACTTGAGCTGCGGTTCAGGCCGCTGCGTGGTCTTTGGTGATCGCTACTTCTGGGTCTACTACGACTCGAAATGGAAGTTTCTGCACGAGACCCCGGGGATGAGAAGCACAGCCAGCGGCCAACCCCTCGTCTTCGCCGACCGCATGGTGGTCTACGGGATCGCCAGCCAGGACACCGCCCTTGGCGGCGGCACACCGTACCTCTTCATCCAATACGACGATGGCGAGATCGTACCTCTCCAAGAGTACCCAGCTTCCATGCCGATGGCGGAAACCATCAAACGAATCCACTTCCAAGGCATCATCACCGGCGGCCTGGCGGCCCTCCCCGATGGGGGCTGGGTCTTTGTCGACCCGCGCAGCTACTCGGTGTATGTCTTCGACAACCGCGACCGCCTCACCAAGGCGTGGCGCGGTACCAATCCCCGATTCCGCGCGCCGAACTGGGCGGCCTCGCCGGCGGTTCACGATCCATCGGGACGCGAGGCCTACTCGCGATGGCAGCTCTCGCAGCCGCTCGTCAAGCGCCCGGTGGTGCTCGGTGACGACCTCCTGGCATTTGTCGTCGGACTTCCCAACGGCACCCTCAGCCAACGGCACGAGCTCGACATCTACCGGTTGAGCGGCGAGCCGGTGGCGATTGGTTTGCCGATCACCGGCGTCACGTCCGGTCGCCTGGTAACCGCGGACGCCGACAACCACCGTATCGTGCTGGTGAGTCAGGAGACCTGGGAACCCTCGGCCTCGACCACCGTCTGGCAAGTGGAAGTGCCGATGGTGGCAGGCCTGAAATAGTCTGAGATCTGGAGACAAGCATGAGACGAATCACGCTCGCCATCTTCGCAGGGTTGGCGATGGCTGCGGGCGTTGTCGGCGCCACACAATCGGTAGTCGCACAAGATGGTGCGGTCATCGATGATGCGGTCATCGCACTGGCCGGCAACGGTTCTAGCTGGGTCCGGGTCGGTCTCGGCGTACCTGTCGAGATTGTGGCCGATGAGGAGGGGAACCTCCGTTTGCCGAATCTCGCTGTCGCCAACTATGCCGTCTTAGATGCCGTCACCAGAGAAGAGGTCACGGCCGGCTCGTTGAGCTGGCAGGTCCCCGGGGCCCCCGCCGAGCTCGCTTCCGGATCATGGAGTACGACCGATGGGCGCCTCGACCTTCTGTGCCGCGGCGATGAGCGGATCGTCGTTTCCGCTCCCGGCTACGCGCCCACGGCCGAACAGATCACCGTCGATGGCCGCCGCCACACGTTGCTCCTGCACCCGCAGGAAGCGCTGACCATCACGCTCGAACCTCCGCTCGAAGCGCGTCTGTGGCTGGCTCGTGAAGATCGGGTGACGGTCACGACCTTCTTCGTCGACGTGGCGGAAAAGCACGACATCGGCGGAGATGGGATGATCGAGATCGACAACCTCGACCGCAACGCCACCTATGTGGGCGTGGTCTTCGCTCAGGGGAAGGTCCCTGTCCAAACATACTTCAGAGAGCTCCCCCAACGCCTCGAGCTGCGGCTCGATGACGGGCTCGCGGTCGATGGCATGATTCGTGACGAGGCGGGCAACCCCCTCTCCGGCGCGCGCGTCGAAGCCCTCGGCGAGATCGCCGAGATCGACGGTTTTCGTTATACCCAGGTAGGAAAGACCTCCGGTGAAGGTTCATTTCGGCTGACCGGACTCCTCCCGGGCACGGTCCGGATTCGCGCCTGCGCCGCCGGCCGCGCCTGTGCCGAGGCTGAGGTCGAGATCGGCGAGGAGACGGTTGCCGAACCTCTGGTCCTCGATCTCGCACCGGGCCGCGACATCGTGTTAGTGGTGCAGAACGAGGCCGGCGACCGCATCGCCAAGGCGATGGTCTACTTCAACGACCGTACCCATTACACCGACCGCAAGGGCCGGCTCCGCATCCAGGGGGTAACCAGCAGGGAGACGATCCCGGTCAAGATCTTCAGCAGCGGCTTTGGGATGTGGGAGGGCAGCTTCACCGCCGACCGCGAGCGAATCGTGGTTACGGTTCCCGGTGGAGCGAAGATCGAACAGCAGATACTGTCGGCTCGCCGCTTTTCCGAGGACGAGGTGGTGGTGCGATGGCAGGCTTACCAGAGCAATGGCCGCGAGACGAAATCGGGCACGGGTGACTGGGACTCAGAGAGCGGCATCGCCCGCGCGTCGGGGCTTGAATCCGGCACCTATGATTTGAGGGTGCGATTACCCGGATCGGCGACCCTTATCAGCGAGCGGGTCGAGGTGGCCGTCGGCGAGAAGATTGTTCTCGCGCCGGTGGTGCCCGACCGGGGCCTGGCCATTTCCGGTCGCGTCCTCGATGCCGAGACCCTGCAGCCGATCCCCGGCGCCCAGGTGAGCTGCGAGCCGGGGTCGCCTTCGGTCTTCCGCGCGCCGCACGTGGTCGAGGAGGTGCCCAGCATCTCGACCGACGTTGACGGTATCTTCCTCCTCGAAGGGATGGACCCCGGTACCTGTCGCGCCGTCGTCCGCGCTTCGGGTTTCGCCACCTGGCGGCTCGACGGTGTGGAACCCGATGAGGTGGGTTTCGACATCGGCGACGTGGAGATGGACACCGGCATGACCATCGTCGGCCGGGTATACGATCGCAGCGACCGGCCGATCACCGGCGTCGCAGTCGAAATCACCGAGAACGCCGCCTATGCCTACTTCGCCGAGACAACGGTCCGAACCGATCACGACGGTTACTTCCGGGCGGAGCGGCTGCCGGTTGGAGAGTGGAAGCTGACGGCCCGCCACGGACAGGACACGGCAAGCGAGAGGGTCGAGGGCCACGCCCGCGAGACGGTGGAGGTCGACCTGATGCTCGGCGGTATTCAGATCGAAGGTGAGGTGTGGCTGGGCGATGACCGCGCATCGGGCGGAACCCTCGTCCTCACGACCGAGGGCGCTCAGGCCCCCGGCGTGGTGGTGATGATGCAGAGGGTCACCGCAGACCGCCAGTTCTTTGGCATCGACCAGCAACCCATGCAGTTCATGGTTAATCCGGACGGTCGTTTCATGGGCTCCGGTCTCGCTGCGGGTCGTTACTATGCTTCCTACACCCCGCCGGGCTCCGGTTCGGCGCCGATCACCAAGCTCCTCGATGTGCCCCGGGTCGAAACCTATCGGTGTGCTATCCAATATGCGGACGCCGCGGTCGAAGGATTCGTCATCGACACCGACGGTCTGCCGGTCGCCGGGGCTTCGGTCCTCGCCAGCGCGGGAGACGGCGTCCAGGACGCCACCGCCTTCACCGATGCCGAGGGACGGTTCTCGGTTCGCGGCCTCGAGTCCGGGCGGCTGGTTTTGACTGCGAGCCATACGGACTTCGCGCCCTCGGCGCCGTCGGAGTTCGATCTCCGGGCTGGTTCCTCCGAGGGACCGGTCGTCCTCGAGCTGCTGCCGCCCGACGGCGCCAGCATCATGCTCGCCGTCCACGCTCTCACCGGCTCCGCGGGTGGTGCGCCGGTCTACTTGGTGGGGCCGGAGACCACGACCGGGTTCACCGACGGCGGTGGTTTGGCGACCTTTACGGGCGTCATGGCGGGCTCGTACAGGCCGTGTGGCTTCGCCTATGGCGGCGCCACCGGTTGTGGTTCGGACCTCCTGGTAGACGACGGTGAAGAGATACAGGCTGCTCTCGACCTCGGTCGCGGGGGTTATGTGGACGTGTACTTGAGCAGTGCAAAGGGCATGGCGCCGGGCGCCGCCAAACGGGTTCCGTCGGTCCGCGTCATGACTGCGGACGGGGTCGATCTTTCCAGCCTGCTCTTCATGGCCAGCCCGCCGCAACCGACCCCCGGCGGTCTGCGAATCGGACCGCTGCAGGCCGATAATTACATCGTCTCGATCGGCACCGAGGCCGGCCAGCGCCAGGGCCAGGTGACCGTTCGCGAGGGCGAACCGGTCGAGCTCGACCTCAGATAACTCATCTCAACCAGAAAAAAAGGGCGCGGTAATCCGCGCCCTTGAATTTCTTGGTCAATCTCCGGTCGTATCATCTCCTCCTGCCGCCGCCGCCGCGGCTTGCGCCGCCCGATGGACGGCTGTAGCTACTGCGTCCTCCGCTGTTGTACTGCTGCGAGCGTGTGCTGCCCCGTTGCCGAGCATTGTAGTCGCGGTTCATCGAGCTCGTGGACGACCGGCTGCTCGTGGTCGGTCTCGTTCCGGTCGAGGGCCGCGTCGAGGGCTGAGCGCCGGTGGACGGACGAGTCGACGGCTGCGTCGAGGGTCTCGTGGAGGGTTGGGTCGAGGGTCGTGTCGAGGGCTGAGCGCCGGTGGACGGACGAGTCGACGGACGCGTCCGGTCGCCGGCCGACGGTACACCATCGGTCTTGGCCCAGCCGCCGCTCTCCCTCCGATCCCAGCTGCCGTTGTCGTTGCGCCGGTAGACGTTGCCGCTCTTGTCGCTGTAGACGTTGTTGGCGCGGTCGCGCGCCACCGCCGGTTGCTGGCGGGTCCCCGCCCGATCCTGGGTTCGCGCCACCCGATCAGAGTTTGAGGGCCGGGCATAGATGTTGTTGTTCGGCCGAGAACCGCCGTGTGGGGTCGGTCGCGTGCTTCCGGCGTGCCGCCCGTGGGCGTATCCGTGGCGATAACCAGCTCGGTAGCCGGCCCCGTAACCGTACCGTGGGTAAGGGCGGTACCGGCCCGGGCCCCAGTAACCGCCGCCCCAACCCCCGAAACCGATGGAAAAACGGAAGGGACCGGTCGAGTAGCTGAGACCAAAGCCCCAGCCGTACCACGGGTTCCAGCGGACGTGGAAGCCCCAGGTGGCCGGCCGCGCGTAATAGTGGTACGGGGAATAATAGGGCGGGTAGTACCAGCCGGTGCCGTAAACCACGCAGCCGTTGGACACATAGCTGTTCGTGTAGCCCGGCGTGTAGCCGACGTACACGACGTCGGGTTCCTGCGTTTTCTGCTCGTAGACCTTGACATAGGTGACGTTGTAGAGCGGGTTCGACGGCGGAATTGTATAGATTTCGTCCGGCACCTTCTTGCAGACCTGCCACGGCCCGGTCGCCGAGGCGGACTCGTACCACACACCCTGATCACAGCAGTAGTAGCGACCGCCGGCGAGGATCACCGATGCAGACGTGTTGACCGCGTACTGCATGGCGGTCCCTTCGATCGGTTCGAGCTTTGGCGAACCGTCGTACTCCACCGTGAAGGAGGCGCCGGCCGAGTGGTTGACAGCCGCCGTTTGCGGCACCGCCTGCTCGAGGAGGGCCTCGCGCGCCTCCTCGGTGCCGGCAACCGAGGCCCGCATATAACCCACATCCGATTCCGCCGGGATCTCCGCGAAGGTCGCAGGAACCTGGTCGTTGGCCACCCACGACCACTGGCCGTTGTCGAGATCCTTGCTCCGGTACCAGCGGCCCGAGAGCAGCACATAGTAATTCTGGGCGTCGATATCAAAGATCACATCGGAGTCGGTGTTGGACACCGCCAGGATATCGTTGCCCTGGAGCGGCTCGAACTCGGGCTTGCCGTCGATGAAGAGGAGCTCCGCCGGAACCGTCGAGACCACGATCTCGGGGACCCGGTCGTCTTCGCCCTCCTCATCCTCGTCCACCGGCGCGCCCTGCTCCAGGCGCTGCTTCTGGAGTTCGTCTTCGACCTTCTGGACCTCTTTTGGCAAGTTACCGGCAATCCGCCATGGGCCCTTGACCGCGCCGGCCTCAAACCACAGGGTGTCGGTCGCCAGGTAGTAGGTGTTCTTGTCCTTGACGATCACGTAGGGAGTATTGACCACCCGTTCGAGACTCGAACCCTCGATGGACTGGAACTTCGGCTCTCCGTCGAGGAGGATCAGCACCGCCGGCACGTACTTGATGATGATCTCGGGCGGCGTGTGCTTGAGCTCTACCTGGTCGCCCACCGCGACCTCGGCGGTTTCAAGAAGAGGCACGAGCCGATCGAGCTCGATTTCGAGGTCCCACAGGGGGATTCTCTCTTCCAGAAACGTGGTCAGCGCCTGCTTCTGCTCCTCTGAAGCCTCGGGGAAGGCCACGGTCGGGATCTCGATGTCGAAGAAATCCACCATCCGGGTATCGCGGTCGACCTCGAAACGGCCACTGATCCACACCGCCCCAAAGACCGGGGCGGCATCGCCCCTGACGACCGAAACCGCCGAGCGGGCTTCAAAGGTGTTCTCCATCCACGAATCGATCTGCGGCTCGTACATGGTCACGGTGAAGTTCTCGCCCTCCATGACCTGCGGCCAATTGTCGGTGTCCGCCGCGAAGACTGTCGGCGCCATGCCGATCGCAGCGACTGAGATCAAAATGCTGAGCAAAATTCTGCGGTTCATACAGCCTCCTCGGGCATCGTCCCTGAGTTTCGGAAAAATGGGACGGATCACTGGGGAATCCGGCACAATCTAACACAAATGGCCTCGATGATCGTGGCGGGGTACACTCATCTCCAGCTCATCTCCAGCTTGTCGCCGTGCAGGAGGCCACGGAATGGGGAACCGACCACATACTCGCCTGATGGCGCTCGCGGTGTTCACGGCCGCCGCGCTCTGCGTCACGCCTCTTGGTGCGCAGGAAACGGTGGCCGATGGCGGTTCGACTGCCGTCGATTTCGCTCTCGATCCGGCGTGGGAGCACTTCCGCGTCAGCATCGGCGCTTTCATCATGCGCTTCGATTCTCTGATCCGTCTCGACTCGGAGGAACACGGCATCGGCACCGAAATTCGGCTCGAAGACGACCTTGGATTCGATTCTGACAACCTCGATCTCCGGATCTTCGCAAATTACCGTCTCGGCAAGCGCGGCGATCTGACCTTCGGCTACTACCAGTGGAATCGCGGCGCCGATCATGTCATCGACGAGGAGATCCAGTGGGGCGATTACATCATCGAGGTCGGGGCGAGCATCGACCTCAGAAACCGTACCAAGGTCGCCCAGGTCTCCTACGAGTACTCGGTCCTCAAGAAGAAAAAATGGGATCTCGGCCTCTCCGCGGGTCTCAGCCTCTTCAACTTCGATTTCAACCTCGAAATTGATGGAACCATCCGACCCATCGACGAAGAGGACGGGGACGAGATCGGGGGTGGAACGAAGCAAACAAACAACCTCGTGGCGCCGGTCCCCGCCTTCGGGTTGAATTTGCGTTACTCGATTGGTCCCGACCTCGGGGCAACCTTGCGCGGACAGTTCTTTGCCTTCCAGGCCGACACCTGGGGCGGCAGCATGGCCGACCTCGTGCTCGCCGTCGACTGGTTCCCGTGGAAGCACGTGGGCCTCGGCGCGGGCTTCAACTTGGTGCGTCTCAACTACGACAGCGACAAGAAGGGCGAGCTCAAGGTCGACTACGACTACAATGGCGTCATCGTCTACGTCACCCTCATTTATTGACGTAGAATGAACCGATCGCAAACGACGTGAGGAGAAAAAAATGAGAGCCAAGACAATCGTGTTGATGATCACCGTGGCCGTCATGTTCATTGCGGGCCCCGCCCAAGCGCAGGTCCGCGACGAGACGATCCTCACGTACGAGGTACTGACCGAGGAATGGCACGACCTCATCGCCGGAGTTCTCGATCTGACCGATCCCGAGACCGAGGCTTTCTGGCCGATCTACGAGGAGTACGCGGCCGTCAAGGGTGCGCTCTGGGACGAGCGCATCGATGTGATCAAGATGTTCCTCTCCGGCTACGACACCATGGGGCCCGAGGTCGCGCGCGGTCTGCTCGGTGCGAGCTTCGAGATCGACGCGAAGATGGTGGCGCTGGAAAGGGCCTTCGCCGACCGCTTCGACGATGTCCTGCCGCCCGCCAAGGTAGTGCGCCTCTTCCAGGCCGAGAACAAGCTGGAGACCATGATGTCGATGGAGATCGCCAAAGACATTCCGCTTGCGAAGAAATAAGTATTAGCTATTTGCTAACAGCTATCAGGCGTTGAACGACGCGACTGCCATCCCCTCGTCGTCGAACATCTCGAAGACGCCCACCAGCTGCGACATGGTCAACAGCTTGCGCGCCTGGAGGTTGACGTTGAGGAGCTTGACCTGGGCGTCGTTCGAGGTCGCCGTCACCTTGCAGCGGATGAGTTCGCCGAGCCCGGAGGAGTCGATGGTCTTGACGTTCTGGAGGTTGACGAGGACGTTTTTGCCGCCGCCCTCAAACTCCTCGAGGAGCGCTCCGCGAAGAACCACATCCCCCCTGCCGATCGTGAGCTTGCCGTTGAGATCAAAAATCGTTACGTCGCCGACCTTGCGCTTGCTGAGTTCCATGTTCGCCTCCCCGGGGCTCGCGCAACGGGCTGGCCCGCGCCGAGTTGAAATATTTCGAGACATTATCGCACAATCGGCTTCAGAATCCAGAGATCAGGTTTCCTCCGCGTTTTCGGCCTCGTCGTTTTCGACTTCGTCCGGATCGAGAACAGCGGGTTGCTCCCCACCCTCGGTGAGGTTTTGCTCGCGCTCGCTATGAACCAGGGCCACACGCGCCTCGTCGCCGACTGACCTCAGATGGAGGTCCTGCTGTGGGAAGGGGATCTCGATGCCGGCCTCGGCAAGCACCTTGTTGATGCCGACACGGAGATCGCTCGCCACCGCAACGAAATCGCCCCTGGTCCACGCCCGCAGCTCGAAGTTGAGCGAGCTGGCGCCGAAGGCGGTGAAGATCGCCTTCGGTCCCGGGTCATCCAGAACGTCAGGGTGGTCCCTCGCCAATCCGACAAAGAGCTCAATCACCCGCACAGGATCGGTTCCGTAGGCGACGCCGACGGGAATCTCCATCCGCCGCCGGTTGTCGCTGAGAGTCCAGTTGATGACCTCCGATGAGATGAAATCGGCGTTGGGAACGATGACCTCGGCCCCTTCCCAGGTCGCGACGATGCTCGCCCGCATACCAATGTCCTTGACCTTCCCGGACAGCTCACCGACCTGGACCTTGTCCCCAACCCGGATCGGCCGTTCGAAGAGCAGAATCAACCCCGACACAAAGTTGTTGACCACGTTCTGCAATCCAAAACCAATACCGACGCCGAGGGCGCCAATGATCAGGGTGAGTTTTGAAAAGTCGAGACCGGCGGCTGTGGCGGCGATCAACACCCCCGCGACGATGATGACGTAGTGGGTCAGCCGCGTGATCGCGCCGGGGACGCCGCGGGGCAGGTCCATCCGCGGCAGGACGTCGGTATCGAGAACGAAGCGGAGCAGCTGGGAGATCTTGAACGAGAGCCAGATCACAAAGAAGAAAATCAGGATATCGCCGACCAGGATCGAAAAATCTCCGACCGAGATTTCGGCTTTGAAGACCTTCGAAATCTGTGCGGTCGTGGCGTCAAGGATGCCGAACTCCTGTAACGAGAAAATGACCCACGCGACCACCGCCGACGCTGTGATCACCCGGAAGAGGGAGCGCCTCACGGTGTCTGAATGGAGGCGGACGAGACCGAACTTGCGGGCTGTCCCGGTCAGCAGCACGACCCGCACGACCGCCCGCAGCAGCACTGCGGCGACCCAGAAGAGCACCGCCAGGAATACACTGGCGATCACCCCGAGAGTGATGAGGGTCGCGAAGCCGACGCTGCCGAAAATGTTGGCCAGGGCGCCGATCACAAAGCTGAGAAAGGCGAGCCGGGTGAAGGAAACCATGGCACGTTTCCACCCCTCGGGCACCGCGGAACCGAGGCGATTGATGGTGCGAAGAAACCACACGGAGGCACCGGCCGCGATCATCGACAGCAGCAGCAGTGCGAGGCGGTTCACCAGGTTGCCATCGGGCGCGAGCTTGACCACCCGGTCGAAGAGGAACAGAACCGCGAGCAGATAGGCGCCCGGCAGCAGGGTCCGCGGCAGCATCTGCGGCAAGATGCGGAGGAGCGCAACGAGGAGGATGAGGGCCAGGAGATTGTTCCACGCCGACGGCGCACCAGGGTGAATCAAACCGCCGAGCACGAGGGTGATGACGAGAGCCGCTGCGACCGGCCGATCGAGGACGCGGACCGTGGTCTTTAACGACTTGTCCTGTTGCGCCCATAAAGCGGCTTTTCGGCGGAGAAAAATCAGCCCGACGATGGTCATCACAAAGAGCACAACGTGGCGCCACACGCTCACCTGCTGATCATTCATGTAGTCGAGCACCGAGGCGAAGTTCTTGCTCCAGACGGCGGCCAGCTGTTCCGAGGGTGCGCCATCGACCCCCGGAGCGCCGAACACCTTCCAGATCGGCGGGCTGTCGACGCCGACGATGCTACTGCGCCTTCTCGCGATCTCCTCCCGTAGGGTCGCCACCATCTCGTCGACATGCGCCTTCTCGGCGCCGATCTTCGACTGCAGAGTGAGCATCGCGTCTCGCGTCGAGCGCATCCCCTTCTCGGCGGTCGTGATGGCGCCGAGGGTCTCGTCAATCTGCTGCAGCACCGCGGGGGGAAGCTCGGTCTCCGAATCGGCCGACTGCGTCAGCTCCCACAGTGCACTCTCATCGCCGAGCTTGGCCAGCTCCTTTTCGATCGAGGCCACACCTGACGACAGCGTCTTGAGCCATCCGTCGAGCCGCGCCCCGGCCCGCACCCACGCCTTCTCGATTTCCTCGATGACCGACGCCGGGCCCCCAATCTCGAGCCGGCGGCCGGTCTCCTCCTCGAGCTCGGAGATGTGCTCCTTCTCTTTCTCGAACTCGTCGCCGATCGTCTTCAGCTCATCGCTGAAATCCGTCTGCGATGCCGCGTCCCTGAGAGTCTTCCCGATGGCTGCCGCGCGCTCGGGTATCTCGGCTACCGGAATTGGTTTTGGCTCCGGCGTCGGCGTTGGCGCCGGGGTCGCGGCCGGTTCCTGCGTATCTTGCGCCCGGACCGCAAGGGCCGGGGCCAGAACGACCAACACCAGCGCGGCCATCAACACCACGCGTCTCGGAACTGGCTGCATTTGTTTCATCGCACTCATTCTACGCGCTCCCGGCTTCGAGGAGCTGTGCTTTCGTCGCGCTTCCCGAGAGGATGCCAGGCACGCCGACATGCTGTTGAGGACAACATCATGTCGGGATGCCAGGCACCTCCGTTGGACGCGCCCTTGTCTTGCATATCTCAACGCGGGTGGGCGGCATTCCTAATTCCTAATTCCTAATTCCTAATTCTCCGCGCCTATTCCTTTGGGTAGCGTCCTCGACAACAGCACGTACCCGACGATCCCCGACACCAGCGACGCCGCGAGAATTCCCACCTTGGCGGTTGCGATGAGAGCCTCATTGTCAAAGGCGAGGTCGGTGATGAAGAGTGACATCGTGAAACCGATGCCGGCCAGACAGCCGGCCCCCGCGATCTGACCCCAGGTCACGCCTTCCGGGAGGGCGCCGCGTCCGCTCTTGACCGCCAGCCAGCTGAAGAAGGAGATGCCGAGCGGTTTGCCGATCACCAGCCCGACGATGATGCCGAGGGCGAGGGGGTCGGCGAGCACCGCCATCAGATTGCCGCCGATGGCGACACCGGCGTTGGCGAGTGCGAAGAGGGGCAGGATCAGCCACACCTGGATTGGGTGGAGAAAGTGCTCCAGTACCAGCCCCGTCGGCAGCGCGTCCTTTGAGCACCTATGGATGCCTTCCACGATGTTGAGCTGCTCGCGGTCGCTGAGCAGGCTGTCGGTCGAGACCTCCATCTGCTTGAT
>Ga0164313_10001324_pt1 | contig 21849 bp, 15 predicted proteins | sample GuaBasSedimGuay4_FD_113735 | JGI IMG/M metagenome (GOLD analysis project Ga0164313, IMG submission 113735) | Subseafloor sediment microbial communities from Guaymas Basin, Gulf of California, Mexico - Guay4, Core 4569-4, 0-3 cm | ecosystem: Environmental > Aquatic > Marine > Hydrothermal vents... | reverse complement strand
TCTTAGAGGGTTTAGTTCTTTTATGGCTTCTATGACACTTAACGAGATATTGTCTTCAAAACAAGCTACAAGCTCATTGTTTTCTAAGATATATATGGTTTTACCATCTATAACCTTTGGGCTTATCTTCAAAGACAACTCCACACCCAAATCTAACATAATCTGAAAAAGCAAATCTAAATCTGTTCTATCTTCTTTTATATTAAATTCAAGCTGTGGTATAGACCCTTGACTTAACTTATTTGGATGATAATAAACATCTTTCATATTGGAACTACCTATTTTAAGTACTCTAAAACCTATGTCAAGATTAGTCAAATCTTTTGGTTCTTTTAGAGCTTCATTATCTTCAAGTATCTTTTTCCCTGCACGGCGTATTCTCTCTTTTCCTATCTCTGGGATGCTTTTGTATCCTGCTTTGTAGGCTTCGCTCTTTTCATCTGTGAGTTCAGGAAGTTGCACCATAATGTGTTTTCTATTTCCACCATCCTCACTATTTAGTTGCATTACTGCATGGGCTGTTGTAGCTGAACCTGAGAAGAAGTCTAGGATTATGTCGTTATCCTTCGCCTTACATATATTAGCAAAGAATTTAATTAGAGAAGAAGGTTTTGCAAAATCAAATGGTATATCTAATGTTTTTAATTCATGTGAAGATTTTTGATTAATATGTTCTTCTATAAAGTTATTTGGAGATGCTGTAGAATTATTAATTACATCATTTAAAAATGTTTTTGTAAATACATTCCATTTTGCTGGATTCCCATTTTCATCTACTAAATTTGAAGATTTTACACGCTTAATATGTAATTGTTCCTTTTTATTTAAATATGATGAGTAAGCCCATCTCCATACTTTATCCTTTGCATTTTTTGGTTCAGTATATGAAGCATCTGAAATGTTAGTAGGGAAATTTTCTCCTGGAGGAATTATAAATGACCCATCAGGACATTCTATATAATATCTTTGATTCTTACATCCTCTCATAGGGTCAAGACTAGTCATATATAATCTAATTAATTGATATTTTTCTCCTTTCCTGACTCCATCTATTTCAGTCTCTTTATAAGCCTTATAGTTTATTCCACCAAAAAATGCTTCACATGATTCTATATTTTTTGAATATGTTAAAACATAATCAAAATTTGGTGCCCAAAAATCACCTTGATTATTAGCTTTTTTAGTGATTCTTCCTGCTTCACCAATAAAATTATATTCTCCAAAAACCTCATCACAAATCTTCCTAAGATTATGTACTTCTTCTTCTCCGATACTTATAAAGATAACCCCATCATCTTTAAGTAAGTCACGAGATACCAATAACCTCTCATACATCATACTCAGCCAATCACTATGAAACCTGCCATTACTGTCTGTGTTTTTGAAGAGTTTGTTATCATCCTCATCTCTCAAGCCTATATCTTCTTCATACTCTGCTTTACTTTGAGTAAAGTTGTCACTATATACAAAGTCTTTACCTGTATTGTATGGTGGGTCTATGTATATCATCTTTACTTTGTTGAGGTAGCTCTCTTGTAGGAGTTTTAACACTTCAAAGTTATCACCCTCTATGTAAAGGTTCTCAGTATTGTCAAAATCTACACTCTCCTCTTTGCAGGGTCTAAGCGTTTTGTCTATGGCTGTGTTAACTTTGAGGAGTGAAGCCTTTTTGCCTACCCAATCAAGTCTATACCTCTCATCATCAGCTTCAACTACTTCACCACTCAACATCTGCTTCAAAAGGTCAAAGTCTATCTTGCCCTCGCTTATCACATTTGGGAAGAGTTGGGCTATCTGCTCTGCATTTGTTATGGTTTTATCTTCTGTTTTCATTTTCAATCTCTCTATATCTGCCATTTCTTCCCTTTTTTATTTTCTATAAAAATAAACTATCACTCTTAAAACCCCGTAAACTAGGGCTTTGTTATTATTTTATTTTTTATTTTATTTTATTTTATTTTTTATTTACCAAGAAATAAACCATATTTTTATTTTTTCCATCTTTGGCTAGTTCATTGTTATCTGCCATTTTATATATGACTTTTCTAAGATATTTCAAATCAAGCCCTTCTATGCGTGAGTGAATTTCTGATATTTTACTTCGTGGATGTATCTTTAAATCTTCTTTTATCAAAGCTTTTAGATGTGGTTCTTCCATCGTTTTTAAACTAGGCTTCAAATCATGCTCTAAAGAGACTAAAACTTTAGGGTTTATAAGATACATCAAACCTTTTGTTTTTCCCTCTGTTTGGATGATATTTTTATTTATAAGATTATCTACCCAAGCTCTCAATCTGTCGTTATCACTTAACTGTAGTACTTTTGACAAATCAAATCCAGATATTTTTCTTTCACGAACTATGATACCCAAAACAATTATCTCTTTTTGAGATAGTACATAGTGTGTTCCAAGATAATCCAAGACTCTTAAAATTTCAGTATCCAAAATATTTGAATAAATTGTTACTTTTACAAAATTGATATTACTCTCTATGAGAGGAAAAAGTTTAGCATCAAGGCTTAAACTTTCATAAATCAAATCATAACCACTACCCTCGTTTTCCATCAACTTCAAAGCCTTAAAAGTATTGATAAATGAAGGATTTCTTCTTTGTACTTGATGTAAGATATTGTCTTTTGTAACTCCTAACGGTAATCCTCCAGGATTTTTTATCTCTAGTCTATCTGTATATAGTGAGATAAATATATCACCTGAAATAGTAAAAGATTTATGTACAAAAGCATTTATAATTAATTCTCGTACTACATCTTTTGCATAGTGTCTTATCTGTTTTCTAAACATCCCATCAGGTAGTTCAAAACTATAGCTTAACTCTACTGCCTCTTTTTCAATCTCCAAAATCAACTCTTTTGGATTAAATTGATTTAAACTCCAGTCAACTTTTCTAATCTTTTTTTCATTTTCATCATAAACGATATATTGTACAGTAATAGGATAATTTAGTTTTGAGCGTTGTTTAAAATTACCAAGCCACAATATACCAAGGTTTGTAAGATAACCATCATCTATGAGATGATAAAACTCCAATATATCCATATCAATTTGTTCTTTTATAAAGTCACTGACATTAGTTGAATACCTAATGTCATCTATGAAGTTTTTTATTTTTATATGCTCTATGGTAGATATATGATTTTTTGTTAGAACCAATTCCCATTGAAAAGCATCTTTATCATGAGCTAGTCTAGTAAGCTCTTCACCTTTTATAGGACTACACTCATCACCAACTCTTAAAAAAACTTTACCATCACTGGTTGTAGCTATGGTTTTTAAAGAAGGGTGTATCTGTATTATAAAATATTCACTAGCATTTTCATGAGTTACTAATTCTGGATTTACTAAACCTACACTATCTGTAAGACTTCTCAATGCTTTGATGGTTTTATTTATATCATCTTGTTCTATCTTTTGATTTAAAGGTGGTAATTTTTTATCATCTTCTACACCTATAAATAGATAACCACCCTGTGCATTTGCCAAACATACACAAGTCTTAGCCAAATCTTTTAAATCTGCTTTAGTGCCTATAACTTTTCTAAGACTCTTGTACTCTATGGTGCTATTTTCATAATTTGTTAATCTATTCATAATAGTCCTTTTAACTCTTTTTCTTTGGGTTTTAGTTGCCTACTTAGTTCTAACTGTTTGTTAAACTGTTTCTCTTTTTTTAGCTTGTTTTCTAGTGTTTGTATCTCTTTTTCTAAAGTTTTTATATGTTTATCTATCTCTATGCTTTGCTTGAAGTCTATACTACTATCTTCTTTTATGTTTTTCAAAAACTTTTTGACTATGTTTTGATACACTTTTTCAAGGTCTGTATCTAAAAAATTAAACTTCACACGCTCATCAAACTCAGTAAAATAATAATTTTGTTGCTCTAAAAGTGAGATAGCATAACAAAATTTACTATCATAAATAAGTCTAAAGAGTATGGGGTATGGTATGGGTTTTTGTATCTCATAGAGTGCTTTTTTTGGTAATTCTTTACTCTTTAGCTCTATGTCAAATATATGTATCTCTTCTACTTTTGTCGTGTTTGGTATGTTTATGGTTTTTGGACTTAGCTTGTAAGCCCATATGATTTTTTCTATGTTGCCAAAGAATGCCTTGGCATTTGGTACTTTACTTGCAAATGTTTTCTTTGCTATAAACTTATCTACTTTTGCACTTTTTGGCAGATTTAAAATAGGCATTATTTTATCACTATAAAGGCTATGAGTTCAAAATCATCAAGCCCTCTTATCTCATTTTCTAGTATGCTAGTTCCACCTCTACTGAAAAGACTCTCTATATCACTTTCATCTTTTGTTTCACAGATGGAACTTATAGCATCACTTAAAAGATTTGAGTATTTATCCATATCTTTACCATCTTTAGTAAGCTCATTAAATGGCTCATAAACCTCTCTTATAGGTTCATCTTTACCTTTACACAAGTATCTTATAGTGTCTAGTGTCTGCTTTACACTTAGATGATTTGATAACACTTTACCCTCTTTGTCTATATGCACTAGGTAAAATGGATGAAGTTGATTTTTATTGTCTATATTGACATCAGTGTTTATGTTTTTAAGTACAAAAATCACAGCATCATCTATGCCTTTGGCTACATCTTTCTTGCAAACAGTATGAATCCCTAAACTGACATCTTCTATATCCCCTTTAGTTTCTATGTACTTGACTAAGTCCATTCTAAAGTCATTTAAGCCTAAGTCGGTTATAGATATGGAGCTGTCTATCTCTTCTATATCTACCACTTCATCTTTTAGCTTTTGTAGTTGCTGGGCTCTCCACTCCATATCTGAAGATTTGTTTGTAAGTACATTGTCTTCTCCTGTTGCAGTAGTATCGACCATAAACATACGCGTCTCTACTCTAGTTTTGAGGTTTATGTACTCATCTAGGGTTATTTGTGGCCAAAAGTTTATGAGTTGTATAAAGTCATTTTTACTACCTATCCTATCTACTCTACCAAACCTCTGTATGATGCGTACAGGGTTCCAGTGTATATCATAGTTTATTAAGGTATCACAATCTTGTAAATTTTGCCCCTCAGATATACAGTCAGTAGCTATGAGTATATCTATCTCTTCTTCTTTGTTTTTTAACTTTTTATTTTTAGATAGAGGAGAAAAATGAGACAAGAGGTTGTTAAACTCTTTGTGTGTAGCAATTGTTGTGTCATTTGCTCCACTACCTGTTATCTTGGCACTTTGTAAGCCCAAATCTAAGTTAAACTCTTTAAGCTCACGGTATAGATAGTTAGCAGTATCTGAAAATGCTGTAAAGATGATGATTTTTCTATTTGGAGTATTGTGTATGGTATTTATGGGGTTTTGTATCTTGTTGCTTATAGTACTTTTAAGTGTTTGTAGCTTTTTATCATGTAGGGGTGTTATCTTTTGCATATCTTTTAGTATAGCAAGAGCTATATCCAAATCATTTTGCAGGTCAGTTCTCCAACCTATGGTATTCATATCACAAAGATTAATCTTCACTTTTTTACCTATGCTAAAGTCATCATCTAACCACGCTTCATCATCTGTATCTACATCTGTCATATTTATATCATCTATGGCTTGTGAACTACTACCATTTTCAAACGCATCTATCTTGGAGATGGTATTTTGTATGTTTGTAGCAAAGTTATGAAGTGTAATTCTAAAACTATCTACAGAACTTTCCAAGCGTTTTAAAAAGTTTACTCTCATAAGTATTTTGAGATTATTTTCACGGCTTGACTGTTTGAGTACAGAGTTGTTGGCTATATGATTGTCATATAGGTTAGAGTAAAACTCTTTTTTAGCATCTAGTATGTAGTTAAAAGGGCTATAAACACACATATCAAAAGAGGACAAACTTTTGTATATATCTGATATACTCATAGTACCTTCCAAGTCTGTTATATCACACTCTACAGATTTAGGTGCTAGTCGTGTAGGGAATTTTCCTATAGCGTTCATGTCATAATACTTCTCTATATGTTTTCTACTTCTTGCCATGGTTACGCTATCTAATAGTTTAAAGAAGTCAAAGTTTTTGTTGAGTTCTCTTAGTAGTGCTTTTGTTGTTCTCATCTTTGCATCAAGCTTTGACCACTCATTAAAAGTAGTTTGTGCTTTTCTTAGCGTACTATCTATAGAACCTTCAATATTTAGTTTTTCATCTTTTTGATTTGTCTGCCCCTCATACGCTAATGCTAGTTGATTTTTGAGGTCTGTAAATTTGTTATTTACAGGTGTAGCACTTAGCATGAGAAGTTTGGTTTGTACCCCCGTTTGCATAATCTCTAATAGTTTTTGGTATCTAGTAGTTTTCTCTCTACTTGCGTTGTTGTTTCTAAAGTTATGAGATTCATCTATGACTATAAGGTCATAATTTGCCCAGTTAACCCTAGATAAATCCTGCCCATTTGACTCACCTTTTTCTCTTAAAATATCAGTATGATACAAAACATCATAATTGAGTCTATCTTTTAAAAGAGGATTATCCTCATAGTTATTTAAAAAGGTTTTCCAGTTATCGCCAAGTTTTTTAGGACAAAGCACAAGTACAGACTTATTTCTCTCCTGATAATACTTTATGACACCCAAAGCCGAAAATGTTTTACCAAGCCCAACACTATCTGCCAATATACAGCCGTTGTGTCGCTCTAGTTTGTTTATAAGTCCTATAACAGCATCTTTTTGAAAATCATACAGCATATTCCAAATGACACTATCTTTAAAACCTGTTTTTTCATTGGCAAGCTCATCTTCATTGATGTCTTCTAAAAACTCATTAAAGATATTGTATAAAGTCAAATAATATATAAACTCTGGGCTATTCTCTTTGTAAAGATTGTTTACATAAGAGAGTACTTCACTCGTTATATCTTTAAGCAAGTTTTCATCATTCCAAACCGTATTGAAATTATCAAGAAATGATTGTGTTGTAGGTGTATCACTCATTTTTGTGATAGCCCCTAAGATAGTATTGTCTTTTTTGTAACCAAACCCTGCACTAGAAAACTCATTTATATTTAAGTATATTGCGTTATCTATTTTTTTGTTTTCTACTATAAACATGGGTTGAATGAAGCTATTTGGTTTATTAGACTTAAACTGAACTTTTTTCTCTATCCAAGCCTTACACTCTTTGGCTACTTTTCGCCCTTTAAGTTCATTTTTAAGATTTATCTCAAAGTCTGAACCACTAATGGCTTTTTTTCTATTTGAAGCATTTATCTCAAAAAATTTTAACTCTTTTTTCTCTCTATCTATCTTTAAAAAAGTAGGGTCGGTAAAGATAAACCTAAGCTCCTTTACCCCATTTAACTCTTTTTTTAAAGCTTCATAACCATATATTGAAAATATAGATGAAGCGATGCTTAATTTACTTTTTTTTCTTATAGCTTCTTTTAAGTCATCACCTACTATACTAATTTTATTGTCAAATATATTCATACTTCAAAGCTATTACAAATCTAATTTTTCATCACTATTTGTTTCACTCTCACCCTCATCTTCATCTTTAGGCTTTTCTTCTTTTTCACACTTTGCCATAGATACAACTATGTCTTTCTTCTCTACGGTGACCACTTTTACGCCTGAAGTATTGCGTCCTGCTTTTCTTATCTGTTCCATATCTACGCGTATCATCTTACCTACTGAAGTTAAACACATCAAGTCTTTGTCTTCTTCTACGGCTACGACACCTACTACATCACCCGTTTTAGGAGTAAGTTTCATAGAGATGACACCTTTTCCTGCACGGTTTTGTTCTCTGTATTCTGAAGCAGAAGTGCGTTTACCTAGTCCTTTTTCAGACAGCATTAGAAGCTCATCTTCTTCATCTTCTATGGTAATAGCGCCACAAACAAAGTCATTTTCTATCTTAAATTTAATAGCTGTTACGCCACGTGCTACACGTCCTATTTCCCTTGCATCTTCTACTTTAAAGCGAATACAAAGACCTTTTTTAGTTGCTACAAAGAGCCACTTAGTATTTGGCTTGACTATCTTCGCTTCTACAATAGCATCTGTTTCATCAAGATTTATGGCTCTTACTCCGTTACTTCTGATATTTGAGTATTCTGAAAGATTCGTACGTTTAACGATACCTTTTTTTGTAAAGAACACAAGCCCTTTATCCTCGTTAAAGTCAGTCGTTGGGATGATAGCCATAATTTTTTCATCTTGCTGAAGGTTTATGAGGTTTACAACCGCCTTACCTTTAGCCGTACGAGAACCCTCAGGGATACGATATACTTTAAGCCAGTAAAGCTGTCCACGATCAGTCACAAACATAAGCGTATCATGCGTGTTAGACGTAAAGAAGCTTTCTATGAAGTCGTCATCATATGTAGTCACGGCTGTTTTGCCTTTACCACCACGATGTTGCTTCTCATACTGTTTCACAGCCACACGCTTAATGTATCCACGATGTGTGATAGTCACAACCATAGGCTCATTAGGGATAAGGTCTTCTATGTCGATATCATCATAATCATCTACGATTTCTGTGCGACGAGGAGTTGTGTATTTCTCACCTATTTCTACAAGTTCTTCACGAATGATAACATTGATTTTATCTTCAGATTTCAAAAGAGCTTCAAGCTCTGCGATGAGTTTAAGTAACTCAGACAATTCATTTTCTATCTTTTCTATCTGAAGTCCTGTAAGACGACCTAATCTCATCTCTAAGATGGCTTTGGCTTGTATCTCGGAGAGTTTAAAACGAGACATAAGCCCTTCTCTAGCTTCTGTATCGTCTTTAGAAGCACGGATGATTTTAATCACTTCATCTATGTTGTCTATGGCGATTTTAAGACCTTCTAAAATGTGTGCTCTTGCTCTTGCTTTTTCTAAGTCAAAGATGGTTCTTCTAATAACCACTGTTTTCCTATGCTTTAAAAAGAGGTCAAAAAGCTCCATCAGTTTAAATACTTTTGGCTCTTTGTTTGCAATGGCCAACATAATAATACCAAAGGTCACTTGCATCTGTGTAGATTTGAACAAATTATTTAAAACTATCTCAGACATGGCATCACGCTTAAGCTCTATTACTACACGCATACCATCACGGTCTGACTCATCGCGTATCTCAGAGATACCTTCTAAGTGCTTGTCACGTACAAGCTGAGCGATGTTTTCTATAAGACGAGATTTGTTTACCTGAAAAGGAAGCTCATCTATGATGATGATTTCTTTGGTTTTTGTCTCTTCTATGTGTGTCTTTGCACGCACTTTAATACGCCCACGCCCAGTAGTGTAGGCATCCGTAATACCTTTTTTACCAAAGATAATCCCACCCGTTGGAAAGTCAGGACCTTTAACTATTTTCATCACTTCTTCTATAGTCACATCTGGCTGGTCTATACGTAAGATGAGTGCTTCTATGAGTTCATCCAAGCGATGAGGAGGAATATTTGTAGCCATACCAACCGCTATCCCAGATGAACCGTTAAGCAACAAGTTTGGCACACGAGAAGGAAGTACATCTGGCTCTCTCATTGAGTCATCATAGTTTGCTACGAAATCTACAGAATCTTTATCTAAGTCATTTAACAGTTCTTCAGCTATCTTGGTCATACGAGCTTCGGTGTACCTCATAGCTGCTGCGTTATCTCCATCTACAGAACCAAAGTTTCCTTGTCCGTCTATCAGTGGTGCTTGCATAGAAAAATCTTGTGCCATACGAACCAAAGCATCATATACAGAGTTGTCTCCGTGCGGATGATACTTACCTATCACATCCCCTACGATACGAGCAGATTTTTTGTAAGGACTTCTATGAGAAAGATGCAAGTCTTCCATGGCATACAAAATTCTTCTATGTACAGGCTTTAATCCATCCCTAGCATCAGGCAAAGCCCTACCAATGATTACTGACATAGAATAATCAAGGTAAGATGCCTTCATACTATCTTCAATCAGTATCTCTTGTACATTTTGACCTTCTTCAAATAAATCGCTCATATATTTCCTTCAAAATAAAATTGAATTTATTGTACCTAAGCTAATACCTAAAGTGGCTTAAAATCGATGCTAGCTATCTTAAAATGGATTTCTTTGTATTTTTACTACTCTTCTACATCTGCCAAAGTAAGTGCAAAAAGCACATTGACTCCTGCTGACAAAAGTACTTTTTGTGCCTCTTGCAAAGTCACCCCTGTAGTTACAATATCATCTACGAGTATCACATCTATATTTGTTTTTCCTGTATAAATAAAATCACGTGGATGATCCAAACGAAATTGTAAATTTTTTCCTGCATATTTCACTCTATTTTTAGCCATCAAGCTAGCATACAAGGGAATAGAGTATGCACTTTTCATTGCACGAGTAAGTAATGCTACGTGGGCATAGCTTCCATTACTATATTCATCAACACCTACAATATACACTTTCCTATCATCAGCTTCAATAAATTCTTTCATAAAGGGCTTAAATGTCATTTTTGCCAAAGCTTTATAGATTCTATAGCCTTGAGGTGTATGTTTACTAAGCAGTAAAGATTCAATATGTGCATATTTGTAAAAGTAGATAACGTCTAGTGTACCCACTTTTCGAGTACCGATAGTCGTGGGAAATAAATTTTTTGTACAGCTTTTACAAACAATACCAAAACTCAGCTTTGCACAACTTACACAACGCAAAATAATTACTCGAAATATTCTTCAATAATCTGAGGGAAAAGCTTCATTGTTTTTCTTGCTTTGTCAATTTTAGGCTGAAATACTTCTGCAGAGTTAGGATAGCTTATTATGAATTCATTATAAATACCTATTTTATTCTCCATATGATCTTCTAGTGCATCTAAGACCAACTGCATATTTTCTTTGGATGTTGCATACTTCATAAGAAGCTCAAACATACGCTTACGAGGGTGTATTGCCATTGAATCCCCCGCCTCAAGTGCAATATTTTTAATATCCCATCGTGAGATATATATACCTGACACATAAGGAGCGATAAGTTTTGCGTACAATACTTCTGTATAAGAAGGATAGTCTTTTAAATCTACTTCTTCATCTGATGCACATTGTCCATCGGGACAGAATGCAGGGTTTCCATTAAAGTTTTGCTCACTTATATTTTCAAATTCTTTTCTTAAATCTTGTATATTATCCATTATTTTCTCCTATAAGTACGGGTATGTCATCTACGTCTATTTTGGCATCATACCATCTATTGGCTATAAGCATTACTTTTGCTACAAAAAGGATTTGTTCATCTAAAAATTCTGCTTTATCAAAAAGTGCTTTACTTTCATCTTCTAAACAAAATCCTTTTACTTTTCCTTCCTCTACTTCTATAAAATCTACCCTACCCACACGAGTAGCACAGTCATCAAAACTTTCACAATACGACAAAGCCTTCACCCCAAATTCACGTTCTATCATCATTTTTGTCACTTTTGATTGACCAACATTTGACATGGTAAAGTCAAAATTTTCATCTGTAATATTGAGTGCAATGGCCGTAGCATTAAGTGCATTTACTTTCATAATTTTATTGAAATACTTACGCATATAACCTGTTTGGGCGTTATGTCCTAGTATGGTACAAAGACTTGTGTCTGGCTGTATCTCTTCAGGTTTCATAACTCGTCCTCATCTTCTGTTTCTTTTTGCATGCGTTTGGCATTATTATGTAAAAACATTGCCTCTTCTTCTTCTACAAAACAACGAGGGCAGGTTTGCTCTCCCCCCGTATAGGTAAATGAGTTACCACATTCATTACAACGTTTGATGTTGAAACTAGCAAGTGTTCTCTGGTTTGATTCAAAAAATTCTTTTATTTCAAATCCTGATTGAAGATGTATAGAGTTTGGCTCACAAACATCATGACAAAGATGGCATTTCACACAAAGCATCGCATCAAAATGTATGAGTGAAAATTTAGTATTTGAAGACAAGGCTCCTGTGGGGCAAATACGGTAACATATTTGGCAATTGGTACAGCTATCATCTATAAACTTTTGAGAAGTAAAACTTAGTTCTTCTTCGGGTAAGACTTCAAATATTTCTGGTACAGGCACTCGCTTGAGTGTAGTAAAAAGTATCTTTCTTTTATCTGCTAAATTTTTCTCTTTTATCTTGGAAATAATATTTGTATCCAAAGCAAAAGTTTTAAGTTCTTCTGCTTCTACTGCTTCATCAAAACTCATCTTGTGCTTTACTACACCTTTGAGTGAAGCATTGCCAAGGAATGAACGTCTAGAACTTACTTCTGTCTCATCTTTATTTTGTTTTTTATATTTTTCTTCTAGTATAAAATTTGTCAATAATTGCTTTTTAGAAAAAGAAGAAAGTACAAAATTTGCTTCTTCTATGCTGGCTTCTATGTGCTCAAATAACATACTGTTTGAATCATAAGAACTAAAGTCTAAAGTAATATCTTCCTCACTAGCAAGTGCTAAAGAGATGAAATGTTCCACAGACAAAACAGAGAGACAAGGTACATTCAATTTAGGGCTTATAAGTCTTACTTTTGATTCTAAAAAAGAAAAGAAAAACTCCGTTGTAGAAAATTCAGACAAAGAAAATGCTTCCGTAGGACAAACTCCAAGACAAGCAGCTGCCTCTACTCCTGTGTTGTTTGCAAAGCTTGGTAATTCATCTACAAGCTGTAAAGATTCAGGACAGATATCTATACATTTTGTACAATCAGAAAACTTACTTGTAGCCCTAACACATAAGGCGATATCTAACTCTAAAGACATTACTTGGCTACTATCTCAGCTTGACAATGCTTTTCAAGATTTTCACTCAAATATTCAAAATCTGAAAGTAGAAACTCTAGTGTAAGCTCTGTGGCATCATGATAAAGTGGTGTACGTGATTCACGTTTAGCATTAATCAAAAAAAGTGGTGTCCATTCCAAGAGATGTTCTTTAAGGAAAGCTCGTTGCACTTGTAGTATCTCACATATACCATCTCTGTCATCTGCTTCTAGTGCTTTTTTTAGCGCCATACAAAGCATATACATAAATTCTAACTCAACACCGATATGGTCAGCACTTACTACTCTTGCCTCATCTAACTCCACACGAAAATCAAGCTCATTATACAATTCAAGCACAGGATTATCTCCTCCAGATTCTATCATCTGGTCATCTCTTGTATAGAAACTTTCATAAGGCACAAGGTGCATAAGAAAAAGGTTTGTAAAATCTACATTATAATGCTGCTCTATCAGTTCTAGGACGGGAAGTTCTTTGCGTTTATCCCAATTTTTATAATTAGGAAAAAGAGAAAGCAAAGCATCATCACTTTCTATCTGTTCTAAAAAAGTAACATCTACTTCTACAAGCATCAGCCTTGATATAAGTGCGTAAATAGCTATACGGTTTTCAATCTCTTGTTTCATTTCTTCCATAATATTCTTTCTTTATAAATTATTTGGCACTATACCACTTTCAAGATAAATATGACTTAAGTTGATAATTTATCTGGGAAATTGTATAACTAAATTCCCAAGTTAGAACTTGGGAATAAGAAAAAGGGTTTATCCCTTAATATTGACTGAATACGCTTTGTCAGATAAAGGTACAGCTGGACGCTTTATATGTTTAGGACGTCTAAGCGTATCTGTTTCATCAAGAGGACGGGTAAGGTCGTCTCTCCAAGCTTGATAAACTTTCATATTGTTCTCATAATTGACATAAATGTCACCAATGACATCTTTATCACCTGCAAGTTCAATCACAACTTTTTGGTGCCATGCATGGTGCCCTGCTATAGGGTCTGGATGAGCAGGGGCAACAGCATTTTGCCAAGAACCAGAAAGACCATCCCACCAAATGTTGTCAAGGTCTTTGTTGTACTCTTTAAACTGCCAAGAGTCTTTGTTCTCATCCATGCCATCTACGATACCTTGTGTAGGCTTTAATGTACCTATCTTACCATCCATAGTCATATTATACAATGGAGCACCCACGCCCATTACGCCCAGTTTATGTTCAAACCCAGGAATATCTACTGCATTTTTAAGTTTCCAACGACCTGCATGATGTGAACAAGCGAGTACACCAGGCATAGTAGCCTCAGTAGGCACTGCCATAGCGATAAAGTAACCAGATTCAAGTCCAGATACAGTATCTTGAATAGTCACTTTTAATGCATCTCCTCTTTTAATACCAAGTTTCTTGGCATCTTCTGTATAAATCCAAACAGGATTATGGTTTTGTGAAATCTCCATAAGGTGTTTAGAATTTACCGAACGCGTATGAATATTGTATGGCAACCTAAATACAGTGTTTAACGCAAATTCATTGTCTTTTTTCATGAAATCATGGTGTACTTGAGATACAACATGTGTCATTTTAACTCTGTCTTCTTTTGTAGTTGGATATATAGGTATAGCATACTCAGGCCATTTCCAGTCTTTAAACCATTCACAGTAGAAGTCTAGCTTTTTGGTTAAGGTATGGAACCCTTGCACAAGTTCTCCATCTACCTCTACACCAATGGCTTTTTCTTTACCATGAGAGTCTGTTGCCATGATGACACCAAACTCATCTTTTCTTACATTTTCTTCTGCATACTCATGCCCATGAGAAATATACGTAGAACCTACTTTTTTAAGTGGTCTTTCTTGTGGTTTAAAGATATTACTCTCTTCTGTCCATGTACCTTGATCTCTCATCATCTCATAGTTAGGATACTTAGAATCAGGATACGCTGCCTTAGCCGCTTTTTTAAGGTTAGGAAGCTTGTCAAATGCTGCTTGATACCATTCAGGAATCGTCACTGCTCTACTAGGGTCAACTTTAGAAGCCCAGTATTTTCTTACACCTAAACTTCCATCAGGGTCAACATGATGCACCATGATATTTGCCCAAAACTCTACTTCTTCCCATACTTCACCAAGACCTGCTTTTACATGCGCTTCAAGCGTTGCTCTCGTTGGATCTTTTGGCTTCCAGCCCATTTTTTCTAGTGCTACACGTAGTGCTGGCTGTCTAAAGCTCAACCATCTTTTTGGTTCAGTTGCTTCAGAATGTTGATCATGCCTTTCACCTGCAAGCCCTACAGGCAAGATAAAGTCACAATACCAGTTTGTCTCTGACCATGTTGGAGAGAGGTTAAAACTCATTTCAATTTTATCTTCACGCTTAAGTGCTTCAATCCATCTAAATCCATCTGGGTTAATCCAAACTGGGTTATACATACGAGGAATCCAAACTGCTAACTTTTCAGGAACTTTAAGCCCTTTAGAATTCCATTTGTTTCTCCACTCGTCATCAAGTAGTAAATGAGGCATAATATGACTCATTTCATAAGAACTCAATGGATATTCAGGTGGCCAAGCAATCTCATTCCAAACATCTACTTTTGGAGGTCTTTTACCTGCTTGCGAAGCTGCATCACCTTTACCATTAACAGAGATTACATGCCAGTGATGTAGCCCTACTCCACCTTTATCTCCAGCCATTGCACCACGAAGTACAAAAGGTAAGAAGCCAGCACGTGCTATCATCCATCCACCTTTATGTCCTATAGGGCCTGCTCTCCAAATGTATGTTGCTACTCTAGCGCCCGCATCGATAAACATATCATATAGTTTTTCTACGATACGTTTTTCAATACGACATTCTTCAGCTACAAAATCAAGGGTATAAGGAGCATACATTTCAGAAATCATTGTAATGAAGTCTTCGTAAGTATCTCCTTCAGGAATGGATTTGATGTATTTTTTATCAAGAAGTACTTTAAGGTACTCTCTGTCTTTCATCAAGTGATCCCAGTTTACCCAGTTTTTGACAAAGTTATGGTTTACAAGATCTTCGCCATTTAAACCTTTTTCATTCAGGATTCTATTTGCAAGGTAAAGGTACAGAGCTGTCTCTGTACCAGGCCAACAAGGCACCCATAAGTCTGCCATACCAGCAGAGTTAGAAAGTCTAGGGTCCATAACGACCATCTTTGCACCTTTTTTACGTGCTTCAGCAATACGCCCAGCTGCTTGCTGGAAATAGTGACCTGCATCTGCTGCGTGAGAAGACTGTAAGAAAATTAACTTTGCATTAGACCAATCTGGTGAATTTCTATCATCATTTGCCCATTGAATTGTACCTTGTCTAGCACCTGCAGAACAAATGTTTGTATGAGAATCATAACCATCAAGCCCCATAGAATGTGGTACACGGTGACCAAAACCATTTTCATTTGGACGACCTACATGATACATAATGGATTTTTTAGAAATCTCATCACCTTTTTTAAGGGTATCATGCATTTTTTTACCGATGGCTTTCATGGCATCATCCCAAGTCGTTCTTACCCACTTACCTTCACCTCTTTTAGAACCCGGTGCTCTCATTAAAGGGAAAGGGATACGGTCTGGATCGTACATTTGTGATTGTGTTGCATAACCTTTTGCACAGTTTCTACCACGAGAGCCAGAGTGCAAGGGGTTACCCATATATTTACGAACTGCAAGTTGTCCACCTGCTTTGTAAGTAGAAAGGTCTACCCAGGCTGTCAAACCACATGAGGCCTCACAGTTTGAACATGCAGTTGGTACAAGCATATACTCAGTGGCTTTAATACCATCTGGATTATCTTCACCCTGTACACCTTTTCTAAGTGTACCACCACGTTTCCAATCATCTCCGCTTAACTCAGTAAAGCTATCCCACTCTTCTAGGGGAGGGTAAAAAGCAAGTGTTTTAGGTGTTGGGGTAAACTTTGTATCTGCTACAGCGGGTGTATCTGCTACTGTTTTAAACACACCTGCTGCAAGTGTTGCACCTGCTACCGAATACGCTGTACCTTTTAGAAAGGATCTTCTACCTTCTATAAAAGTAGGGTTGTCATTTTTCATTGATTTTGTCATCTATATCTCCTTAACTCAACGCTAGCAATTGTGGTATTTTGAGCCATACATCTTTTACCAAGAATAACCCTACCAATGCTGAAAGTGCTGCAAATCTAAGCAGCGTCATATTTTCTGATTTCATGTGACTCATTCCTAAGAAGAATGGAACAATAAATCCTAACACCATACCTATCCAAAATTTTATGTTGTATTCTCCACCTGAATGAACAAATGCCAATACAGCTTCTGCTTCTGCTGATTTGAATGAGAAGAAATACTCAGACATATACATAGCAAAAGAAAAGAACACAGAAAAAGTAAGTACAAGTGCTAAATCTTTTCTCGCTTCTTTAGTCCATGAACCAGAGATAAATATAAGTGCTGCTGAACCAGCCATAAGTGCTGCCCATATCATCTGCATAACTTCTGTTGGTGCTTGCCATAACTCTCTAGCACTAGACTGTGCCATAATGATAGCGGTGTACATAGTAACAGGGATAGCCAGGAACAATACAAAAGGCATAAGTTTTTCATATAAAGCTGAATTGTTTCTTCCAAACTTTGTAAGTAAACATCCTTTAAATGGTACTCCTGGAAATTTTTCTCCTATACTGATGAACATAAGCATAGCAATAAGCACTAGAAATAGTGATGCCAACCAAGAACCCCAAGTAATTGCTGAACTCCAGCTTGGGTGCAAGAAAATATTAACCATTCTGTATGGCTGGTGCAAATCTACAAGCGTAAAGATAAGGAAAATATTTAAAGCAATAAATGCGATAAGTGGCATTGTCCATCTAAGGTTAGGCATATCTTCTTTATTATGTCTAAACCATAAAAAACCTGCTAAAAATACGACGCCCGTTCCGATACTCTTTGCCCACATATTGACAGTAATAATACTGCCCCAAATAATCCCTTGTATAGGAACATCAAGTGTTACAACAGCTTGTGTTGCTCTAATTGTACTTTCTACCATCTTAGTGTCCCCCTTCTTGTTCATGTGACTCTTCTGCTATCTCAGATGCTAAAAGACTTGCGTTATCTACTGCATCATGCCCTGCAAATGGTGCTAGAAATCTATCTAAAATACCATGATTTTTATCACCCACATGATCTAAGTGTGTAATCTTATTGAAAAGGTCATACCCTTCAAGTCTTTGATGTGCTAAAGGATTAAGTGTTTGGTTACCTCCACCTACATAAAAGTGCGTAGGAGAAGTATGTTTTTCAGGTTTACGCACCTGAACAGCACCACGGTGCTCCATAATATACTGAGAAATATGCGAATGATCATCTTCAATATCTCCAAAGATGTTTGCCTCAACAGGACAAGCAACCACACAAGCTGGCATCATACCAGACTCAATACGGTGAGCACAATAGGTACATTTATCAGCTGTATTCGTCTCAGGGTCCATATAAATAGCACCATAAGGACAAGCCATCATACAACCAGCACAACCAATACATCTCTCAGAATCAATATTCACAATACCATTTTCAAGATAATGCAAAGCAGACACTGGACAGATACGCTCACATGGAGCATTCTCACAGTGATTACAACGCAATGGCGTAAATGACCTACTAGTATCTGGAAATACCCCTACATCTATATACTTAACACGCAAACGCCATGTACTAAGTGGTACTTCATTTTCCACTTTACACGCAATCTCACAACCCTTACAACCCATACATAGGTTAAGGTCAACTAAGAAACCTAGTTTCATATTTCCTCCTTGATATTTTCTATCTTTTTTTATAAAAATAATTTTTAAATACGCATATATTTTATTGTATTGATGATTAACTTTAAATGAGTTTTTAGTAAAAAGAAGCTTTTTTTCTTAAATTAAATTTAAAACGTGTGATTAGGTATCTTTTTTACAAAATAGTAAGATTATAGTTTAGTTTGAAGTATGCTATAGAATATAAGTGGTGGGTTCTCGGGGACTCGAAAGTACCTATTTGCAATACGTTTGAGTATATAAATTAAAAAGCTATCCCTAAAGTTATCCCTAAAAATAACAATGTGCGTAGTTTGAGAGTAGTTTTTGCAAATTGTAACACAAATAATATTTTACAAAAACTTATCAATAACCTTCTTCATCTTCCTACTAAAAGAATACTGCTCTATGCTATAGCACAAATGAAGCGTCAATCGCTCTTGGTAATTTTTCATATACGCTTCTTTCCCTTCATCACTTAAAAAAGAATGTTCTGTCATCTCCATGACTTTTGGGGTACTGACAAGTACTAGTTCAAATATCTTCTCTAAGCGTTTTTCTTTTATACCTAGTTTATTTGCAAAAAGTTCAAAGTCTTCTAGCGTATAGTAACCCATTGCCTCGAAAGCTTTTGTAGGATATTCAACTTCATCTTCAAATAAATCTAAACCCATATAGCCTTCTTCATTGGGTATGTGGTAGCGAGTGTAGAGCAAGTCATAGCTAGGTGTTATCATCCTATCTCTTCTGCCTTCTGGACGGTAAAGTGAAAAGTTCTTTAGGTGTGCATCTGCGTTACCTAGCAGATAATTGACCACCACACGTTTGTAGAAGTCTTCCAGCGCAGGAATAGATGCAGGTATATACATCTGTATAGCCTTTGCACAGGCTTCATACGAAGACTCATACTTGTAGTTTCTACCTTGTGTATCTGAGGTATGTTCTAGTACGGCTGCAAAATCTTCTTGATCAAGTTTCTGTCCGTCTTTTGAGTAGTCAAAACGTCTAGTAATGTAGGCTAACTCTCCTGTACTAAAAGGGATTAATGCAGAACTAGCCGTAGGTATCTTAAAAATTTGTTTTGATATCTGCATACTTAGGTGTTCATTGGCACAAATGTCATGGCTTTTTTCTATCTGTTCTGAATTGGGAGCGGGTTTGAGTATGTAGTGACCTTTTATGTCTGTGGTTATCAATGTATCGTTATCATCGAAGGTTAAAGAGAGTTTGTCTTGCACCCCTGAGATAGATATGCGTTTTGCATACTCTTTTCGTTTTTGGTAAAACTCTTGTTTATCAAATGCAAGAGCAGAGATCTTTCTTCCATCAAAAAGCTCTTTACTGCACTTAGGACAATACGTCTTTGATGACTTCATCATGCAACTATGACATCTCATGCTGAACCTCCTTTAACGTAATAGACCCTATGGTATTAAACTCTGTGGTTTTTATCAGTCGTGTAAAGTTGTCATCGGTGTCTATTTTTAGTTCTCTGCATTGCATCTCTTTAATGCTACCTTCTGCTAAGAGATTAAAGAAAAAAGGAAATAGTATATCTGAACTAAAAGCTTCTCCTTGCAAAGGAAAATGTACAGAGATACTCAAAGCCTCTTCATTTTGTAAATAATCACGACTATACTGAAAATGGTATACACCTACATCATCTTTATGCAGTAATCCTATCTCTTCGGCATTTCTATATACTTTTGCTTTTTGCATCTATCTATCCTTTAAGCTCAAGGCTAAACTCCAGCCCTAAAACTTTTGTGAGCTTTTCCAGGGACTCTAAAGTAATGTTGGCTTTGCCTTGCTCAAGTTTAGAAAGTGTAGTAGAACCTATGTCTGCCATCTCACACAAATCCACTTGTTCAAGCCTAAGTTCTTTACGTCTTTGTTTAATTTTTAGACCTATATCGGTTTTTAAGTCCATACTTTAGACCTTTTTATTTATACTATAGCATAAATATATGTAAAATTATAGTATTGCATGCTCTATAAATGATTTTATTTACATTATATTGTAAATATTGGACTTAATAGTAAAAATATGGGTCCAAAAACCTCTTCAAGGCACTCATGATAAATTATTTTATATGGGGAATATTCTCTAACATAAGGCAGTATCTACCTAAAAGACAGAATTTACACAGGTATCAAGGAGGAAATCATTATCATAGAGAGCAAACTAAATCATAGACCTAGAAAAATACTTAATTACCGAACACCGCATGAAGTATTTTTTACAGAATTTGCTAAAGCATTAGATGCTTGATTGAGGTGGAATTGTGTTAGTGATTAGAATTGGCGAAATATAAGTGGTGGGTTCTCGGGGACTCGAACCCCGGACCACTCGGTTATGAGCCGAGTGCTCTAACCAGCTGAGCTAAGAACCCTTATATACTAATTATGCTCTGAATATCATAGATATTTTCGAGTCGGAATTATATCTACTATAGTCTTTAAAGGCAATTAAATTTTGCAAAATTCCAAAAATGACTGCAAACATAATAAATGATGTGCCCCCATGACTAAACATAGGCAAAGGAAGTCCTACTACTGGGGCTAATCCTATAATCATATAAATATTTACTCCCATATAAACAAATAGCAAAAAAGCCAACCCAGAAGCAAATGTTTTAATAAGATAATCGCTTGTATATTTGGCAGAGATATACAATAAATTTAAAATAAGTAGCATATAAAGTATAATAACTGCTATCATTCCCTTAAATCCAAACCTTTCCCCTAAATATGCAAATATAAAATCTGTAGAAGATACAGGCAAAAATTTTAATTGTGTTTGTGTGGCATCTGCTTTACTTTTACCTTCAAGTCCACCTGAACCTATGGCAATAAGTGCTTGTTTCACATGATAACTTGGCTTTCCCACAAAATCAGATATACGCTTTTTCTGATAAGGCTTAAGTTGTCCATAGAGCAAAGGTGCAGATAAACCCAAGATAAGCACGATTGTAAGCCATATTTTCCAATTAACCCCAACAACAAATAAAATACCATATCCTGTAATGAGCAAAACAAGTGCAGTACCCAAATCTGGTTCTTTAGCAATCAATAAAAATGGAATCACTATCACAATAGATAATTTAACAAATTGAGCAAGTCCATACCCTTTATCTTCTGGTGGGGTTCTACTTATAAAATATCCTAACATCATAATAACACTAACTTTTATAAATTCTGAAGGCTGGACAGTAACCCCCAGTCCTGGTATTTCTATCCATCTTTGAGCCCCTAGTATGGTTTTACCTACAAATTCAACCGCAATA
>Ga0164313_10001323_pt1 | contig 21851 bp, 26 predicted proteins | sample GuaBasSedimGuay4_FD_113735 | JGI IMG/M metagenome (GOLD analysis project Ga0164313, IMG submission 113735) | Subseafloor sediment microbial communities from Guaymas Basin, Gulf of California, Mexico - Guay4, Core 4569-4, 0-3 cm | ecosystem: Environmental > Aquatic > Marine > Hydrothermal vents... | reverse complement strand
TTCGTTAAAATTTGTTTTCCCTGCATACTAATGCCATCTAAAGCGTGCAGATAGTGTGATTAATAAAACAGAGATGCTAAGAACAAATGCTACTAATTTTCCCCACTTCATGATATTTTCCCTCCTTTTTCGTTAAAATTTGTTTTCCCTGCATACTAATGCCATCTAAAGCGTGCAGATAGTGTGATTAATAAAACAGAGATGCTAAGAACAAATGCTACTAATTTTCCCCACTTCATGATATTTTTCCTCCTTTTTCGTTAAAATTTGTTTTCCCTGCATACTAATGCCATCTAAAGCGTGCAGATAGTGTGATTAATAAAACAGAGATGCTAAGAACGAATGCTACTAATTTTCCCCACTTCATGATATTTTTCCTCCTTTTTTTGTAAAAGGGAGAGACCGGTTTTGCCATTGGCTCTGTTTGAATTAAGGCAACCAAGTCCAATTCAAACGTCAACGCCTTCCTCCGTACAATATACTCAAAGTATAAATAGCTTTTTTTATTTTGTCAAATGGCTATAAATAAAACCATCACCTGGAAACTATGTTAATCTACATTTCTCTTCCAAAAAAATACAAAACAAATACTTTCATCCAATATACTTCGCCTAATTCGAACAAATAAAATAACTGCAAATTGATAAAAATTCTAATAATATCCGATTACAAAAACCTCAAGAGAATAAAATTTTAAAGATCAATATTTCTTTACATGACTATTATAGATGAAAGTACGCGGAATCCGTCCGCCAATTCTTGAAACAATTTCATAATTTATTGTGTTTATTTTTTTGGCAATTTCGTATGGCGTTATTACTTCTTCTCCTTGCTTCCCAATAAGAACTACCTCATTCCCGGGGTGAATATAAGGAAAACCGGTAACATCAATCATCATTTGATCCATTGTAATGTTGCCGATGATTCTCGCTCGTCTCTGTTTAATTAATACCTCGCCAATATTTGATAAAGATCTTGAATATCCATCCGCGTAACCAACAGGCAAAGTTGCAATCAGAGTTTCTTTGTTTGTTATATATGTCCTGCCATAACTGACAGCAGTTCCTTTAGGAACCAGACGGGAATAGATTGCCCTGGTTTTGAAATTCATAATCGGCTCAAACTCTCTAATTGGCTCATCAAGCGGAGTCAATCCATACAGAAGCAGGCCGGGACGCACTGCATTAAAATAGCTTCTTTTCAAGTTTAGTATGGCAGCGCTATTTGCTGCATGAATAATGGGAGGTAACGCGCCTTTTTTCTTAATCTTATCTAAAATCTTTTCAAAAATATTTAACTGCTCATTTGCATAGCGTACATCGGAATCAGCAGTAGATAAATGCGTATATATTCCCTGTAAAGCAACATTAGGGAGAACAGATAGCGCATTGATAATTTCAGGCACTTCCGCAGGATCCACTCCTATCCTTCCCATTCCGGTATCTACGTTTATATGGATATTCAAAACATGATCTCCCCGATATTCCCTTAATCTTTTAATAAAGCGTTTATCAAAAAGAGTCACTGGAATGCTAAATTTTGCTGCAACAGGCAAAGCAGATGGAACTACGTAGCCAAGAACAAGAATTGATGCTTTAATTCCATTTTCCCTGAGCTTTAATGCTTCTTCAAGAGAAGCAACAGATAGTGCATAGATTCCTTCTTTCTCAAGTATTTTGGAAACTTCTACAGCACCATGTCCATACGCATCTGCTTTTACAGCTCCAATTATTTTTCGTTTGCCAACGATCCGTTCTATTCTATGAAAATTTCTCTTTAATTTATTTAAATCAATTTCTACCCAGGTTGGTCGCGCAAATCTTCCCATATATCCTCCTTGAAAAAAGTCAATTAAAGTATATCATTAGATAAATAAATATAAAGGGGGTGCAGATGAAAATAGTTATAACAAATGATGATGGTATTGACGCAAAAGGTATTAAATGCCTTACAAAAGCAATCTCAAAATTAGGAGAGGTTTATGTAATAGCCCCAAAAACACCTCAAAGTGCAGGAAGTCATTCGACAACCCTGCATAAACCAGTACGAGTAGAAGAATATTCGCTTAACCTTGGTGAAAAGAAAGCAATGAGCGTATCAGGCTCTCCTGCCGATTGTGTGCTGCTTGCAGTGGACACATTAGTAGAAGGAAGGGTAGATCTTATTGTGTCTGGCATAAATGAAGGACCAAACATTGGAAATGATGTAATTTATTCTGGTACTGTAGCAGGCGCAAGAGAAGGTTTCCTGAATGGAATACCTTCAATTGCCATATCCCTCGCTGCCTACAAAAATTTAAATTTTGATGTTGCAAGTAAATTTTCTTATCTCTTCGTAAAAACGGTGTTGGAGAAAAAAATTGGGAATATTTATTTCAACATTAACATCCCAAATCTTCCCGCACAAGAAATAAAAGGAGTTAAATTTGTAAAACAAGGAAACAGAAGTTACAAAGATCGCGTATTTAAGGGAAAAGATCCATTCGGAAAAACATACTACTGGATCGGAGGAACAGTAGTTGAGGATAATGAAAAAAATACCGACAATGAAGCCATAAAAAATGGATTTATTTCGATAACTCCAATGTCAACAGACATGACAGACTATCCAGTGCTTAAAGAAATAAAAAAATGGAAAATACGTTTTCCATAGGAGGAAAAAATATGAAAAGTGTAAAAGAGGTTTTATACACACTTAAAACATTTTCTGAGCTCGTTGTCACGCTCGGATACGCTGCAATTTTACAAAACGATGTTGAACTTGCCATGGAAGCGACATACATAAAAGATAAAATCCGCGCATTAAGTTACGATATGCGGATTTCAACGATATATGCTGCAAAAACAGCAAGAGACAGCAGAGTAGAAATTCCTCAACTCGCTTCACTCCTTCAAGTTGGCGTTGCTGCTAAAGAAATAAGCGATGGGATAGATGATCTCGTAGACATTGTAATACGAGGTGGAGGAGCTCACCCTGTTCTGCGCTCCATATATGGAATGGAAGGTTTTGTTATAAGGATAAAAATCGAAAAAGGGAGTAAGGCAATTGGAAAAAACTTAAAACAACTTAATATTGAAAAATTTGAATTTACTCCTCTCTTTATAAAAAAAGATACCGAATATTTACTGGATCAATTAGATGAAATTAAACTAGAAGAAGAAGATATTATCCTGTTAAAAGGCGTTGAAAACAAAAACGAACAAGCAAAGGCACTCTTCAAGTAAACGAATTTCTTTTCCACAAAATTCTCTTAAAAGTATACTCAGACAATCGCTTTTTGTGTTATTTCTTTCAGTAATTGGAGAAAGTGTTACTGGTTTTATACTCACTGGAATGGAAAACAAACTCGCAGCATTGCCTGGCCTTATCATCTTAGTACCAGCAATGACAGATCTCAAAGGAAATGTAGAAGCAGCATTCGGCGAACGGCTCAGTACAATGCTACATTTAGGTCTTGTAAAACCAATTATAAAAGTGAATAATGCCATAAAACATAACATCCTTGCATCTTTTACCTTGACTGTATCTGGAGCATTTTTAATAGGTATTTCTGCGGCAGCCCTTTCTAATCTACTACAAATAAAAACTATAGGAGTTATAAGGCTTAGTATGATCTCTACCACAGCAGGAATCATTTCTTCTGTATTACTCCTGCCACTTGTTTTTGTATTTGTTTTTACATCCTTTCGACATCACATAGACCCTGATAATATTATCGCTCCTATACTTCCTGTAATAGGAGATATCATCACCATATCCGCAATTCTTATAGGCACCATTTTAACAATGAAACTTTTACCCATAAAACCCGTTATCTTTGTTTTACTTGCAGTTCTTCCTTTTGTAAGCGGATTTGCAAAAAAGAATAAAAGAAGAAATAAACTACCAAAAAGATATCGTTATTTTCCAATCATAAAACAAAGTTTGCCCATATTAATATTCTGTTTTGCAATAGGTATCACATCAGGTATATTTCTGCAGAATGCAAGAAAAATTTTTTTAATATACCCGGCATTACTTGCTCTGATCCCCCAAGTAGTCGCACAAGGAGGATCAATTGGAGGCATAGTAGGATCAAGAGTTTCAACTGCCTTATATTTAGGAAGCGCACAACCATTTAAGCTCGGTAAGGAAGTAAGAAAAAATTTTACAGCAGGGATAATAATGGGATTAGTTGTCGCTCTTCTTGTAGGAATTGCTTCACTTATAATCATTTATATTACTAAAGCTAATGCCCCTCCACTTACTCAAATATTTCTTGTAGCTTTCCTATCTTTATTTATTCTTTCCACTCTTATGTCGGTAATTGCAATATTTATTTCTTTTTTCTCATTTAAGATTGGCATAGATCCAAGCAATGTTGTAATACCGGTAATAACAAGTATAGGAGACGTAACAGGAATAATTGTATTGCTTGCTATGATAAAAGTATTTATTTTTTGATACACTACCTCTTTGATTAAAAATATTATGCAATTAAAATAATATAATATACTATTCAAGGCAGTGCTGATGGAAATTTTTAAACCGTTTTTACTTTAATTTATAGAAACTAAAAGTTAAACTATATATATCTCGCGGGGAAGCTCTGTTAAAATTACGCTACTTTCGCTACCGACAAGCATGGTGTCTTCCACCCGTATGCCAAACTTTTCCGGCAAATATATACCAGGCTCAACGGTTATTACCATATTCTCATCGAGAATAGTTTTTGAATCAGTATTCAAGCGTGGAGATTCATGAATTTCAAGCCCTACTCCATGCCCCAATCCATGAATAAAATAATCTCCGTATCCTTCATTCTGAATAAATTTTCTTACCTTTATATCGACTTCCGATGCGCTTATTCCTTTACATACGAAATTCCTGCCGATCTCTTGAGCTTTTCTTACTACTTCAAATACCTTTTTTTCTTCCTCTGTCGGCTCTCCAACACAAACCATTCTTGTAGTATCAGAGGCATATCCATCAAAAAATACCCCGAAATCCATCACAATAAGCTCATGTGGAAATATCTTTTTGTTAGAAGCAAGACCATGAGGGAGAGCGCCTCTCTTACCTGACGCAACAATAGTATCAAAAGACGGTTTTAGCCCACCATTTCTTCTGAATCTATATTCCAGTTCGCTTGCAATATCTATCTCGGTAATTCCTTCTTTTATAACGGCAAGTGTTTCGCTAAAAGATTTCGAAGAAATTGCACAAGCTTTCTTTATTTTTTCTACTTCTTGCAAATCTTTTACAATTCGCAGATCTTCAACCACATTATTTAAAAATACGATCTTCAAAAATGAAAGAGAAGAAAGTGAGAGATATAAATCAAGCATTATCCGATTTTTCTCGACTCCAAGCCAATGCACTTTCTCTTTAAGAAGGATGTCTTTAAGATAATTGATAAATGGCGCCTTATATTCCAGTACTTTTACTCCTTCAAAAACTTCTCCTTCTGCCTGAACAGTAAATCGGGAATCTACAATCAAAAATAATTTATTATTTGCTACAAGTAAAAAAGCATCTTCCCCTGTAAAGTTTGTCAAATAACGAATATTTGGAGTTGCAGTAATTAAAAAAGCATCGATATTATTTCCATTAAACTGCTCTAATAAATTATCCAGTCTTTTTAGCATTTTCTTTCCTCCTTTCTACTCGAATGGATTTTGTTTTCCTATCTCTTCTTCTGGAGCCGTGAGAGGAGGTATTACAATGGCTCTATCCTGCAACTGTTTATCCACAAGTTCTATATCTCCTCGTGTTATCTTTGGTATTTCTATAGCAGGTAAAGCTTCTTTCGGAGCAAATAATTTAGGCATAAGATAAAAATTAAAGACAAAAAACACAGCAACAAGAATAAAAACAGTAAACCAGGTTCCTTTTGAAATAACAGATTTTCTTTTTCTCTTTTTCTTTTTCAGGATTACATTTTTATTAACAATTTTCTCGCTCATATGCCACTCCTTACTTTCTCTCAGAGAGATAAATCTCTCCACTAATACTCACATTGTATTCCACAGCATAAGAATCAGCACCTGCCATTGTCGTTCGCGGTTTTACTTTATTAATAGAAAGAGAATTCACTCGAACAATCTGTGGAAATCGGTATATATGCGTAAGAAAATATCGCACATTATCTAACTTAGTAGCAGTAAAATTCAGTGTAAACGGTGTCGTGGTTGCAGAAGCTTGTTGGTCTTTACTTGCTTTTGGGAAATTAAGTGAAGTATAATTTATGCCACATATCGTTCCTGTCACAAGGAATTCTTCCCCGAATACAAAATCATTTCTTTTAATAGGCAATACTTCTTGTAGCTTCAAAATACGCTCTTTCATAAAATCATTATCATTTATGAGAAGATTCATTTTTCTGTTCGCAAGATTAAGTAAAGAAAGTTTCTGTTCCCGTCCCGCTATTTCTGCGTTCAAATCATTCATTTCCTGAAATTGAGGTTTTAATAGAAACCAGTAGAATGCAAATGCAATAATTAAATAGATTATTATCATCAAAACAAACTTAGTTTTAGGATTACTAAAGCTGAAATTAACGTCTCTCATTTCATCATCCCCTTCCATTGGAAGGAAATAGTAAATGTCGAGTATCCTTTTTCCTTATCTTTAGCAATGTCCGATTTTTTAGGAAACGGTATAGAGTAATCTTCTAATGCTAACTGCATAAAATTTTCATTCTGTGAAAGAGCATTGAATGTCCACGCAAGTTTTTGGAAATCTACTGCATGTCCTGTTATCTTGACTAAATTTGTCTTTCGGTCAACTTCTATTGAATCTAACGCAGCATCTTTTGGCATAAACAAAGCAATTTCATCAATTAAATCATTCCATACAGCTTGCTGGTTAGTAAGAGAAGGAATTGTCGTTTCATAATAAAGAAGCTTCCCACTCAAAACAGCTCGTTCATCTAAAATTTTTTGTACGTTCTTTAAGGCATCAATTTGGGCATTGACACTGTCAAGATAATTTGTTCTCTGAATCTTTGTATATACATTACTCGCATATATCCCAGCTAAAAGAAGGACAACTGTAATCCCTATAAAAAGAATTTGCTTTCCTTCCCTTGAAAGCCGTTTCCTCCTTGCCTTACTTGGCAATAAATTGATATCTACGATTTCATTCATATCTCATCCCTTTTTATACTTAAAAACCGGTTTTTTTTGTTGCTTCTGGGCTTCCCTGACCTTTTTTGCTTTTATGGCAGGTTTTGCGCGATGTTCTCGTAAAGCAAGTCCGGTAGCAACGGAAAAAAATGGAGCCATTTCAAGTAAATACTCTTTTGTAAATAATTCAGGACTTACTTCTGCTATATCGGCAAGCAATCGATCCGTACTGGCAGGAAAAGAAGTACTCTCTTCAATGTACTCATTTATCCCTTTCAAGTTTGCACTGCCACCTTCCACAAGAATCACCGTATCTATCGATTTTCCGTCATTAAATTTCTTAAAATAGTAATTTATCGACCTTTTAACCTCGAGTAGTAAGTTATCCAGAAGAGGCAATACAGCCTTAGTTACCGGATCTTTTCTTTTATTAAGATCAAGTTTTGTTTCTTTAATTTCCTGGGCTACTTTAAAGTTTTTGCCAAGAGATTGAGCTATCGCATCAGTAAACTTTTTCCCGCCGATAGGAAGAGTTCTAAAAAAATTTACCATCCCTTTATCAATCATACTCACAGAAGTATAAGTATGCCCAATATTTAACATGACAAAAAGAATCTCGGATTTAAAATCAAAATCAGGTATAAACTGAAGTAGCCTCAATTTCGAAAATGGCTCTACTTCAATAGCAATAGGGTCAAGACTCGCCTCTTTCATTACATCGACAATCGATTGAACTACATCTAATGGTGCAGCTACAACCATTACATTTAATTTATCTGGAGATTCGTCTTCTGGAATAACTCTGTTTAAAATCTTGTAGTCAAATGTGGTTTTTTCGATTGGAAAAGGGAAAAATTTTTCCATCTCCCATTTAATTGCTTCTCTCAGCTCATCCTCAGGAAGTTCTTCAATTAAAATTTCCTTTACTATAACCAACTGGCCGGGGACTGAAACAACAATCCTTTGCCCGACAAAAGAATGAAATTTAAGAAGTTCTTTCAGTGCTTCAACAATTCTCTTTGAATTAACAACTTTTCCCTCTCGGATTGCGTCTTCTGGCGTGGGAAGTATGCCAAAATTCACGAGTGCAAGACCTTTGGGTGTTTGTTTGAATTGAGCCATCTTTATATTACCTGAACCTAAATCAACACCAATTGGTGAAGTTCTGTTCGTCCGTCTCAAAAATGCACTCACCTCTGCCTCCCCTCGAAAAATATTTTCAACACTACATCCACTCAAGACTTAAACCCTTTATTCTCTACTCAATATACAAACTCAGTCAAGTAAAATTACAACTCTATTGTTTTCATTATATTATTCAATTTTTCCATGTCAAGTTTTAAATTCTCTAAAAATTAAAAAAAGATAAATAAAAAGATAAAAATTCAAAACCATACAACAACATAATATATGCAGCAATTGCAAGAAATGGGCCAAATGGCATTGTATCGCTTCGTTTTTTCCTCATAAAAAGTATTGCAATTACTCCTCCTATACCTCCGATTATAACCGAAATAAACAATGCAGCAATAGAAAATTTTAATCCAAGAAACGCACCAATCATAATCCCCAATGTTGCATCACCCTGCCCCATTCCTTTTCCACGCGTTAGTAGTATAATTAAAACAAAAAATCCACCCATAACAAGTAATCCATACAGAGAATCCAAGAATATTGTTTTACCTTGAATAATGGCAAAAATCAACCCTATAGCTGCACCGGGTATCACAACAATATCCGGAACAACCCCGTCAAATATATCGATAAAGCTAACAGTAATGAGTAAACCTGAAAATATGACATATTTTAAAAGATTAAAAGACCATCCATATTTCAAAGCAACGCCCATAAAGGCAAGTCCTGCAACCAACTCTATAACAGGATACCTTACAGGAATTTTATGTCCACAATAACGGCATTTGCCGCGAAGCATAATGTAGCTCAATAAGGGTATTAAATCATACCACTTTAAAGGGTGTTTGCATTCAGGACAATGCGAAGTGGGATAAACAATGGATTCACCTTTTGGCACACGATACACCAAAACATTAATAAAGCTCCCTATTATTAGTCCCAATATAAGGCTAAAAAAAGATAAAAAAATTCCATTTCTCAACAATATCATATATTCAGTATAAACAATTATTTTATAGTTACAAAATTTATTTGCTATAAGTTAAATTAAAAAAGTAGAACTTTATAAAAATCTCTTTAAATTCTTCCCAAAAACTTTATCTCTCAGCACTGCGTCATGTAATTTTCCATATGGAAGTCATTTGGTTGCCTCGTTTAAATTATATGCAAGACTAACGAAAAATGCCATTGTTTTTATTTTGTTATTGCATCTCTTCCTTTTTTGCGGTCGCTGCGCTGTCTTCTCCTCGCCATTGCATGTAGCGAAAAACAGCTTTTTTGCCATGCGCAATCCCTGTTTTAACAATCAAGAATTAGATTATTATACTTTCTCCTATTTGAAGAATAAAAAAATTTTGCTATAATAAAAATAATAAAAGTTAGGTAACCCTAATTTTATTGAAAGGAGTATAGTATATGTGGATATCTGTTGCAAGTGGAAAAGGTGGTACCGGTAAAACAACGGTTGCCGTAAGTCTTGCTTTATCTAATAAAAATACGATATATGTTGATGCAGACGTAGAAGAACCTAATGGTTTTTTGTTTATTAAACCTGTAATTAAAGAGGAATTTTCTTATACGGAACTTATTCCATTAATTCATCAAAATAAGTGTACCTTTTGTGGAAAATGTGCTGATGCATGCGTTTATAAGGCAATTGCTATATTAAAACCCGTTAAAAAAGCAATATTTTTCCCTGAGCTTTGTCATAGTTGTGGATTATGTTCCTTTGTATGTCCTGTAGAAGATGCCATAGAGGAAGTTCCAAAAGAAAAAGGCAGGATAAGAAAGGGAGAAAAAAACGGGCAGTTATTTATTGAAGGAATTTTGAATGTTGGTGAAGCATCTGGCACGCCGCTTATCAGGGGTATGAAAAAATATATACCTCATGATAAAGATGTAATTATCGATTCTTCGCCGGGTACAAGCTGTCCTGTGGTAGAATCTGTTGGGGATACTGATTTTGTACTCCTTGTAACAGAACCAACACCATTTGGATTAAACGATTTAAAGCTCGCTATAGAGATGGTAAGAGAAATGAAACTTTCATTCGGTATCATAGTAAATAAACATGAAGAAGGAAATAATTTAATAAGAGATTATGCAAGAGAAGAGAAAATCACTGTCCTCGGAGAAATTCCATTTAGTAGAGAAATAGCAGAGGCTTATTCTAAGGGAATACCTGTTGTTGACGTTTTGCCTGATGGAAAAAAATTCTTTGTTAACATTATGGAAAAGATCCGGAAAGGAGTTAATGCAAGTGGATAGAGCAAAAGAAATAGTGATTTTAAGTGGAAAAGGAGGAACAGGTAAAACAACTTTAGCTGCAAGCCTCTCAAAACTTATTCCTTATAAGGTAATTGTCGATGCAGATGTAGATGCTTCAGACCTTTTTATTCTCCTTAAACCTGATCCTTTAAGGCAAAATAAATTTAAAGGTGGATCTATTGCAAGTATTGACACAAAGAAGTGTATTCAATGCGGTGAATGTGAAAAGAAGTGTCGTTTTAATGCAATTAGTAAAAACACGGAAGGAAACTTTATAGTTGATCCTTATAAGTGCGAAGGCTGTGAATTTTGTACATATGTATGCCCTGTTAATGCAATTAAGATGAATCCACAAATTGTAGGTAATTGGTATGTATCGGAAACGTCTTTCGGTACGATGGTACATGCGCGGCTTATACCAGGTGCAGAGAATTCAGGGAATCTTGTAGCATTAGTAAAACGCGAAGCTCAACTTATTGCAAATAAAAAAGGACTGAAGAGTATTATTGTTGATGGTCCCCCGGGCATTGGTTGTCCTGTTATTTCTTCGTTATCCGGTGCTGCTCTCGCCTTAATCGTCACAGAGCCTACTTTATCAGGGATCCACGACCTCGACAGAATTTTGTCTACGTGTAAACAATTTAATGTGAACGCAAAAATTATAATTAATAAGGCAGATATAAATCAAAGTAACACAGAAAAAATTCAACAGTTTGCTAATAAAAATGGTTTAGAAATAATGGGTAAAATTCCTTTTGATCGCTGTGTTGTAAAAAATCTCTCTAAGAATCTTACACCTATCGATTCTGATAATTGTGGAGACGTTAAAGAGGAGATAAAAAAGATATCTAATGATATTTTGAGGTATCTATCTGAATAAATTGAGCTTCAAACAAGGAATTATTTAAAAAGAGCTTTGTTTCTTGTTCCTTGGTTTATATCATTTTTTAATTTTTTATTACACATATGAAATAATTGTTACTACTGACCGATATTTCTGCTTCTATGCAATTAAGAATCCACCTATTTATAGCAATTGGATCAGCGTTATTTGTGATGCCAAAAATAACATTCTTTTTTAATCTCCCTTTATTCTAATTAAAAAGAATTAAGGGTGTAATATCTCTTGACAGGATAAAATATTTGATTATAATTTAATTGATAATGAAAATCATTCTCAAAAAGGAATAAAAATGGAAAAGGAAAGAAAATTTAGAAGCACGCAGCCGAGAGAAGTTGTACTATCTGTTTTAGAAAACAGCAACGATCATCTTACTGCTGAACAAATATTCGATACTGCACGAAAAATCTATCCCGGGATTGGTTTTGCTTCTGTCTATAGAATTTTAAAATTGTTTGAAGAACAAGGTATTGTTGAGACGCTTAACGTAGGCTGGGGGAAAAGATGTTTCCAATTAAAAAGACAAATGCATCCTGCAAGAATTCATTTAATCCGTACTGATTACAATGAAATAGTAGATTTTTCAGACCAGGATAGAGAGTTTAACAAAGCTATAGAAAAGTTTAAAGAAATTCTTAAAGAAAAGTATGCTTTTGATATTTCTGTTCTTGATATAAGAGTATTTGGAAAGTATGATAAACAACAAAAAGGAGGTGAGGGTATGCCATTTGGAGACGGGACAGGACCTTTAGGTAAAGGGCCGATGACAGGAAGAAGAGGTGGTGGAGTAGGAAGAGGCCGTGGTAGAGGTGCAGGACGAGGACGCGCTGGTGGAATGGGAGGAAGTATTTATCCTGTTACTCCACCAGTTCAAAATAATACTGGCAGTTCTTTGAATATAGAGAATAAGGAAGTGGTAAATGCTATTTATGAAATTTTACCAAAGACAAATTGTGGAGCATGTGGTTATCCTACATGTCAGGACTGTGCTCGTGCTATTGCAATGTGGGAAGCACCTTATAATGCATGTAAAATGCTAAAACCCGAACAACAAGAAAGAATTAAAGAAATTTCACAAAAAAGGAGGTGAAAAATATGCCAGGTGGAGACGGAACTGGGCCATTAGGCCAAGGACCAATGACTGGAAGAGGATTAGGATATTGTGTAGGTTATGCTGCTCCCGGTTTTACATGGGGTAGAGGTTATGGCAGAGGTCAAGGTTTTGGTAGAGGTTTTGGGCTTCGGAGATGGAGACGTAATCCTTACATCAATCCCGTAAATCCTTACTATGCTGCAGGTTATAATTATCCTGATTATAGAGAAGGTTATTTTGCCCCTTACGGATATCGTGGCACGCCCTCTAAAGAAGATGAAACTGCAGCAATGCGTAGCACATTAGGAGAAATTTCAGACGCTCTCTCGGAAATTGAGAGAAGAATAACAGAATTAGAAAAGAAATAAGGAGGCCTTTTATGATTATTTGCATAGCATCGAGTGAAAATACAGCAGATGGAGTAATAAGTCCAATTTTTGGAAGATGTCCTTATTATATATTTTATGATACAGAGAAAGACAGCTATGAAGCATTATCTAATCCTTCGATAACGATGGGAGGAGGTGCAGGTATTCAAGCAGCACAATTTGTTGTAAATAAAAGGGCTAAGGCTGTTATATCAGGAAATATTGGTCCTAATTCTGCTGGAGTTTTGCAAAGCGCAGGCGTTGAAATGATTACTGGAATTACAGGCTCCGTAAAAGATGCAGTAGAGAAATTCAAAAGAAACGAGTTACACAGCACCGGTCGCGTGACACAAGCAGGGTACGGAATGAGAAAAGGATCTCAACAAGAAGCCCCATCCCAGGAAACAACAATTTCAGGAGAGAACTTAGAGACAATAAAGAATGATCTGAAGGAATTAGTTGAAAAAGTAAAAGAGTTAATAGAGAGGATGAATAAGCTGGAAGAAAAATGATACTTACCACTCTTTATGATAATGTTTCTTTGAACCCCCAATCTTCTTTAAAAGAAGACTGGGGGTTCTCTTTGTTTGTTCAAGAAGATGGCTATTCGATTCTTTTTGACACAGGAGCCAACGGAGATATCCTTCTACATAATGCAAAAACCCTTTCTGTCTCTTTTCCTAACAAAATTTTCATTTCGCATTTTCATTCAGATCATACAGGGGGATTAACCACTATATTAAAAAAAGATAGCATAGTGTACTATCCGTATTCCTCTTTTGATTTAAGCGAAACCTTACAGAAGGCAGGAGTAAATTCTGTAAAGATAAATGACACCCTTGAAATTTATCCTAATGTTTATTCTACAGGAGTGCTGCCTTTCCGTTCTGCTGTTAATGAGCAAGCACTTGTATTTCAAAAATCGAATGGCTTGATTCTTATTGTGGGATGCTCCCACCCAGGCATACAAAATATTGTAGATTTTGTTACTGATAAATTTGGAAAATCCATTTTTCTTCTTATAGGAGGCTTTCATTTACTCGGAAGAAATAGGTGGAGAATACGAGGAATTGCAGAAAATCTTTTGGAAAAAGTGAATTATATCGCACCTTCCCATTGTACGGGAGAAGCTGCAAAAAAGATTTTCAAAGATGTGTTCAAGGAGCGATTTATACAAAATGGTGTTGGTCGAACAATCGAAATAAAAGATGAAAGGTTAAGTATAGGATAATGAAATATAAATATATTTATGGGCCTGTGCCCTCGCGAAGATTGGGCATTTCTTTAGGTATCGACCCTATTCCTTTAAAAGTTTGCAGTTTCAATTGTATTTATTGTGAAGTAGCAAGAACAACCCTTCTTACCACGGAGAGGAAGGAGTATATTTCTTCCGAGAAAATTCTTTTAGAGTTGAAAAATTTTTTAAAGGAATCCAATCAACATATTGATTATATTACTTTTTCAGGCTCCGGTGAACCTACCTTGAACTCAAAAATCGGCTATATGATAAAGAAAATAAAAAAGTTTGCCAATATACCTGTAGCAGTTTTGACCAATGCATCCTTGCTTTATCGGGAAGATGTAAGGGATGAACTTCTTAACGCAGATCTTGCAAAGTGCACACTTGATGCCGTAGAAGAGAAGTATTTTAAAAGAATCAACCAACCCGAGCAATCTCTAACAATTCAGCGTATTATTAACGGAATTATCAAATTCAGTGAAACGTATAAAGGGAAACTTTTAATTGAAGTAATGCTGGTAAGAGATGTAAATGATACAGAGGAAAATTACCGTGCACTACATAAAGTACTTAAAAGAATTAAAGCTGACAAGGTACAAATAAACACTGTAGTTCGCCCATCTGCCGTTGGTTTTGCCAGGCCATTGACAGATCAAGAATTAAAGTTTGCAAGAAAAATTATCGAAAGTAACGCTGAGATTATAAAACCACTTGATAGAAAAACGAATAAGGCATACAGAGCAGATTTAGAAGAAGCAATTATTGACAGTATAGCAATTCGCCCGCAGACAATTGATGACCTTGCAAAAGGACTCGGTGCTCACAGAGATGAAATTTTAAAATATATTGAACTTCTTACGGGAGAAGAGAAAATTATAGAAATAGACCTAAGGGGAGAAAAATTTTACAAGGCAACATCAAAACTATCAGAGTAATAGATTCTATTCTCACTCCGTTTCTAATCTGATTTATACTTAAAAAGTTAATTTGCTAATCAACAACTTATAACCCTATTTTGTTTCTTAAATGGTTTAGCCGTTCACTAAGAAAACTTCCTACTATCAGCCCGGCACAATAGTAAAAACAGGACAAAAAATCCATTTTTTAACAATATCATATATCATTTTGCTACAAATCTTTAAATCGTATTTTGTATGATTTAGCAGCAATTTCCTTCGTAAATCGTTCTGTTAAATCTTCATCTATACGGATATGCATTTCTGTTTCTTCGCCGAACTTTTTCTTCAACACCTCTGCTCCGAATTTATCCAGCATATACATTACTAATCGAGATTCATTATACGGAAAGATTAAGGAAATTTTTTTAAAAACCTTCCTTTCCACAATACCTGCAGTTTGAATCGCCATTTTTGCAGTATCACTATAAGCGCGAATCAATCCGCCTATTCCTAATTTGATACCTCCAAAGTATCTTGTCACCACAATTACTGTATTTGTAATACCCAAGCCCTTTATCGTGCAGTATATTGGGTACCCGGCGCTTTTTGATGGCTCGCCGTCATCACTAAATGCAAAAAATTCTCTTTTTATACCAACCGAATATGCAAATACATTATGGTTTGCATCTTTAAAGTTTTTAGATACTTCTTTTACAAACTCTTTTGCCTGTAATACATCCTCAACTGGTGCTGCAGAACCCAAAAATTTAGATTTTTTGATAACCCGGGAAACAGAAACATCCTTTTTAATTGTTTTATATGTCATTAATCATCAATCCTCAATTTGTATTACACAATTTTCAGTATATATTTTCACAGTTTGATTATAATAGTTTTCAGAAAATTAAAAATTATAAACCCTCTTCTCCTCTTGACAAAAATGCATTCTTGAATATCTTATTTATGTACTAACAGGTTCCCTGTTAGCTCAATTGGCAGAGCGGGTGGCTGTTAACCACTAGGTTGTAGGTTCAAGTCCTACACAGGGAGCCAACTTAATCACTGTTTCAAACTCTTTCGGGTTGTTCTTAAGACGCGCCCACGCAAAAAAAAGACAAAATTTCTCTTACTCCTATTCTGGGATAATAGTTAAATCCAATCTTACCTGCCTGGCAGGAAAAAATCCAATCAATCTGAATTTGACTTTTTGCTCCCTCTTTGCTACCATAATTTATATAATATTAAATTATTGGGCTAAACTTTGCTAGCAAAAAAGGGGAGTTGAATTTAACATTACTTTCTAACAGGAGGATAAAATGATAGGAAAATTACCAAAAGAAATTCTTAATGCATTATTAGAGACGCTGCCAATTGAATTTTCAGTGGTAGATAAATCCGATAATGTTTTAGCGTGGAACAAACACGAGACAAGAATTTTTAAACGGCCTGCAGGAGTAGTAGGAAAAAATGTAAAAAATTGTCATCCAAAAAAAAGTTTGGCTAAAGTGGAAACAATTTTACGCGAAATGAAAGAAGGAAAACGAGAGAAAGCAAGATTTTGGATTGATTTGCCAATTGGCAAAAACAATGAAAAGAATAAAGTATTAATTGAATATTATGCACTAAGAGATCCGGCCGGCAACTATTTAGGATGCTTAGAAGCAAGCCAAAACGTATCAGAAATACAAAAATTAAAAGGCGATAAGCGTCTACTAGACTAAAAAATTGTGGCCTTGCCGCACAAAAGCTTAATAAATGGATGTTAATATGAAAAAGAATGCTAAAATTGCTTTAATCATGGCTCTTGTAATCATGTTATTATTGATCTGGGCGCCCTGGATGGATAATCAAGCTATTCATGACAGAGTCTTCAAAGAAAAAGCCAGAATAGACGGAACAATTGATAAACAAACTGGCGAATTGATTTGTGACTATACTGTTATGTGGTTCCCATTTGGAAGATGGGTTGTAAGTTGTGAAGGAGGTTATTTTGTTACATTTTGGGGTAAAATACTATAAGTCCGGCAGCAGAACTCTATGTTCTTTTCGATCGCTAACGCAGTATATGCAATTCGCTCGTTGCACCGTATAATGCTCTTTTTTCTACAATCAAATTATAAATCTTTCACAAAAGTAATTTCTAACGGCTCTTGATTTAATAATAGCGAACTCACATCCCTGTATCCAAGCTTTCTATAAAAATGCTGCGCTTGCTCATTTGATAATGTCGATGTCATTATTTTTTTATATCTTTGCTTTTTTTTGGGCATTGAGTGGAATGTGTCCACTCAAATTAATAAAAGACCCACTTGGCATGCATTACGGCAAGTAAGGGAGCGCCAGCGACTGACGCGGCAGTCTCTCTTTTGATTCTTCCGGAATCCCGTCTTTTATATTACTATGTGACTGCCACGACAACAAGTTATCTCGCAGAGACAGAACAAAAAGTGGTTAAAATGGTGCCTGGCACAAAATTAACCACTTTACATTGCAAATGTTCGTTGCGCTCTTTCTTCTTTGTCATTCCGTTCTTTTCCTCTTAGTCACTAATACTTTGCCCGATGTTTTTCCTATTTGTAAAACCCAGGATACATACTAATCAACATATCACTTTAATTTCTTATACATTCTATAGAAGTAAAACAATTCCCCGGGCACCCTTATTGAAGATTCTTTAACGATTGCATATCCAAGCTTCTTATATAGTTTGATTGCCTTTAAATTTTCTACCTCCACGTCCAACACTACTTTTTTTGCTCCATTTTTTCTCGCTTTCATCTCAACCTTAGCAATTAAATCTGTTCCTATGCCCATTCCTCTATATTCCGGATAAACAGCGACATTGCTGATGTAATGCTCCTCTCTATTAATCCATCCGGTTACATCTCTAACCTTTAAAAAAAGAGGGAGTCTTTTAATGAAATTTAATTCCATATACTTTAGCAACAATAAGCCAGTCCTCAAATCTTCCTGTTTTTTAAAGCGCCAATCATATTCTAAAATCATTCCGGCTTTCTTGCCGCCACTCTCTGCAAAATAAACATGGTTGAAACTGAATAAATTATGCTGGTGCAAGAACAAATACTGTAATATAGATTTGAATCTATTGCCGTACAGCTTTTTAAAAAACAACGGAGCGGAAAGTATAATGAGGCTGACAAAATCTTCAACATCACCTGGCAATGCTCTTCGCATTATAATTTCTTTTTTCATATCAAGACAATGCTCCCTAATACTTCGATGCATACAAAACCTTTAGCTTCTCATTTGACCTTCTCTAACTTCAGTAACATTTCGCAATACTTAATTTAATTTTACCTTCTTTTCCTTTATTTGTACAGTAATATATAAAATTGTCCACAAAATTATAAATAATGAAATAATCATAAAACTGGTAAAATAACTTATATATGTAAGTAAAATTCCGATAATGATTGGGCCTAACGCCTGTCCTGTATCCGCGATAGTTCCAAACACACCAAGACTTGCCCCGAGTCGTTTATCGGATGCTATTTCTGCCACATAAGCAACGGTGGAAGTAGTTACAATTGCCTCTGCTGCACCAAAAAGTATCGCTACTGCCGTTAACGCATAAAAATTAGAAGTTAAAGTAAAACCTGTAAATGAAACAGCACAAAGAAACATACCAAGTGAAATAAGTTTCCATCGTTTCATTCTGTCTGAAAGATAACCCATAACAGGTTTTAACACCACAGAAGTGCCCATTATAACGGACCACAAAATTCCAGCGTAAAGCACAGAAAAATGATATTCTTTTACTACTAATATGGGCAAAAATGCCATTGCTGCGCCCATTGTCATATTCTGAAATGATTCCATCGATGAAGTCATTAATATTTTTACATTCCTGCCCGTTTCCTTTAACCCGTTAAAAACCTTACTGAAAGAATCTCTTATCCTTCTATGCTCGGCAGATGGCTCTATCTTAGGAAGCAAAAAGAAAGCTACTGCCAGCGCAATCATCCCCAAAATCCCGCAAAATAAATAAGCGTAGCGGAAATGGCTGAGATTGTATTCCTGTCCTTTAGCCAGAGAATATAATAACCAGCCGCCAACCAATCCCCCCAGTGCGTTAGTCCCAATTTTTATCACGGAGAAAAGCGACAGGAACTTCCCTTTTTCTTTACCGGCAATATTAGCAACAACCGCATTTGCCACAGGCCCGTATATCGAGGTAGCCATACCGTGAATGGCCCTAACAATAATAAGCGTCCAGGCCACTGTTACAAAAGTATAACTAAAGGGCATAATGGCAAAAAGGAACGCACCGAAAAGAAGCATTCTTTTTCTGCCAATGTAATCAGATAAGGCACCCGAGGGAGCTTTTAAAAAAATACCCGTCACGGTAGATGCTCCGACTATTGCACCTATTAATGCCGGAGAAGCTCCCAAATACAATGCAAAAAGCGGTAATAATGGCGTCCTTGCAATATTGTAACTTAATCGTGCAGAAAAATCTACCAATGAAATATTAACAAACGAGCGCCATTTACTACTCATAATTACTTCGCTTCGCTCTCCAGCTGTTTTTTGAAATAAGCATACAGCGCATCATAAAGATAAAATTCTTTTTCAAGGGTTTCGTAATCATCCTTACATATCAACCTATAACCCCTGCCAAAAACATCAAGTGCGACAGCAAGAGGCGAATGCACTACATCTGAATCTGCTTCACTCACAATTGACTGAACTTTTTTTAATGCAGGATCCTGAATATTATACTTCTCCATAAAAGCATCAAACGAGCATTTATCACCATGATGCCCCAGCTCTACCCCTTTCATATCAAATGGAGTCCCTTCTTTTATCGTTGATGGATCCGTATCTCTTGGAACAAAAATAAACTCCGCATCAGGATCAATAAATCTCTTGATGAGCCACGGACATGCAACTCTATCCACATGAACTCTTTCCCTTGTTACCCACTTCATAATTACACCTCCTTCAAATTTGTTGTTTTTGTTACAAAATTTTACTTAACGGTACCAGTATAATGAAGTTTTTGCGAAGACATAAAAAAAGAAATCTCAAATTGTAGCAGGAGCAAAGATATCATAAACTAAAACATCTTCTGAAACATCAAAAATTGAATGTTCTGTGCCTCGAGGAACTCGTACCAACATTCCTTCTTTAAGTTCAAGCTCTCCTACTCCTTTAACAAACATTTTTGCATGTCCTGCGAGGATGTAAAGAATATCTTCGCTGCCAGTGTGAGTATGCTTTGGAACAAAACCCCCCTTCGGAACTTTTACCAGAAAAATTGTAGGGCTTTCATCACCAAACTCTTTTTTTGTGACAAGAGTTTTAATAAAAACATTTTTTACCGTCGGATGTGGTCCCCAGCTACATTTCTTTGTATCAATGATTATTTCCATCCTTCTTTTCTCCTTTCAAAAACCACTAAAGTTGTTTACCTTATCACGATTTTTTATGTCATATCTTTTAGCCATTTGTTACAAACTTAATACCTGCCAATTTGATATTCCCATACTGCTTTTTCCACATTGTCCATCTATATTTATTTTTCTATTTGATTTTTTCCATCACAGATTTCATTTTTCCTGCTAATGTTAAATCTTTATCTCTCCTATCATCAATTTTGATATTCGTTACAACTCTTTTCACTTCATCTGAAAATAAATCTTTATGAACTTTCATAACAATTTCCATTCCCAAATCCAAATCACCTTCAATAATTGTTCCCATAGGAGTTAATTCATATTGAATTTGTCCTTCATATTTTTTCACAATATTAATTGCTTGAGCCACATATTGGCTCACAGAAGCCGATTTTGTTCCAATAGGAACTACACTAAACTCTATCATTGCCATTTTGCTCTCCTTATTTAATCTGTAATCTATAGTTTTGCAGCGTTAATCACAACAAAACTGCCAGCTCCATATCCTTTACGAAAAGACTGGACTTCTTTAATTTCATTTAATTGTCCAAATACAGTTTGAACAATCTCAAAGTTTCCAAACTTTGCGTTCTTCAAAAAGGATAAAATTTCATCTGTCGAAAAGAAAGTAGCCTCTTTATAAAATTTATTTTCATGTTTATGTTTTAAATAAATCTGGCCTATGGGACTATGCTTATCAACAAAAGCAATAATAATAGTTCCATTTTTTTTCAAAATACGATAAATTTCTTTGAAAGATTTTTCTACATCATCCACAAAACAAACAGATGTCACCATTAAGGCAAAATCAAAACGAGCATCTTCAACAGGAATGTTTTCTGCTACACCTTTATAAATAGTAATACCCCTCTTTTTAGCGATTTCTGCCATTTTATCAGAAGGTTCAACTCCATATTGTATGCCTAATGGTTCAGAAAATTTTCCGCTTCCCGCTCCAATTTCAATACCTGTCTGGTTTTTAGGTATAAAATGTTTTACAGCTTTGATTTCACTTAAATAGGCAAACTTGTTTTCATCAAACCATTCTTCGTATTCATTAAAGTAATTTTCAAAGGAGGTTATTTTTGGCATAATATCTTCAAGGCACCTCGAACCTTCGGTTAACATTTTTGAACATTTATTTTTTTCTCCTTTTTCACATGTCTATTTTATTTGTTTTTTATTATGTTTCATTTGTATATTTAACCCTTCTTTTGTATTTTACTTTCTTTACAAAATATCTCCAAATTATTTTTCTCTTTTCTTTGTCATTCTGCCTTTCTTCTCGTCATTCTTGATGGAGCATTAGCGACAGAAGAATCCCACTTTTTGTTCCCTCTGTCTTTGCGAAGCCACGTAGTGGCTACGGCAATCTCCTTCTTTGTCATTTTGCTCTTTTCCTTGGCACGCATTACGCCAAGT